>Ga0209060_10002615_pt1 | contig 16462 bp, 11 predicted proteins | sample Coa_R1_8_FD_187155 | JGI IMG/M metagenome (GOLD analysis project Ga0209060, IMG submission 187155) | Surface soil microbial communities from Centralia Pennsylvania, which are recovering from an underground coalmine fire - Coalmine... | ecosystem: Environmental > Terrestrial > Soil >...
CGAAGGTCACGTTCGACGTCGTTTTCGAGGAGTCCGGCCTCCCCGCCGGGACCGACTGGTCCGTGGAGCTGAACGGGGTCGCCTCCACCGGCATGGGGAACCTGACCTTCACGGGCCTATCCAACGGCACCTACTCCTATACCGTCGGGCCCGTGGGAGCGCTCCTCCCGACTCCGAGCAACGCAACCGTGACGGTCCGGGGGGCTCCCGCGACGGTCTCCGTCTCCTTTGTGGGCGCAAGTCCCTCCCCGACGGCCCCCAGCGCGTCCGCCCCCTGGGTGGAGTACGAGGTCCTGGCCGGAGCGATCGCCGCCATCGCGGTCATCGCGATCGTTCTCTGGCGACGGAGTCGCAGCGGGCCAGGGGCCGCTCCGGGGCCTTCGGACGCCCCCGCGGAGCCCTCTCCGGTGGACCCTCTGCTCGAGGGGGACGCTGAGACCCCCCCGCCGCCCGCCGCGGATCCGTAGTCGCCCGGCGTCCCGCACCGAACGGCGCCGACCGGGCCCAAGGTCGCATCCACGCAGGGGGTGATCCGGGATCCCGCTGGAACTAGCTCCCGGGTGTTTCCCGTTGTCGGGGTCGCGATCCCTCGGCGTGGGAGGTCGCACGTTTCACGACCTTTGGACCGCCGGGCCAGGCGCCGGGTCGGACCCGTTCACCGTGAGGCGGTCCAGACCATCGCGGCGAGGCCCGTGGCCTCGCACAGCCCGATGCCGAAGAGAAAGGGGACGAACGAATCCGGGATGAGGGGCATGGCGGACAGGTCGGAGAACACCGTGAGACCGCTCTGGGCGACGAACGCCCCGGCGAAGACCAGCAGGGCCAACCCGAAGTGGCTGCGGGTCTGGGCATAGAGCCGGCGGTACAGGGCGAACAGCCCCGCGGCCAGGCCGATGCTGACGAGCCCCAGGACGATGCTGGCCTCCATCAAGAGGCTCGTCATGGGGCGGCCTCCAGTCCGTGACGACCCCCGGCTGGCACGCGCCCCCGGTGGCCCCGGGGGGCCGGAGGAGCCCGGACGGTCTCCCGGACGAGCTCGAAGTGCTCGGCCAGGTAGGGGGAGAGCTCGTACGGCGGGGCGTACGCTCCCGGGACGGTCCGGGCCACCACTCCGTTCTGCTCCAGGAGCCTCAGGTGGTGCCGGATCGTCCGATAGTCGAGGCGGAGCGACGAGGCGAGCTGGTGGGCGTTGGCCGGCGACCTCTGGAGCTCCTCGAGGAGCCGCCAACGGTTCGGTCCCCCGCGGGTCCCCACCAGGAGGTACCACATCAGGGAGCGGAACGCGGGGTTCATCACGGCCTGTTTCCGAGGGGGGTGCCCCTTATGAATGGCACCCCCCGACGCATCCCCGCCTCAGAACGCGACGAGCCCCTCCGCCGTGGACGGCAGGCCGTAGGTGCTGGAGACCTCGGTGAGCGAGCCGGAGGACCCGAGCGCGTACACGTCGATCTCCCCGGCCCCGGCGTCGTACGTCAGGAAGTAGTGGCTCCCGCTGGTCACGGCAACATCGGTGGGGGCCGACCCGGTGGTAGCGCCGATGGCCGCCTGCAGGACCAGGCTCCCGTTCTGCCCCACCAGGTAGGTCGAGATCGAGTCGCTGTGGGCGTTGGTGGTGTAGGCGTACCGCCCGCCCTCGGCGAAGGCGACCCAGCATGGGGCCGACTGGTTGTCTGATACCGTCCCGCTGATGACCGTGAGGGCGCCCGTCGACGAGATGCCGTAGCTGGAAAGGGCGCCCGGTCCGGCGTCGCTGACCACCAGGTGGCCGTTCGACGAGAAGGCGAAGCCGTACGGAACGCTCCCGTTGGAGGCGGTGCTCGTCGGTCCGGAGGCGAACCCCGTCCGCGCCACCGTGTAGGTGTCGATGATGCTCGTCGTCTTCTCGGTCACCGCGAGGACCGTGCCGGCCGGGTTGAACGAGATCTGGGCCGGCCCCGTCGGGGTCGAGGTGCTGAGCGGAAGGGAAGAGCCCGGCAGGGCCGCCAATCGGCCGGTGCTGCTCAGGGTGAAGCCGGCGATGTCGCCCGCCGTCGTCGAGTTCCCGGCGTTCAGGACGTAGACCAGCGAACCATGGATGGCGATGCTGACGGGCAGGACCCCGCCGGAGGCCACCCGGTCCGTGTACGTGAGCAACGGGAGGGAGAGACCCGGAGCGTTAACGTGGAAGACCGACACCTGGTCGCTGCCCGCGTCGACCACCAGCAGCCACTGGTGGTCGGCCGTGAGAGCCAAGGACCCCTGGTCGGCGAGGCTGGCCCCGAGCCCGGTTCCGTGGGTCGGGAACGATCCGTAGGAGACGAGGGAGCCGCCGGGGGCGATCCGGTAGGCGAGGACCGAGTTGGCGGTGGCGTTGTCGGTCATCGTGAACACGGCGCTCACCGTTGAGGTCCCGGGGGGGTGGGCGGCCGGCGAGGCCGATGGCACCGACTGGGCCTGGGCCGCGGCGGGCACGATCAGCAGGAGCAGCGCGGCGGTCGTCACAAGGGCGAGCGTTCCGGGTCGCGTCATCGGCGACCGACCGGCCCGCCTCCATTTACGGGTAGGTCAGAAGCGGTCCCCACCGAGGCCCCCGCTCGGCCCCACCCTCACCCCACCCCGGCCCCAACCCGGGCGGAGTCGATCACTCGGCGGAGCTACCGGCCGCCGTCCAGATCCTGGTCCGACAGCTATCCCCGGTAGAGCCCGACGGCGGAGTCGCGAAGACGGCCGGTAGATCTGTCACGTTGCCCGCGATTCGAACCGCGGGGCGGCTCGGATCTCCCTTGCGTAGCGGATCCTCTCATCGAAAGGGCCGGTGCCGTGGGACGCGCTCGGACCTGCGGTCTGTCCGTCCGGGGTCTGAAGCCGGATCACTAGGCCCGTCGATCTGACGGCACGCCGGCGGTCGTGGACCGGGGGCTCGCTGGCCGGTGGCCGCCGGGCTCCGAGCGAGGACCACGCCCGGACTACGCCCGCGGACGCAGCACGGTCCGAACCGCGCCGAACCGGATCTTGGTCTCGGAAATGTCCCAGCCGTGCACGGCCGCGGACCGTTTGATCGCCTCGTGGGCCCCGGGGGATATCCGTGTTCGCTGCAGGCGAGAGAACCACAGGAGGTGGGCCGCCTCCGGCATGCCGCCGCCGAAACCGACCTGGGACCAGTCGTCGAGCGTGATCGGACCGTTCCGACCCACCCACGCCACGAACCGAGACCGACCTCGCTCGTAGTTGACGCGGAATCCTTCGGGCTCGATCCAGACCGAGATAGCATTGGGGGAGAACCGGAAAGCAACCGCCGCGGTTGACAGTCCGAGAAGTGTGGCGCCGAGGGCCAACGTGAGCCCCTCCGTCAGCCCCCCCACAGTACCGGTCGCGAAGCGGTAGGCGATCGCGGAGATCACGCCCACTCCGACCAGCGCAAGCAGGACCCGCAGGAGCGCCATGTTCGCGTTCTCCTTGGCCACCAGCTGGGCGAACTCGAATTCCTGGGTATCGCCGGCCGTCACGCAGGCGCGGGAGGAGATGTCCCGCCAAAAGGGTGGTGAACGGGAGGAGGTGGGCGCGCGGTGTGGGAGGAGGTCAGCGGGTCGGTTCGGCCGGGATCGAGCCCGCATGTTCCTCGGGATCCCGGCCCGGCGGCCCCCTCCGTCGCATGTCCCGAGCGAGAGTCTCCCCGAGCGGGGTGAGGAGGTAGAACTTGCGCCGGGTGGGTTCCCCGACCACGTGGCCCCGATGGTCCGATAGGACCCCTGCGATCACCAGCCGGCGCAGCACCTTGGCCAGGGCGCTCTGGGAGGCCCCCAGCGAGGTGCTCATGCCCGCCTGCGTGAGGGACCGGGGGGCGATCTGGCCGGGGGCTACCCGCCCCTGATGGTAGACGTGCTCGATCACCCGGGCCGATAGGCGGATGGTAGGGGCCGCCGGGGGTCGCCCTGCCTCCTCGGTCTTTGCGCCGTGAGGAGGCGGGAGCCCTGGTTCCGCGGGCGGTGCCGGGACCGCGGTCGCATCCGGCCCGTCCCTGGGAACGGGAGCCGGAACGACGGGGGAGCTGGCCGGCGCGGTCGCGGAGGGTCGCGGGCTCCTCCGGAGATGGCCCAGCAGGGCCTGGATCCCCACGGCCACCGCCGCGCCGCCGAGGAAGGCCGCGACGATCTCGAGGACCTCAACGAGGGTCACGTCGGTTCCCCCCTCGGACCGTGGGGAGGGTCCGGCGTGGGGTCCCCCCCCGGCCACCGGGGAAGAGCGACCCGCACGAGGTCGACCGGACGACGGCGTGCACGGTCACGCTCATCGGCCGGGAGGCGCGCGCTCGTCGTCGGTCGGGGAAAGCGATCGGACGATCTCGTCGGCCTCGGCCCGGTCCCGGGCGCGCCGACGGTACAGGGCGAAGAGCCCGCCGATGACGATCGCCCCCGCCACGAACGCTCCCGCCAGGAGCTCCGGGAGACCGAAGGGGATCTCGAGGCCGGTCCCGGGGCCCAGGCCGGTCGAGGTGGGTCCGACGTTCAGGGTAGTGGTGGTGCTCACGTTCAGTCCGGTGGGACCAGTGACCGTGACCCGGACCGTGTAGACCCCGGACTCGGTCGGAGAGCAGGCGAGGGTCGGGGTACTCTGGGAGGTGCAGCCCGGGGGCAGGTCCGAGTAGGAGTACGCGAACGGAGGCGTTCCCCCCGAGAGGCTGACGAGGAAGGTGGTGGTCTCCCCGACGGTGACGCTCGCCGGGGAGGCCACGAACCCCGAGAGGGTCGGCGCCACGGGGGGAGGGGCTCCCGCGACCTGGAGGGTCAGGTAGGCCCCCACCCGAGAGGAGCCGTTGTCGGTCACGAGGGCGTAGGTCCGGTAGGTCCCGGGGGTCGAGGGACTGCACGGGAGGGACGGCACGTCCTCCGAGAGGCAGTTCGGCGGAAGGCCGGAGTAGGAGTACGAGTAGTTCCCCGTGCCCCCGGTCGCCACCACCTGGAGGACGGTGGAGTTCCCCACCGTGAAATTGTTCGGGGCGGCGGAGAACGCGAGGATCGTCACTCCGACCCCGCCCCCCACAGGGAACACGGTGAGAGGGGTGGAGGAGGTCGCCGTAGCGCCGCCGGGAGAGGTCACGACCACCCGCAGGGTGAACGTCCCCGCCCCGGTCGGGGCGCACGAGATGTTGCTGGCGTTCGCCGGGGGGCAGCCGGGCGGCAACCCGGAGTACGTGTAGGTCACGTTGGCCGGAGCGTTCGAGGTCCCGACGTGGAGGGTGGTATTGTTCCCGAGGACGAGCGCCGACGGCGTGGCGGAGAACTCGCAGATCTGCGGGCCGCCGCTGGGGCCGCTGCATCCGATCGTGATCGGGGTCGCGAGAGCCGGCGAGCTCAGCTCCCCGTCGCTGACGACGAGGCTCGGAAGGAAGCTCCCGTTCTGCGTCGGTGTGCAGGGAAGCGTCGGCACGTCCTGGCTAGGACAGCCGGGCGGCAGGCCCGTGTACTGGTAGGAGAGCGGGCCGGCCCCTCCCGTCGCGGTGGCGGACAGAACGGTCCGCTCTCCCAGGGTGATCGTGGCGGGCGACGCGGTGAGGGCCGAGACGACCGGGTCGGCGGTCACCCGGAGGTCCAAGGTCGACGCGACCCGGGTCCCGTTGGCGTCGGTCACGGTCACCTCGATGGTGAGGTCTCCGGGGGCCGATGGAGCGCAGAGGACCTGGGAGCGGTTCACCGACGAGCAACCCGAGGGAAGCTGGGTCCACGCGAAGCTGTAGGGAGCGACCCCGCCCGTCACGGTGACGAGGAGCTGGGTCGTCACCCCGACGTCCACCGGCGACGGGTCCGCCGTGAGACCGGAGATCGTGAGCGGCCCCGGCCCGCTCGAGTTGCCCCAGGCCCAGCTGTAGTCGGTCCAGCTCGTGCTGGTCGTGGACCCTCCGGCGTTGTAGAGGGAGCCTCCGAAGAGGAAGAGGTACTGGTCCGCCGCGTCGTACGCGAGCTGCCCCCCACCGACGCGGGGCGGACTGATCGCGGGGACCTGGGCGGCCCAGCGGCCCGCCTCGTACTCGTAGACCGTGCCGTTGCCCCACGCTGTGTAGAGCTCGACCGCCTGGCGGGCCGCGTCGAAGACGAGGGGCTGGCCCACCAGGGAGAGGGGGGGGCTCCCCGGCAGCGCCCCCGAGGCGCTGCGGTCGGTCCACGTGCCCGCGAAGTAGGTCCACACGGACGAGTTCGTCCACGGGGCCGCGCTGAGGTAGGTCCCGAAGAGCATCACATACCCGTCGGCCACGTCATAGACGACCGACGGGGACGGGTCCACCGGGGCGCCGGTCACGGCGGTCGTGATGTTGGACCAGATCCCGTGCCCGAAGGTCCATGTGTCGGAGTCGGCGGCCGACGCCCCGGGCGAGAACCCTCCGAACAGGAGCACGTACCCATCGGCCGCGTCGTAGACCATGTCCGCTCCGGACCGCGCCAAGGGATGGCTCGCCGGTGAGAGCTCGCTCCACGAGCCGTTGACGAACTCCCAGGTGTCCGAGAGCGCGACCTCGGTGCTATAGTAGGGGGCGTTCAGGGTCAGTCCACCGAACAGGAGAAGGTACCCGTCCGCGGCATCGTAGGCCAGCGACGGGTAGATCCGAGCCGGGGGGGCCTGGGGGGAGGTGACGTTGGTCCAGGTCCCTCCCCGGTAGGTCCAGGTGTCGTTGGAGAAGCAGGAGTACTGGCTCTGCCCGTACGGAGTGCATCCGCCAAAGAGCACGACGTAGCCGTCCGAGGGGTCGAAGGCCATGGCGGCTCCGTCCGTCGGGGGGGGCCCAAAGCCGCGGTCGATGTCCGCCCAGGTCCCGCCGTCGTACGCCCAGAGGCTCCCCTGGGGACCATTGTACCCCAGGGTCGGATAGCCAAAGGCCAGCAGCTGACCGGTGGAGGGGTCGAAGGCGGAGGCCCACGGACCGGCCGGGGGAGACGGCCCGGCGCTGCTCAGATTCGTCCAGGCCCCGGCCCGGTACGACCAGGTCTGGTTGCAGCTCGTACACAGGGGCCCCGCGCTGTTGGTCTCCAGGACGATGACCGCTCCAGCGGCGGGATCGTAGGCGACCGCCGGGGTCGAAAGTCCGAGTACCGGGGCGGGGGAGGTGGTGGAGATCTTCGACCACCCCGTTCCGTTGAACGCCCAGGTGTCGCTGAAGTGGACGTAGCTCCCGTTCACCTGTCCGGTCCCCCCGAACATGACGAGGTAGCCATCGGCCGCATCGTAGACCATGCTGGCGCCCGCGCGGGCCGGAGGAAGGGGCGAGAGGGACGCGGTGAGATCCGTCCAGACGCCGTGGGCGTACTCCCAGGTGTCGTTGCACCCCCAGAAGGTGGCGCAGGTCGACACGTTGAGCCCGCCGAAGAGGACGACGGCCCCGAGGGCCGGATCGTACGCGAGGGACTGGGCCTCGGCCCCGTGAGGCGCGCCCGCCGGATGGATCTGGGTCCAGACCCCCGCCGCGAACGTCCACTCCTGGTTGGCCGAGGTGCAGTTGAACGAGCCCAAGTAGAGCAGGTACCCGTCCGCCCCGTCGTAGGTCATGGCAGGGGACGGGCACCAGCCGGGACCGGTCGAAAGGTTGAGCTCGGTCCATGCCCCGCTCGAGTACGTCCACGTGGTCCCGACCGCGGTGGTGTATCCGCTCTCTTGGAGCAGGACCGTGTAATTGTCCGCCGCGTCGAAGGCGAGGAACCCGGTCGCGGGGGGCGGCGCGAACCCGATCGGTCGCCAGTCCGGCGCTCCCCCGCTGTCGGACCCGGCCGAAGCGGAGGGACCGCACCGGGCCGCCGCACCCGCGGACAGCCCCGAGCAGTCCCAGGGTTGGCCGTGGGCCGGCCCGGCCCCCTCGCGGAGGCTGGCGGAAGCGGCCCCCAGGCTCGAGGCGGCCCCGGCCGCCATCGCCGTACGGTCCGACGCCGGTGACAGGGGCGGCGGGAGTCGAGGGAGCGGCCCGCCCCCGGAAACCCCGGGGGCGATCGCAAGCAGCAGGAGCACCACGGCCACCGGACCGATGGCGCCGAGCCACCGTGGGCCCCGGCGGGGCCGCGCGTTCAGGGACGAAGGGAGGAAAGCGGTCATGAGGGACGCATCGACCCCGACGGGGATAAAGGGCGGGACGATTTATGACGGAGAAAGTCCGCTATCCTCCCTCCGGCGGGACCGCGCTCGCCCCATCCGGTGGGTTCCCTCCCCGGGCGCCGCCACAGCGGACCCGGGGGGCCGGTGGAGAGTTCCTTCGGCCCACCGGAGACGCGGGGATCGTTCCCCGGGGCCATCCGGGTGCGCCCGGGAGGGAGGCGCGGGGCACCCCCTCCCGGGGTCGAGCGCGGGAGACGCCCCGCGCTCGTCGCTCGCGGTCCTCGTTCCTACATGATCCCGTTGCCGGAGATCGTGAACCACGTCGAGTCCGTGCCGCCCCCGATCATGACGTTCGAGTTGTACGAGGCCGGATCGACCCACGCGGCCGACGTCACGATCTGGTTCTCCTGGCCCCAGTACGTGTAGAGCGCGAGCCCGTTGGCGATCTGTTCCACGAGGTCGTAGACGAGCACCCGCTGGGGGCCGGCGGGGAGCGTCGAGGCGTTCGCGAGTCCCACCAGCATGGCGTCGTACGCGGCGCCCTGGCAGTTGTTCGGGATCCCGCCTGCGCCGTTGGTCGCGCTCGCCTGGTTCGCCCAGTAGAAGAAGTCCGCCATCGACGTGTCCGAGTGGCACGACGGGTCGTTCAGCGCCGGGTTCGCGAACTGCTCGCTGACGGCGTCCCCCGCGGTGTACGTGTTGTCGGGGAGGTAGAGGGGCGTCGTGTAGTCCGTGGGGTCGGGGTAGTCGGGCGCCCAGCCGAGGGTGAAGAACGGCATGGGGTTGTTGTACGGGCCCGAGTACGCCGAGTTGATGACCAGCGCGATGAAGTTGATGTCCACCACGTTCATCTTGATCCGCCCGCCCGAGAGCTGGCTGATCTCCGACGCCCAGAGCGCGGTGGCCTCATCCAGCCCCGGCGCGCCCGTCTGCCCGAAGAACGGCAGCTGGCAGGGGCTCGAGGTCGTGCACTGGGTGGTCACGTTGGCGTCGTAGTACGGGCTGCTGGAGTCCGTCAGCTGGGCCCACCACCACGCCGCGGTGCCCGGCGTGCTCGCCGAGCTCGACGGGTCCCCCGTCGGCCAGCTCACGTTGGTCGGGTAGTAGTTCGCCATGAACTGAGGGATCGCCCCACCGTAGTTGAACAGGTACTGGATCCCGTCCTTCGTGTTGATCGTCTGCTCCACGGTATTGTACGGGTAGGCGTGGGTGAAGAACTGCCGGATCCCGACATTGTCGAAGAAGTCGGGGGGTACGGTGACCGGGTTCGTCGTGTAGGCGCCCGTCGCCGTCTTGCTGAAGAACAGGTCGTACGCGAAGAAGAAGATGCTGATCGACGGGAACGTCGCCGCCAGGATCTTCCCCTCGGCCAGGAGCTGCAGCGCGTACGCCGTGTCGGTGCTCGGGATGGTGGCGAAGTCCGCCACCCCGGACGCGTAGGCCTGCTCACCGGGGACCTGGCTGGTCTCCCACGTGACGGTCACCGACGGTACGTAGCTGCCGGCCGCGGGCCAGCATCCGGTCCAGGTGCACCGGGGGTTGGGGGAGTACGCGGGGTTCGCCTCCAGCGTGTAGCTGGTGGCGGGCAGGAGGCTCTTCAACGCGTACGGGCCCGACCCCGCCATCCGGAACTGGACGTTCCCGATGAACGGGGGCACGGAGCCGGCGAGCTCCCAGGCATCCCACGCCTTCGCGGGGAGGGTGGCGGGGTCCTCCCCCCAGCCGGCGGTTCCCATGGCCCCGCAGGGGTGGTCACCGCTGCCCGAGACGTTCCCCGCCGTCCAGTACGGGATGCCGGCGCCCTGGGCGGGCGCCGAGAACCACCCGCAGGGGACGATGGCCGCGCCCTCCTCGTCGGCGATTAGCTCGAGGAAGAACGGCCAGGCCTGGCCGCCCCCGTTCACGTGGAACGTCACGCAGCCATTCGAGTCCGCGAGGACCGCCGCGGTGCACGCGCTCCCGTTGATGGTCATCGACGCCATCACGTTGGCCGGCGTGTTGTTGTACGGGTAGTGGAGGGTGCTCCAGCTCCGGTCCCCGGTGGGGAGCAGGGACTGGGTCAGGATCCACCCGTTGTTGGAGCCGACGCCGGGGTTCGTGGAGAACGCCATCGTCCGCGCCAGGGAGAACACCACGTCCGTCGGGTACACGCCCCAGCTCTTGCCCGTCGACGGGTCGTAGAACTGGGCCGACTTGCTGACGGCGAAGGTGTAGTCGCTGCCGCTCACGAGGGTCGATCCGTAGAGGGACTGGCAGCTCTGGGGGCCCTCGGTGGTGCCGGGGACGCACGTGGCCAGGACCGGCACGTAGCTGGCCGGCGTCGGGCCGTTCTGGCTCCCGTTGTACGCGATCAGGCCCTCATAGACGTTCAGCAGGACCTCGTAGCCGAGCGACTCGTAATCGATGGCCGGGTCCTCGGAGTTGGAGCCGCCGGGGGCCAGCTCGTAGACGTCGAGGGACCCGGGGTGGGGGCTGGAGACCGTGGCGGTGCCCGTGACGCCAGCCGTCGAACCGGGGGCGGCGACGAACACCGTCCAGGTGTAGTTCCCGTACGCTTTCGCGCCGCCGGGTCCGATCGACCACCCCACGAACGTGACCGGGAAGACCCCGGGGCTGGTGAAGGTGAGGCTGACCGACGCGCTGGTGGCGGTAGAGGAGTTCGAGTTCACCGTCACGCCGGCCGCGGGCCAGGTGATCTGGGGCACCTGCTGGGTGTACAGCGGGTTCGTCGGTGCGCCGGTGTACGTGCCGGTGAGCGAGACGAACTGGTGGGTCTGGAGTACGGCCGTGGGGTGCACCGAGGACGAGCTGTTGGCGATGATGGCCCCGGTGACCGAGGGGACGTTGGCCGAGTTGATCGAGGAGTGGGATTCGGAGACCGTCACGACGACGAGGGAGTGATAGTTGTCATGGATCGCCCCGCCGACGGTGGCGTTCACCGAGGCGATGTACGTGCCGGGCGAGGTGTACGTGTGGGTGACCTGGGAGGTGGTCACGGCCCCGGAGGTGCTCCCGTCCCCGAAGGAGAACGCGTAGGAGGACGCGCTCTCGCCGGTGGGGAGGTTCGCCGTGAACGGGACCGGGTTGTTCTGCTGGACCGACTTGAACGGGACCTCGAGGATGACGTCATGTGTAGCGGTCGCGGCCTTGCAGATGGGGCTGGTGACGGGGGCGCAGTTCGTCACGGTCTGCTGGGAGGTCCCGCCGTTCCCTCCGGTTCCGTTCAGGGAAAGGTAGCCGACCCCCCCGACGACAAGGATCACGACGACCATCACCACGGCGGCCAGCATCCCTGAGAGACCCCGCCGGCTCGCGACGCGCCCGAGGTTCCCACGGTTCCACTCTTCCATCGGTTCCACCCAGTTGCTCCGGCCTGACCGAAGCTGCACGACCCAGCACCAAAGCTTGTATTTATGCGAAAGAAATGGTATGTTAACGCGGCATTTTACCATCAATATGTTAACAACTTTAGCAATTGAATTACAATGTATCTAAGCTTTGAAGTTCAACATGTTCGCTGTGTCAAATTTACAATCTTGTGAACTCCATCACATCGCGATGAACGATGCGCCGCCGGCGGCCGGCGGAGGCGCTCCGCCGGGCATAGGGCTCCCGGGGGCGGCAGCGAACCTCCGGGGGCCCGACGTTGGACCGCGAGGCTCCCCCTCACGATCCGTGGACCGCCTCGGCGCGTCGTACGGGGCCCGGGTCGGAGAGGGCAAGCATGCTGTCCTCCCACGGCTGGGCACGGTTCCAGTACCCGAGAAAGACCTCTTCCGCCCAGCCGACACCCACCGGGTCCCGAAGGGCGATCATCGTGGTCAGATCGGTCGCCCCGCCCAGGTGGGGCAGGCAGACAGCGGCGAACTCGTCGACGACGGCGAGGAACAGGCGGGTCTCCCCCAGGGTCCGCACCATCTGCGAACATCCGTTGGTCGGTGACCGGGGTTCCTTGGCGAGGGCGAGGGAGGGGCGGATCAGCCGTACGTCGAGCCCCTTCGCCCCGCGTCGGTGGGTGAGAGGGATCGCCTCGTCCATGCGGTGCTCCGAAATGATCCAGATCCGGCGCGCCGCCTCCCGGATCGCCGCCTGCTGGGTCGCCACCACCTGGAAGGCGCCGGTGGTGAACTCTCCCTGATGAAGGTCCCCGAGCCGGGCGATGGATCCCGGATCGAGGATGCTTACGTCGTGACGGACGAGGTACTCTTGGTGGGACGTCAGGTACTCGAAGTAGGGCATGGCGCGCCGGACCGCCACGGCGACCCCCGTGAGCTCGAACTCGCCCCGCCCGTTCCGGCTCACAAGCCCGGCCGCGGCCAGGATCCTCAACTGGCGTGTGGTGGCCGATCCGAACAGGTCGAGGGCCCGGGCGATCTCCGCGTGTTTCCGGGGCCGGGCCGCGATCATGTCGAGGATGGACATCCGTTCCGGCGAAGCGATGCCCTTCAGCAACCGGGTGAGCTCGCGGCTGGCCATTCGATGTCTCCGATCCTACCGGGCCCCGTCCGTCGTGGATCCGGCGCGTGGAGATCCGTCGACCGGGGTAAGCCCGCCGGCCGGCGAGCCCCGGGGGAACGGGTCGAGCACGAACGTCATCCAACGCATAGGGTCTGAGGAAGAACAACACCCGCACTCCTTTTGTTCATTGACGGGAGTACAAGGTTACCCGCCCCCGGGACCCGGAAACAGGGCCCGCCGGCCGCTGTCCCCTTCCGAACGGCCTCCGGACGACCGCGACCTCCCGGGAGAAAGGTCCCGACGAAGGACCCGGCTCAACCGGAGTCGAGGACCCGCAGACCCGGCGGGAGGAGCTCCGGAGCCGGGAGACGAGGTCGAGCTCTCAGCTCCTGGTTGCAGTTGGGGCAGTGCCACCCGAGGTCCTCGACGCATCGGCGGCACCACGTGCACTCGAACGAGCAGACGTACGCCTCCGAGTCCGTCCGCAGAGGCGCCTTGCAACGACAGCACTGGTCCTTGTAGGCCATCACCTTCGGTGGCGCGTCTCCGGGGACCCCCTCGAAGTTCCACAGCGGGGCAGGACGGGGCGCCGCCGGCTCTCGGATCTCCGGGTGGGTGAAGCAGACATCCTCGACCCGCACGACCCGGCCCCGGGCGACGGGAACCCCCTCTCCGTAGACCTTGACGAGATCGGAGAACGCGTGGAGCAACGGGAGCGCGTCCCGTCCCTTGTCGGTCAGAACGTACGCGGTCCGCCGGGGGTGCGCGATGGAGATGATCTTCTCCAGGTACCCCTCCTGCTGCAGCTCCTTGAGCCGGATCGAAAGGATCCGTCGGCTGAGCTTGTGATGCGCCCGGAGCAGCTGGCTGAAGCTAGGTCGCCGCTCCGCCGCGACCTGTCGGATGATCAAGAGCGTCCACTTCTTTCCGAGGACCCCGATCTTCGTGCCAAGCGGGGTATCCCCCTCCCGGAGCTTGGGTCGGCGTCGGCGGGCCGAGCCTTCGCGTTCGGCCCGGGAGGGCGTGATCATGGCACGGGGTCCATGGGTCCGGCTGTTTATGTACCCGATAAGGGAAGAAATGGTTACTTCGCAACTCTCCCCGGGGGGGAGAGGGCCACTCCCCTCCTTCGGGCGCGGGTGCCCGCCTCCCAGGGGTTGACCCCCGGAGCGGATCTTGCCGTCGGAACTGAGGCGACGAGCCCCGGGCCCTCGGGAGCAGCCGCCACGGCCCGCCCGCCCCACGAGTTCCCCCGGGTGTCCGGGGGCCGGTTACCTGCCGGTCCGTACGAGGGGGTCAGGGTCCCCATGGGGGGATGGGTGGCGCAGGCGTCGGCGGCATCCCCTTCGCGGTCCCGGAGCCTGGGGGCTCGGCTACCGGGGGGTAACCTATCGGTTGATGAGGACGGGACCCGATGACCGTCTCGGAATGACGACCGGGGATCCTCGGAAGGTCTCTCGCTCCGGGTCGTTTCCATCCTTGGCACCCCGGGCCGAGGGGGCGGACGAATCGCTGCGGGATCCCTCGGCGGCCGTGCCCCTCGACGGGACCGCACTCCCGGGTCCTAGGACGAACTGCTCTCCGTCCAGGATCCCCCCCTTCTACCGACCGGCCGCCCGGGGCCCAGACCCTCCCGCGACCTTCGGGATCCGGAGGTCCCGGCCCGGGCAGGTTCCATCGGGGATCTGCCCCAAGGAAGGGTCCGGTGACCGAGGACGCCGGCCATGAGCCCCCGAGGGTGGCTCCCGGCCCTGTTCCGGTGGTGACATATGGGGGACGGGCCGTTCGAATCCCTGCCGTGACGACCCCCGCCTGGACCACCCGGGTGGCCCGGAGCGTTCTCCAGAAGAACCTGGCCGTGAAGGCCGGGGAGTCCGTCACGATTGAGACCTGGAACCACAGCCTCCCGGTCGCCCGGGCTCTCGTCGTGGAGTGCCAGCGCCGAGGGGCCCGGCCGCTCCTCCTCCTGAACGACGAGGAGGCCTTCTGGGGATCGGTGACACCGCGCGCCGCCCCCGGGCTGGGCCACTGGGGAACGGCGGAACGTTCCGCCCTGGCTGCCACGGACGTCTACGTCTACCTCTGGGGCCCCGCCGACCTCCCCCGGTACGACGCCCTGCCCGAGCGGATCCATTCGAGGTTGACCGCGTGCGACATGGAATGGTACGCGGTGGCGAAGAAGTCGGGGCTGCGGGGGGCCCTCCTGGAGCTGGGGCACGCCACGCCCGCGTGTGCCCGCCGGTTCGGGGTCTCCCTCCCGCAATGGGAAGCGGAGCTCGTGGAAGCGATCCTCGTGGACCCCCGGGTCCTCGAGCCTCTCGGCGAGAAGGTGCGGCGGGCGTTCCATCGGCGGGGGACGGTCCGAATACGGCACCGCAACGGGACCGACCTCGAGTTGGGACTGCTGGGCGCGAACCCCCGGCTCCACACCGGCCGCGCCGGGAACCGGGGCCAGCGGGGCCACGCCTCGTACATGGTGAACGTCCCCGGGGGCGCCTGCCAGATCGCCCTGGACGACCGTCGGGCAGACGGGGTCCTGGTCGCGAACCGACCGAGCGTTCTCACGAGCGATCGATGGGTCGGGGGCCGGTGGCGCTTCCAGGGGGGCCGCCTGGTCGAGTACGCCTTCCGCACGGGGAAGGAGGGCTTCGAGCAGCGGCTCCGGGCCGGCGGGACCGGCCGGGACCGCCCCGGCCTGCTCTGCATCGGGTTCAACCCTCGGGTGCACGGGACCCCGCTGGTGGAGGATTTCGAGATGGGCACGGTGTCGGTATCCATCGGGTACAACCGGAGCTTCGGCGGCCGGAACGACGCCACGTCGTTCCTCCAGCTCACCCTGGCCGGCGCCGATGTTGAGGTCGGCGGAGTTCCCGTGATCCGCGGCGGGCGTCTGGTCTGATCCGCCCGGGAGCGCGACCGCGGGGGCCCCTTCGACGGGGGAGGAACCCTCCGGCCGTTACCCGGCCCGTCCGACGGGGCCCCGGACCGCCGCCCGGAGCACCCTAGGGGCCCACGACCTCCGGATTCTCAGCCCGAGACGCCGCGGGTCACGGGATCCGAAGCGCCTTCCCGGACTCCCAGCCTTGCCCTTCGTACTCCTGGTAGGCGGCCACGGCCCGAGCCGTGCGGACCCCCAGGATCCGCTGGATCAGGTACAGGGCGAGGTCGATCCCCGAGGTCAGCCCTCCCGCCGTGTAGATGGAGGGGGAGCTGCGCGCGTACCGAAGCCCGGCCAGGGCTCGGACCGAGGGGTACTCTCGCTCCAGCTCGGCCTGGTAGTCGTGGTGGGTGGTCGCCGACAGTCCGTCGAGGATACCGGCCTCGGCGAGTTGGAACGCGCCGGTGCATACCGAGACGATCACGGCGCCGCGAGCGTGCATCGCCCGGATCCAGCCCACGATCGACGGGTAAGGTCCGGCCCCGAGCGCTGGGACCAGGACGATGTCGGGCGAGGGAGCGTTCTCCAGCGTGTGCCGGGGGACGACCGTCAGCCCCCCCGCGAGATCCACCGGGGCCGCGGAATCGCTGACCGCGTAGACCTGGAACCGAGGCGTTCCCGACCGCGTCCGCGGCGTCACGAACATCTGCCAGGGGCCCGCGAAATCGATCAGGGTCGCCCCCGCTGTGAGGACCATCGCGACCCGTATCGGTCGCCCTCTCCGTGCCCGGCGGGCGAGCTGGGTCAGAGGATCGGGCCCCATGGCTGCGGTGCGAACCAGGCGCGCAACTGAACTTCAAGGGGGGAGGGAATCATGGGTTACCCGGTGAGCGGCCCCGGGTCCACCGTCGGGATCCCGGTCAGCTCCGGGGGCGCCCTGCGCGGGAGGAGCGGGCGCCCTACCGGAGGTATGCGAGAAGGTCCCGGTGCGCGCGGCCGATCGGGAGCTTCCTCAGGTCCTCCCGCCGGACGAACTTCATCTCCTGCCACCACGGAGCCTCCGGAGGGAGACGA
>Ga0209060_10002616_pt1 | contig 16461 bp, 11 predicted proteins | sample Coa_R1_8_FD_187155 | JGI IMG/M metagenome (GOLD analysis project Ga0209060, IMG submission 187155) | Surface soil microbial communities from Centralia Pennsylvania, which are recovering from an underground coalmine fire - Coalmine... | ecosystem: Environmental > Terrestrial > Soil >...
GCACGTTCACATGGTCGAAGGCGATGGTGGGGATCCGGCCGAACCTGTTCGTGCCGTCGACCAAGTCTCTGGAATCGACGGATCAACCATTCCTGTTCAACGCCAACGTCGTGTACACGACACAGAAATACTTCGGCAACCGGCTGCTGGCGGCGACCACGCGAGACTGGGCCATCGGCGCGTTTTTACAATACGGCAGCGGCTTCCCGCTGACGCCGCCGGCGGCGACGAACATCAATTACATCGGCGGTAGCGAGCAGTTCCGCGTTGCCGACCAGCCGCTTTATGTGAAAAATCTGAACTGCGGCTGCATCAACCCTTATACGGATGTCGTCCTGAATCCCAAGGCTTGGCAGAATCCCGTCAATGGGACCTTTGGTCCGGCAACCGGAACCTATTACGACGATTTCCGCTCGGCGCGGCGTCCGCAGGAGAACATGAACTTCAGCCGGACCTTCCGCTTCAAGGAGCGCTTCTCATTCCAGATAAGGGCCGAGTTCGTGAACATCTTTAACCGGACGCAGATTGGCAACCCGATCACCACAGCGCCGGGAGTCGCGCCCAGCAAAAACCAGTATGGTCAATATTCCGGTGGATTTGGCGTCGTGAACCTGACGGTCGCGGGCGCGCAAGTCGCGCCGAGTTACACGCTGAATCAAGTAGTAGGTCAGCTCTATCAGCAGCCCCGAACGGGAACGCTGATCGGCCGGTTCACTTTTTAGCCAAACGCAGAGTTACTCGCTGCGAACTTCGAGATCTACCCTCGCCGGATTGTGCTGATCAAACCGGCTGAGCGTTTTTGTCGGTCCGAATTTGCCGGATTTCCCGGCTTGGCTTTCAGTCTTTGGCGGGCTCGGCGGTCGCCGCCGCGGGCAGCAGCGTGGGTGAGCAGGCGTGTGCCGCCAATTACAGTTCTGTCGGCCCGCTCCGATTGACGGAGAGATTCGCGGGCGCCCTCATCCGGTTGATGCGCTTGCCCGGCCTGTGCCAATATGTAATCTCAGTAGCGCAAGGGAAATCATGGGAGGAATCGATGCGAATTCAGTTCAGTGCAGCCGTTTTGCTGTGTGTGGCGGGCCTGGCCGGCGCGCAGGCTCCACCACAATCCGGCGAAGGCGGCGTCAGCCCGGTAGTGACCAATCCGACCTATGTCTCCATTCCGATGGAGATCATGGTCGACCGCCCGGCCGCCGAAGTGTGGAAACGCGTCGGTAAGTTTTGCGATATCGGCGAATGGTTTCAAATCCCCTGCACGATCACACAGGGCAAGGACGGCGAATTCGGCGCCGTGCGCTCGGTCGCCAACGAGGTGCTGGTCGGCAAAACGGAACTTTCGTACACATACACGCAGCCCGTACGGGCCGGCCGTCCCTACAACCTTTACCACGGCACACTTGAAGCCCGGCCGGTGACACCGACTACATCGAAGCTGGTCTACACGCTGACGTTCGACAACTCGATGCTCGCTGACGATGAAGCCCGGCAAAAGGACATCGCGCAAAAGACCGCGCAGTTCACGCGGGGGCTGCAGAATATGAAAACGCTGGCCGAAGGCGGCACCCTTCCACCGCCCCCGCCCCGCGGCGGGGCCCGGCCCGGCAACCGGTAAATCGGGGCGCCTTTAGAAATCGAGCCGCAGGACGACCTGACCGGACCGGGGTGGAGCAATGACCGACGAGGTGTTGATCACGCCAAACCCGGAGGCGAGCTGCAGACCGGCAGAGCATGGTCCATTGCCACCGCCCGGCAACTTGCAGGTTGGTGCAGTCTGCGGGCTAACGCCGACTCCGGTGGTGGACGGGTTGTTCAAGTAAGTCCGGTTGAAGATATTGGTGAACTCCGCCCGAATGTTCAGGCCGAGCCGCTCTTTATACCGGAACTGGCGGCCGATCCCGAAGTTCTCCACCGGCCGGCGCTCGCCGCGAAAATCGCTGTAATAAGTGGCTCCGCCAAACTGTCCGGGAGCCGGATTGGTCCACGCGAGCGGGTTTAGGACGACGGCCGTATTGGGATCGAAGCAGCGGCAGTTGAGATCCTTGATGTAAAGAGGCTGGTCCGGCACCCGGACCTGGTATTGTCCGGGCTGGAACGTGATGTTGTTGAGCGTGCCCTGACCGCCGAGTGCGGCCGGGTAGCCCGTCGTGTTGGTGGCCGGCGGAAGCAGCGGAATACCGCTGGCATAATAGCCGAACGCATTCATCTGCCAGTCGTGGAGGATGGCTGAGATGTATTTTGGCCCCCACTTGGGTGTCGAGTAGACGATGGCGAAACGGGTGACGAACGGCTGATCGTATTGCGAAAGCGACTTCGCCAACCCGCGGTTTTGCACGTCGGGCGTGCCGCCGAACGTGTTTTCCGCCTTGGACCACGTAAACCCGAAATTGAACTGGAGGCCGTGAGAGAAGCGCTTGTCGGCCGTTAGTTGAAGCGAGTTGTACCAGGTGTCACCAAGCGGGGCGTTGACGGGGCACGGGCCGATTACCGCCAACCCGACACAGCTGGTGCTGAATTGCGGGAACGGCCGCAGCGATTGAGCCACGGTTTGGTTCAACGGAAAACCAGGGAAGGGAAGTTTGTTCTGGAACCGCCCCGCGGCCGTAGAGCCGATGGGGGCGAGCAGGATCGCCAGATCCGCCGGATTGCTCAAGCTGAGGCCGTTCGCGGCCAGGATCGAGCCGCTGAGGTAGTTATAGTTAATCAACTGGCCGGACGCTCCGGCGGGCGTGAGATAGCTCGGCCACCAGATCCCCCGGTTGCCGATATAGGAAGCCTGCACTACGAGATCCCGCACCAATTCCCGCTGAATGCCGAAGCTGTATTGATACTGGCGGGCCGGCCGGCCGGCATTGGGATCGTAGTACTGCGGGCCGTTGCCCGGGACGACACCGGCCAGCGGGTAATAACCGGGGCTGAGATTCGGCCATGCAATCTGTGCTGCCGTCAGTGGTGCCCCGTTGATGGTTACGCCCTGGCCCAAGATCATGAGCGGAGCGCCAGGCGTCGATGAGGGGGGCAGCGGATTGGCCGCTTGGGCGTTGCCACTGGCCGATCCAAAGCTCTGGGCGACTCCCGTCGGCGTATACTCGACCCCGAAACCGCCGCGGAGCACCGTCTTAGGCATTACTTGATAGGCGAATCCGAAGCGCGGGCCTAGTCCCCATGGATAATTGCGGGCGAAGTCGCAGTGGCAGGTGGATTGGTAGATCACCGCGCCCGGATATCCGCCGATAGAGGGGTTCGGCATGGTTGGCGCAAAATTGGGAGAGCGCCCGTACTGCTCCTTGTACCAGGTTGAGTAGTCGTAGCGGAGGCCCAAATCGAGCGTAAGCTTCCGCGTCACTTTCCAGCTGTCCTGGGCGTAGAATCCCCACTGCTGTTTTCCGAAGCGCGCCTCCGAAGGTGGATCCACCTCGTATTTATCGACCGCGCCCAACAGGAAACTGGCGTAGGGGAAACCGACGTTGTAGGCGCCGATCGTCGACACGCTGCTACCGGTCGAGGTGTTCACGTTATAAGGTAATCCCGTCTGTGCGGCGCTGATGTTATAGTTGCCCTGCAAATCGGTGACGGAGATCGTGTAGCTTCCCATAAACTCGGCGTTGCCGCCGAATTTGAAGGTGTGGTTGCCTTTCACCCAAGTCAAGCTTGCGATGGCATCGGTAATGTTATCCGCATTATCGACCCGCGCCGGAGGTCCGAGCTGAGGCTCCCCGTTCACCGGAAGATTATTGCCGAAGCCGCCGCCGGTGGGGCTGGACAGGCCCATAAAACTGGGAAACGTACCCAGCTGGAATGCCTGACTGCAGAGCCCAATGCCCTTGCACGCGTCATATTGCGGAGTGACCGAGGGCCGGCCCAGGTAGTTGCTGTCGTAGCCGGCGCCTACGTGCAACAGAATCGTGGGCGAGATCGTGTGATCGTAGTTGAGCCGTTCCCGATTGGCGTAGATGCCGCCGCCGAAAGTGTAGGAAACGGGTTGCGGCAGCCCGTCCTGGCCGTATCCATTCGAAGTGAACGTTGCGGTGCGGCTCCAGAAGAAAGAGAGTTTGTCTCTCGGGCCCAGCAATTGGTCGAGCTTGAGAGAAGGCGCTTCGGTGTCCCGGGAAACCGGCTGCGTATTCTGATAATTGTTAATCACGCCGTTGGGATTGCACGGCGGCCCCGCCACGCACAAGGGCATTGGCAGCATGCTCTGGATTTTCTGGGCGACTGGATCCAGCATCTTGGGCGGGATGACGTTTCCCGTGAATGGATCCGTGACGACCTGGCCGTTGGGTGCGAGGTGGCGCGAGTTGGGATCGTAAATTTCATTCGCGAAGATCGGCCGGTTCAGCGGATCGCAATTGGGAGTCGCCGCCGGGCACAGATTTCTGGGGACGAGAATTCCGTTACTTACGACACCGGCAGCCAGCTCCGCCTGGCTAAAATCGCCCTTGCGGTAGTCCGCGGTCGGAACCGAGAACGCGTTCGGCAAGAAGTTCTGGTTGCGCAGGAATTGCTCCCAACTGAAAAAGAAGAAGGTTTTGTCTTTTCCGTTATAAACCTTGGGAACCATGATCGGCCCACCCATCGTCAACCCGTAGTCGTTCTGCCGGTTCGTGGGTCGAAGCAGATGGCCATTACCGGAGGTGGTGAACGGTTGGCCGGCGTTGAGGTCTTCGTTTTGTGCGTACCAATATCCGGTGCCGTGATATTGATTCGTCCCCGACTTCATCGTGACGTTCATCACTGCACTGCCGGCCTGTCCGAATTCCGCGGAGTAATTGCTGGTTTGCACGGTCCATTCCTGGATTGAATCCATGCCAGGCTGGTTTTGCTGATTGGCACCCTGACCGACAATATTGGTACCATCCATGCCCTCGATCAGCAGCGTCTCGGAGCCGCCCGGGCTGCCGTTGATGCTCACGACCGGCCCGGTGAACGGCGGCGACGGCTGGTAGTATGCCCCCGGCAGCAGCGCGACGAGATTAAAGGGATTGCGAATGCCGGAGGAGTTTGAACCGATGGAGAGCAGCGGCAGCGTGTCCATGGTTTGCGTCGCGATCGTGTTGCTCAGCTCGCCGCTTTCCGTTTTGAGCAGAGGCGCTTCCGCATTCACCGTCACCGATTCGGTCGTGTTGCCCACTTCCAGCGTCGCGTCGACGCGAATGGTCTGAGCCGCCTGAATGATCAGGCCCGGCCGGACGAATTTCTTGAACCCCGGCACGGTAACCGTCAGTTCATAATTGCCCGACGGCAGATTCGCGATCGTGTAGTTGCCGGTAGTCGAGGCGGAGACAGGGTATGTCGCCCCGGTCTCGGTGTTGCGGGCTTCCACGGCGGCGCTCGCAATCACGGCTCCAGCCGGATCGGCCACCGTGCCCGTAAGAGTTCCGCGGTCGCTCTGCGCAATTAGTACGCCCGCCGACATGATCAGGCTGATGACAAATCTCAAACGCATCGTAACTTCCCCCTGTCTGGAAACGCCCTGAATCACTGAGCCGTGGTGGGAGTTTACTTCGACAGGAGGGATGTGTCAAGCGAAAAACCCCGCTTGAACGGACCTCGATTGACACCGGAGTACGGCGATGATATAGTCGCGCCAGTCGCGCTAACGGGGAACGTGTGTAAATTGGGAGGGATCGCATGAGAGCGAAATCGATAACCCTGGCAGCCGCCTTCGGGCTGCTGGTTTCCGCGGCGCCTTTGCTGGCGCACCATTCCTTTGCGGCTGAGTACGATACGACGAAACCGGTTAAGGTGACCGGCGTTGTCACCAAGATGGAGTGGATGAATCCGCACGCGCGCTTTTACGTGGACGTGAAGGAGGCCGACGGCACCGTGGCCACCTGGAATTTTGAGCTGGGCGCAATTCCGGTTTTGCTGAAACAGGGCTGGCGGAAAGAGGCCCTGAAGCCCGGCGACCAGGTGACCGTAGAAGGCAATCGCGCCAAGGATGAGTCCCATACCGCCGCTGCGCGCGTGGTGCTGTTGCCGGACGGACGGCGGGTCTTTGGCGGCTCGGCCGCCGACGGCTCGGCTCCCAACCAATAAATTTCGAGCAGCACCAGGGAGACCGTCCATGTTTAAACGAGTGACGCCGCTGCTGACAGCGGCGCTGGCGCTGGCCGTGGGATCCGGCTTGGCCCAGGATCCGGCTGCTCCCCAAGGCCCGCCGCGCGGCCGCGGAATGCGCGCCCCGCGCCGTGGTCCGGCCGGACCGTTGCCGCGCTTGTCCGACGGTCATCCCGACCTCACCGGAATCTGGAACGGCTTTGGCGGCAGCGGGCAGCCGAGTCCGAGTCTGCTGCCGTGGGCGGCTAAGGTGGTCGAGGAGCGCCGCGCGAAAAACGGCGCCGAAGATTACGAAGCGCGCTGCCTGCCCGGCGGACCGCCGCGCGCCGCTCCCTATCACACAATGCTGTTCGCCACTCCGAAACTGGTATTGATGCTGTTTGAGGGGAACACCCATATGTATCGCCAGTTCTTCGTTGACGGCAGCAGCCACCCGAAAGATCTCAAACCCGCGTTTTACGGCGATTCGCGCGCACATTGGGAAGGCGACACGCTGGTGGTCGATACCGTCGGCCTATTTGAAAAATCCTGGTTCGATTTCCCCGGCACTCCCCATACCAAGGCCATGCACCTGATCGAAACCTTCCATCGCACTGATTACGGCAACATGGAGATGGATGTGACGATCGATGATCCCGGCGTCTTCACCGAACCGTTCAAGTTCCACCGCACCACCACGCTGGAACCGAGCTTCGAAATGACCGAGTACGTCTGCAACGAGAATAATCAGGATCCCGATCACTTGAACAAGGCGTACAAGCTGGAAGGCGCCAACGGTACACCCGCGCTGAAGGATGGGGTACCCCCGCCGAAGCCGCGCAAAGCTCCCCCGCCGCCTGCCGGCGCGACGCCGCGCGCCGAAGACGGCAGAGTCGATCTTTCAGGTGTCTGGGTGCCGGTAAGCACTGGTTTGCCGGGCGACCCTTCTTATACGCCCGAATACAAGAAGATCTACGAAGCACGCAAGGCAAATAAAGGGAAGGATGATCCGGAACGCCTGTGTCTGCCGAACGGGGCCGTGCGCATTAATCCGCTTCCTTACAAGATCGTGCAGCGCTCGAACCAGATTGCCCTGCTTTGGGAAGGCAACACCCACAGTTACCGCCGCTTTTTCCTCGACGGCCGCGAACACAATCTCGAAATCGAGCCGGAGAGTTGGACGGGCCAATCGATCGGAAAGTGGGAAGGCGACACGCTGGTGGTCGATACCATCGGTTTCAACGATAAGACTTGGCTCGATTCCACCGGCAAGCCGCATAGCGATGCGATGCACCTGGTGGAGCGCTACCGCCGGCCGGATCTGGGCCACTTGAACGTGGAATTGACGATCGATGACGCCAAGGCGCTCACGAAGCCGTACACGTTCAACCGGAGTTTCACGCTCGCGCCCGGCTGGGAATTACAGGAGTACGTTTGCGAAGCGATTTTGCAGGGAGTCTATGAGTAGCTGTTTGCAGGGATGTGTGATCGCAAGAGCTCTCGCCGCCGCCTCGTTAGCGCTGCTCCCGCTCGCCGCACAGAGCGCCAGGCCGCCGGCCGATGCGGCGGCACAGCGCGCCGTTCTCGACAAGTACTGCGTGGTGTGCCATAACGCCAAGCTGAAAACCGCGAATCTGATGCTTGATCAGCTCGACCTGACGCATTTGGGCGATCACGCCGAGACCGCCGAGAAAGTGGTGCGCAAGCTTCACGCCGGTCTCATGCCGCCGACCGGCATGCCGCGTCCCGAACGCGCGGTTCTGGATTCAGTCGTCACCGGCATGGAGAACGAGCTCGATCGAAGCGCGGCAGCGCATCTTCCCGCCCCGGGCCTTCATCGGCTCAACCGCACCGAGTACACCAATGCGATTCGCGACGTCCTGGATCTCCAGGTTGACGCGACCAAGTTCCTGCCCGCCGACGATTCGACGCACGGCTTCGATAACATCGCGGGCGCGCTCACGATCTCGCCGGCGTTGATGGAAGCCTATCTCTCGGCCGCCGGAAAAATCAGCCGCCTTGCCATGGGCGACGTCTCTTCCCCTACCCAGGCGGTGTTCGAAGTGCCCGCCGATACCGCGCAGAACTATCACATTGAAGGCCTGCCGTTCGGGACGCGCGGCGGCATTCTGATTAAATATCAGTTCCCCGCCGACGGCGAATACTCCTTCAAGGTGAAAGGCGTCACGGGTTACTTTCAGGCTGTGCTGGGCGGCATCAAGGGCGAAAAGCTCGAAGTGCTGGTGGATGGCGAGCGCGTCCGGCTTTTCGATTGGGACAAGGAAATTTCCAACACCACCGGCAACGGCAAGTCGACCCAGCGCGTTCCCATCCGCGCCGGTTTGCACACCATTGGGGTGACGTTTCTTGCCACCAATGACGTGCCGGGCAGCGAACTGAACCGTCCGTTCGAGCGCACTATGAACACGCCGGGCTCGATCCCGGGCTTCCTGTTCTACCCGCACGTCGGCCAGGTCTGGGTTGAAGGTCCCTACAACGCGGCCGGCGCCCGCGACACCGCCAGCCGCCGCAAGATTCTCGTGTGCCGTCCCGAGGCGCCTAAGGACGAAGCGCCATGCGCGCGCACCATTGCGGCCCACCTGGTGAAGCATGCGTTCCGGCGCCCCGCCACTTCCGCGGACGTAACCGCGCTGATGAACTTCTACCAGGAGGGTCGCGCCGATGGCGGCACCTTCGACGACGGCATTGAAGCCCTGGTGCAACGCGTGCTCGCGGATCCGGAATTCGTATATCGCCTCGAGCCCGAACCGGCCGGCTTGCCGCGCAGCAAAACCTATCGTATTACCGATCTCGCGCTGGCTTCGCGGCTCTCCTTTTTCCTATGGAGCAGCGTCCCGGACGACGAACTGCTCGACATCGCCGCCCAAGGCAAGCTGCGCGAACCCGCCGTGCTGGAAAAGGAAGTACGCCGCATGCTGGCCGATCCGAAGTCCGAGGCGTTGGTCAGCAACTTCACCGGCCAGTGGCTCAGCGTGCGGTCGCTCAAAACCAGCGAGCCGGTGGTGAACCTTTTCCCGGATTTCGACGACAACCTGCGCGCGGCCTACCAGCGCGAGATCGAGTTGTTCTTCGGCAGTATCGCTCACGAGGACCGCAGCGTCCTCGACCTCCTGACCGCGAACTACACCTTCGTGAATGAACGGCTCGCGAAACAGTACGGTATCCCGAACATCTACGGCCCGCAGTTCCGCCGCGTCACGCTGCCGGCCGATCTCGACATGCGCCGCGGTTTGCTGGGCAAGGGCGCGCTGCTGACCGTCACATCGAACGCGGCCCGCACTTCACCCGTCGCGCGCGGCAAGTGGTTTTTGCAGACATTTGTCGGCGTGAGCCCCCCGGATCCGCCTCCCAACGTGCCCGCGATCAAGGAAGCCGCGGCCGATGCCACCGGCAATGCGCACGTGCCCACCATGCGCGAGACCATGGAAGCGCATCACACCAATCCGGCCTGCGCCTCCTGCCACAAGATCTTTGAACCGATGGGTCTGGCGCTTGAAAATTTCGACGCCGTCGGAACCTGGCGTACCCACGATGGCGAAAGCCTGATCGATGCCAGCGGCGTCCTGGTCGACGGCACGAAGGTTAATGGCGTCGCCGATCTGCGCCAGTGGGTTGTGAGCCGGTCCGACCAGTTCGTGCGCGTGGTCACCGAGAAGCTGCTCACGTACGGCCTGGGCCGCGGCGTGGAGTATCAGGATATGCCCATGCTGCGCTCCATCGTGCACGAGGCAGCGCCGGCAAACTATAAATTTTCCTCCCTGGTGTTGGGGATTGTAAAAAGTCCCGCGTTCCAGATGAACATGAAACTAGAGGACGGCAACCCGCAGCAGGCGGCCCGCAAGTCCGCGCCTGAAACGATCAAGAATTAGGAGCGATGATGAACTTTCTTTCGAAGAAGCACCTCTCCCGCCGAACGGTTTTGCGCGGTGCAGGTTCTGTATTGGCCCTGCCGCTTCTCGACGCGATGATCCCGGCGAGCACCGCCCTGGCGCAGACCGCCGCCACGCCCAAGCCGCGCTTCGTCGGCTGCTTTGTGCCGCACGGCATGGCGCCCGGCTATTGGGTGCCGGACAAGGTTGGTGAGCTCGACGCCACGTTCCCGTTCAACTGGAAGCCGCTCGAGCCCTTCCGGGCGCAGACTGTGATTCTGAGCGGCCTGCATTCCCGATCGGCCGAGCCGCCTCCCGGGGCTACCGGCGCCGATCACTGGGTGGCCGCGGCCTTCATGTGCGCGAACAAGCCGAAAAAGACCGCCGGCGCGGATGTGTACGCCGGCACCACCATCGATCAGATGATCGCGCAAAAGATCGGCCGTGAAAATCTGATGCCATCCATGCAGCTCGCGGTCGAAGATCCCGGCGCGAATTCGAGCAACTGCGGGGAAGGGTATAGCTGCGCGTACACCAACACCATCTCCTGGTCTTCGCCCACCGATCCGCTGCCCATGGAGCTGAATCCGCAGGTGGTGTTCGAGCGCATGTTTGGCGACGGCAGTACGGCCGAGTTACGCGCCCGCCGCCGTAAGCGCGATGGCAGCATTCTCGATTCGCTCACTGGCAGCCTCTCCCGGCTCCGGAACGAGTCGAGCCCGGCGGACCGTACGCGGCTCGACAATTACACCGAAAACGTCCGCGAGATCGAGCGTCGTCTGGATATTGCGATGAAAGCTTCCTCAGTGGCTCCGCCGGAAATGGAAGTTCCGGTCGGAGTGCCGCAAACGTTCGACGAGCATATCAAGCTGCAGTTCGATCTGCTGGCGCTCGCATTCCAGGCCGATATCACCCGCGTGGGCACGCTGCTGTTCGCCCGCGACCTCACCGGCCGCACCTATCCCGAGAGCGAGGCGCCCACCGCCGGCTTCCACGGCGCGTCCCATCACGGCGAAGATCCGCGCCGCATCGCCGAGCTCTCCAAAATCAATCAGTATCACGTCAAGATGCTGGCGCATCTCATCGCGAACCTCGCCAAGACTCAGGATGGCGACGGGACACTGCTCGACCATTCGCTGGTTCTTTACGGCTCCAACATGGGCAACTCCAATCAGCATGTCCACTACGATGTGCCGCATGTGCTGGTCGGAGGACTCAACGGGAAGCTGAAAGGCGGGCGTCACCTGGCCTATCCGACCAAGCAGGTGCCTACCGGCAACCTGCTCCTGACGCTGCTAGAAATGTACGACATTCACCAGGACAGCATCGGCGACAGCATCGGCCGCCTGAATGACCTATGACGCGCGCCTGGCTTTTCCTGCTGCCTCTCGCCGCGTTTTCAGCGACGCCCCCGGAAGTTGCCGATGCGTTAATGCGCGGCGATACTGTCGCGGCGCGACAACTGATCGAGCGACACGCCGATGTCAATGCGGCGCAGAATGACGGGGCCACCCCACTCCATTGGGCCGTCTACCGCTCCGACAGGGAAATGGTGAATGCGCTGCTGGGAGCGGGCGCGAATCCCAAAGCGGCCAACCGCGAAGGCTCGACTCCGCTCTGGCTGGCGAGCATCAATGGCGATGCCGTGATTATCGCGGCGCTGCTCAAGGCCGGCGCCGATCCCAACGAGCGCCTGCCGCTGGGCCGCACGCCGATCATGGCCGCCGCGCGCACCGGCAATGTCGATGCAATCAAGGTTCTGGTCGAGCACGGCGCGGATGTCAACGCCAAAGAAACCCTGCGCGGCACCACGCCCTTGATGTGGGCCGCTGACGAGGGCCATGCGGCTGCTATTACGTTCCTCATCGAGCACGGCGCCGATTTCAAAGCCCGGTCGGACATGGCGGAGCGGGGAAGAGGTCCGGCTCTCGGTAAAGCCAATGATCCGCGCAAAGCAGTCGCCGCACAGGGGGCCGCGCTGGCTGCCGGAAAAGCCTTGGACTTGCGAGACCTCGCCACTCTGCGCGGCGATGATAACGGCATCGCCGGACCCGTCCGCGCGCCCGCCAGGGGTGCTCGCGGCGGCGCCCGCGCCGGTGGAAACGATCAAGGATTCGATGTGAACGATGACGCCGCCGTGGCCGCCTTTGGTTTCCGCGGCCGGCCCGCCCCAAAAGATGGCGGCGCGCTCACACCGCTCGTCTATGCAGTTCGCTCGAATGATCTCGATGCCGTGAAGGCTCTCTTAGCTGCCGGCGCCGACATCAACCAGACCACCGGATACGGCTGGAGCCCGCTGCTCGTCGCCACGCAAAACCGCTTTTACCAGCTCGCCGTCTATCTCATTAATCACGGCGCGGATGTGAATCTCGCCAATAAGGGCGGCTGGACACCGTTGTACCTCGCCACCGACAACCGCAATATCGAGAGTGGCGACTATCCTGTCCGTAAGCCGGACATGGATCACCTGGATTACATCAAGGTCCTGATCAACCATGGAGCGAACGTGAACGCGCGCATGAAGGACAGCACCGAAACGCGCACCGTGTTCACCAACCAATGGCTCGATGAAAACGGCGCGACCGCGTTCCTGCGTGCCTCCCAGTCCGGCGACCTCGAGTTGATGAAGCTCCTGCTGGCTCACGGTGCCGATCCGAAAATTGATACGGTCCTGCACGTAACCGCGCTTCAAGTAGCCGCCGGCATCGGCTGGGTCGAAGGTATCACCTATGAGTGGTCGCCACAGGCCACTTATGAAGCTTGCAAGATGTTATTGGACCTCGGCCTTGATGTGAACGCTCAGGCCGATACCGGCCGCACGGCTTTGCACGGCGCCGCGCACAAAGGCCGCACGGACGTCATTCAGCTTCTGGCAGATCACGGTGCGAAACTGGATGTCCGCGACTATGGCAACACCGATAACCGTGGCGGCAAGCTGGCCGTGCACACGTGGGAGCCGGTGGATTACGCCGACGGGCTGGTGCGCGTGGGCGTGCAATCCGCGATCCCTCACCCGGAAGCCGGACTCCTCTTACGCAAGCTGATGACGCAAGCCGGGCTGCAGGCTCCGCCTGTGGGCCGCACGCTCGAATCCATCTGCATCACCGACGCGTGCGAGTAGCGGACCGACCCGCCGTTCGCGGTTCACTCTTCGGCGACCTGCCCCGGCACAGAAGCCGCCCGAAATTGCGGGCCTACGGAAGGCCTGCGGAGAAATAGCCGGAGCGGCACCGCCCGGTTCTTGGGCGCGTTTGGCCGGGAACCGTATTTATTTCCCGGCCGCTGCAGCCTTTTCCTCGGCGCGCGCGCCGGAGAGAATTCCCGCCAGACCCTCATTGCCTTCGTGGCAGGCGTATTCAAAGATGAAATCGCGCGAGTGGCTCAACGGAATCATTGCGCTCCAGGGCTTCGTCCAGGTATCCGGGTCGTCGACCGTCACTTCGTACTTCAGAGTCTCCGGACCCGTCCGAGTGAAACGCTCGACGATGTGCAGCTTGTCGCTCGCATTCATGAAGGCCCCCGCCCGGTAATTGGTCGTATCGACCACGAGCGTATCGCCTTCCCAATGTCCGCGCGAATCACCCAGCCATTCATGCACCGACGCGGGCACATGCGGCCGGCCGTCCAGCGGAATGATGCGGGCGTCATGAATCGTCTCCATGATCATAACCACCGCGTCAGGCGATTGCACAATCTGGTAGTAGCTGTTGTATCCGGCGCCCAGCCGTGGCGCGCCGAAGGTGATGCAGCGCTCGCTCAGCGAGCGGTCTTCGGGGCCCTCGGGCAGGCGGTTGCGCCGCGCCGCCGCGGCCACCTGGCGCTCCTTCGCTTGCGGAGTCAGGGCCGGCAGGCGGCCCTCCGCAGGATCGGTGATGAGCGAGGTGCGATTATCGAAATTCCGCTCCACCAGCCAAACCGAACTGTAGTCACCGGTCTGACCGTCCGTGCTCTTGAAGCCGGCTTTCTCTCCCTTGACATTCGCCAGCACGCTGGTAAAGACGCTATCGCCGAACGCCGCGTCGGAATTACCATCGTCGAAGAGCTCGTGCGCCTTCTTTTTGAGCGCCGCCACTTCCTGCTCGGTCAGATACGGCCGCCCCGCGAGCACTTTGGGCCGTTCGAGCGGCGTGGCGTTGTTGTTCGCCCAAACACCTTGCAGGTCCGGCTGGCCAAAGCCGGTGCGCGGGACCGTCCAGGTTTGGCTCTCGGTTTTCGCCGGCTTGGCGTTGACTGATTGTGCTGTAATCTGTCCTGGCAACAGCATCACCACCGCTGCCGCCGCCCCCAGGAAAGTATGGTTGCGAAGACGCATCCCAGCCTCCTTGTTGGTACCAAGTATATACACTATGAACGTCAATCACCAGCCGAGTGCGGCCGGCGCTATACGTACGGGATTCCTTTGCCTGCCAGCCCCACTCCCGTCCAGACGAGGATCGAAATACACGCAGCCAGCTTCGCCTTCGTGGTGCTGAATTCGCCTGGCTCCCGTATGACCCACCTCCGCTGGATGGTAAACTGCGACCCGATTCCCAAAACCAGCAGCAGCATTTTGATCGGAAACGAGTAGCTCTCATAGCACTTCTGCGGCTCGGAAAGAAACATGGGAATGCCGGAGGCAATCAGCACGCCCAGGCTGGCCAGCATCCACGGCTCGAACTCACGGGCTATCTGCGCCGCAGACGGGTAATAGCGCTGTCCCAGCCCGAACACTCGCAGGTTCACCAGGAGAACCGTCCCAAGCAGCACCGACAGCGCCAGCAGGTGAACTGTCTCGATCAAGGGAAACGCCCAAACAGTGTCGCGCACCGCTGTTCCGATCCATGTACGGCCGCACCAATCGAAGAACGGATGGAGCGATTCGCTAAGCATATGCCAGCGCCCTTCCCATGGCCACCACCCCGATCCAGATGGCCAGCGAACATGCCCCCGCCACTCTCGCTCGCAACGGCGTTGCCGTCTTTTCATCCCACGACGCGACGTCGCGGAAAATCGTCGTGTGAAATAGCAGAGCGTTGAGCCCGGCCAGAACCAGCAGCACGAGCTTGGCGCGGAAGAAGGGGCTGTTGTAGCACTTCACGGCTTCGGAGGCGAACAGAACCACGCCGGTCAGCACCATCGTCACGAACCCGGCCCACACCCACGGCAGGAATTGCGCCGCCACACGCGACACCGGCCGCTTCTTCATGACGATGCCCAACAGCCGCATGTCCAGCAGCGCCGCCGGCCAGAGCATGACGCTCAGTCCGAGTGAATGAATCGACTCAATCACCGGGAACTGCCACGACGAGGCCTTCACGCCGCTCGCCAACGGCAGGCTCTGCAGCCATTCACAGAATCCCAGGATCGTCACCGGTGCGCCTTGCCCGACGCGAATAGTTCCGCAAACAATCCGCGCAGCCACTCGTTGGCCGCATCGTGCGTATACCGTTCATGCCAGTGCTGCATGACAAAGTAATTCGGCACCTCGAAGGGCAAAGCGAGCATTTTAATGCGTCCCTGTTTGGTCAGATAGTTCCCGAGTTGTTGCGGCACCACGACCAGGCAATCGGTGGCCTCGATGATGCTCGCAATTCCCAAAAAGCCATCGACTCGCATGACGATCTTGCGGTCGATCCCTTCGGCTTCCAGCGTCCGCTCCAGTATGTCGTGTCCGGTTCCCGACGTGGTGACCGCGAGGTGAATTTCGCTGGCGAATTGCGCCAGCGTCAGCGTTGATTTGACCCGCGGATGATCGGTCCGCACGACGCACACGAAATTCTCTTCGAAGAGCTTCTGTTCGCAGAAACCGGCGCCCAGTTCGGAAAGAAACCCCACCGCCAGATCCACCTCCCCCGATTCCAGCAGACGCGCCGTGTTCGCCGACATCCCGCGCAGTTCCACGCGGATCGAGGGCGCCACCGCCTGCAGCCGCTTCAACAGCTTCGGCATCATGGTGATTTTGGCGATATCGGTGGAACACACGCGAAACATCCGGTCCGACGTCGCCGGGTTGAAAACCACATGGTGTTCCAGAATGGATTCCAGAATTTCCTTCGATTTCTGGATCGGCTCCAGCAGTTCCGCCATGTGCGGAGTCGGCTCCATTCCGCTTGACGTTTTCACAAAAAGCGGGTCGTTGAAATGCTTGCGCAACGTCGCCAGATGCATGCTCACGGTGGACTGGCTCAGCGCCAGGTTCTCCGCCGTCTGCGAAACGCTGCGCGTTCGAAACAGCTCCGCTACAATTGTCAGCAGCTTCAGATCGACGTTATTCACGTCCGCCGGCCCGGGTCGCTTTCATTTTTTTTCGAAAAACTTACTGTAGTCTTCATTGTGCTCGCAGACGAACTCGTCTACTTTCGCCAGGTCGGGACGCAAAGCGAACCGCCGCCGCACCGTCCACGGCTTCACGAACACGTTGGGATCTTCGACCGTCGCCTCATACTCCAGCGAATTGTAATCGGTGCGATGATAGCGCTCGATTACGTGCAGCGCTGCGGTATGCCGATATCCGCCGATCTCCGTCTTATCGTTGAACCCCACCGTGTCGACGACGAGC
>Ga0209060_10002626_pt1 | contig 16394 bp, 6 predicted proteins | sample Coa_R1_8_FD_187155 | JGI IMG/M metagenome (GOLD analysis project Ga0209060, IMG submission 187155) | Surface soil microbial communities from Centralia Pennsylvania, which are recovering from an underground coalmine fire - Coalmine... | ecosystem: Environmental > Terrestrial > Soil > Unclassified...
GGTTGTACTGAGCAGAGCTTGCGCTGGGCGTGGTGCCATTGGTGGTGTAGTGGATTACCGCCCCCGGCGTGGTATCAGCAAGACTCACCGACTGAGCGCTGCTGAAACTGCCCCCCGCCGGGGAGAAAGTGGGGACCGCGACGGCGGGCAGGCCCGACAGAAGCCCGTAGACCGTCACCGAACTCTGTGTGCCGACGTAAACCTTGCCGTTGGCGACGATCGGCTTCTCGAACTTCACCGCGACGCCGGGCGAGTCGCGATTGTTCGCGGCCTGGCTGCTCGTGTAGAGCAGGTTGCCAAGGTTGGTGGCGTCGTATGCGAACAGGCCAAGGCACGCTGAACCGCCGCCGTCGCAGGTCGAGTCGTCGGCGCTGCCGTCGAGCGCCCACAGAATGCCATTGGTCGTGCCGTTGGCGGAGACCGTGGGCGTCGGTGCCGAGAACGCGAAGATCTGAGCGCTTCGGGAGGTCGGTTGCGTGGAGATCAGGCCGCTGCCGCCCGCGTTAAAGGAGTACGCATTGATCGAGTCGTTGGCGCCCGTCCAGTACAGGTTGCCATTCCAGAAAGCGGGCGAGCCCCAGATACCGGAGCTCGCGTTCTGAATCTCCTGGACGATCTGAGTGTCCGAGCCGCTGCACGGCGGCGACAGGTTAACGCAATATTTGCCCAGGTTCGCGGTGTCGAGCAGCACGATGGTGCCTGACTTGCCCTGCTGCGCGAGCAGCTGGTGCCCCGAGGCGAGCGGGGGCAGCAGCGCCAGGCCGCCGGACGCTAAGTCGACGTCACCGCCATTGAGCGCCGATTGGTTGTACGGCGTGAAATAGTCGAGTACCGGCAATGCACCATTCGATGGCGGACCGAGCTTGAGGATGCTGTCGCCGTAGTCGCTGTTGGCATCAAACACGCCATTGCCGGTGGCGAGATAGAGGTTGCCGCTCGCATCCACCGCAGGCGCGGCGCCGCTCATCCAGATGCCCCCGCGGCTGGAGTTCGGCGAGCTGTTGAAGGCGCCTTCGAGTCCGAGCGAGGTGGCATTGAAGGACATGATCCAGCCATGCCAGGGATCGTTGTCGCAATGCGAGCTCCAACCGATGATGACGTGGCCGTTGGTGAGCGCAAGGGCGGCACGTTGATTCTGCATCTTCGAATTAAAGGCGACATGGCCGCCGCTGGAATCGTATCCGCTGCCCGTTACGCTTGCCTGAATCAGCATCGGGCCGCCGAACTTATCGGCAAGCGTCGCCACATCGAGGGCGTGCAGGTACTGCACGATGCTGCCGTTCACCTTGGACTTCGCGACGACGTACAGAGTGCCACTCGAGGGGTCGATGACCGGTGTCCCGGTAATGCCGATCTCCGGTACGAGGTCGCCGCAGCTGAGATCGGTCGAGCTGTTGACGGTGCTACCCCCGGTCGGGATCAGGCTCACCTGCGCATAGATCGTTCCGGAGTCGGCGTCGATGGCATATACGCTGTCGTGCTCGGTGGCAATATAGAGCACGTTGTGCGTGCCGCCCGCGATCGTAAGATTCGCAAGATACAGTGGTTGTGCGTAGACCGCTCCGTCGACCGTCACGGAGAAGAGCTTGCCGAATTGGCCGCTGTTCACGTTCGAGGGTGAGAGGATTGTTTCTTGCGTGTTCGCACCGGTCCGGGAATTGTCATTGTGGTAGGTCGTGACGCTCACCTGAGCACCAACGTTGCCCACCCACGAGAGCATCCCGAGCACCACACCCAACGCTCGAGCGGCACGGCCAGCAGTTCTCATCGTGATAATCCCCAATCATTGTTTGAACCGAAAATCGCCGTCCTGCTGGCCGGAATCCGGACAACTCACTCTCTCGGTCGCACAATACACGAGCAACGAAGGGATGAGATGTCTCAACTCATTATGGTAAAAGCGGATGCGCGCAGCGGCACGGGGCGGCCGGCGCGTGCGCTTCACGGAGCGAGCACCAGCGCCAGTATAACGGCGTTGCGGCTCTTCGGCAGCGTCAGACCCTTGACCGTCTTGCTCGCATCGAGCTCGAGCACATACCCGTAGAGATTGAATGGCCGGTTATCGGCGGCGCCGCTTGCGGTGATCCGATAGGCCATCGACGAGACCACGGTCTCGCTCGCGTATCCTTGGGCTGAGGACCAGTCGCTCATACTTTGAGTGAGCGTCTTCGAGGTGCCATCGGTGTAATTGACGACGAATGTCTGGTCGGGCTGGTTACCGTTCACGCCGGTCCCGAGCAGGTTCAGCGTTGAATACTTTCCTGCGGGAAGCGGCACGATTGTCTCGCTGGCTCCATCGGTCCCGTTCGGGCCGATGAGCGCAAAGGGCACGCCGTTCCAGGCGATTGAGCCGCCGAGAAGCGCCTCTGCGTAGGCATTTCCTTTGCCATCGATCCCACCGTTCCTGACCGGCGTGCCTGCAGTCGCGATCGCATCGACGTTCGCGATGCCGATCAGGCTCACGGGGGTTGCGCTACCTGATCCGGTGATCGTGTAGGAGGCGCGGGCGACTGCGCTCGGCGCATAGCCGCTCGCAGTCGCGATGGCCTCGACGCTCGTGGTGGCCGAGATGTTGAGCGGGGCGGCATATACGGGAGAGGCCGGCGTCGGCGTGTTTCCGTCTGTCGTATAGTGAATCACGGCACCCGGCGTGCTATCGCCAATCGACACCGACTGGCCTGAGCTGTAGGTCCCTGCGGGCGGGGAGAACATCGGCGCAGCGGCCGGGGGGAGCGCGGTGATCGTATAGGTTCCGCCACTGACGGCGCTCATCGAGCGGCCGGGAGCCGTGGCGATCGCCTCGATCGTCGTCGACACATTCACTGTGAGGGGTGTGTTGTTGTACCGCAGCGAATTGATGCCCGGAAGGGAGCCATCGGTCGTGTAGTAGATGGTCGCGCCGGGTGTGGCATCGGCCAGCGTCACCGACTGCGAGGCAGGGTACGTGCCCGGCGGAGGCGTCAGGGTCACCGCCGCGGTCTGCTGCGTTGTCGCTTGCACAAGATCGAGGGCGAGCACCACGACGTCGCGATTCGTCGGAAGGCTCAGGCTCTTCACCCCCTTCAGGGGATTCAAAGCGAACGAGTAGCCATACAGGTTGAACGGGCGAGTGTCCGGAGCTCCCGTGGCCGAGATGCGGTAGGGCATCTGCAACGCGACCGATTCTCCGGGGTAGTTTTGCGGCGTGAACCAGTCGCTGAGACTCTGTGTGAAGCGCACCGTTGTGCCATCGGTATACGTCACGGTGAAGACCTGTCCCGCCTGACTTCCATTGACCGCCGTGCCGAGCATATTGAGGGCGGCGTAATTGCCCGCCGGCAGCGCTATCGTCACGTTGCTCGCGGCGTCGGCAGCGCCGGCGGCATCGATGAGGAAGCTCGAGCCGTTCCATGCGACGGAGGTGCCGAGTGCGCCGCTGGCGTACGCGTTGCCGCGCCCGTCGATTCCGCCATTCCTGGGGACATTGTCGATGCTCGAGATGGCATCGACGTTGTTGACCGAAGCCAACGAGACGCTGACCGGCGTTCCGCTCCCCCCGGTGCTGATGGTGTAAGTCGCCAGGGAGACGGTGCTGGTGCTGTACCCAGCCGCAACCGCAATGGCTTGCAGGGTCGTCGTGCTCGCGATGGCAATCGGGTGGCCCGCCAAATACTTGGCCGAGCTGCTTGTGGGTGTGGAGCCATCGGTCGTGTAATAGATCGTGGCGCCCGGAGTGGCGTCGGCGAGGCTGACCGACTGCGCGCTCGCGTAGGTTCCAGGCGCCGGAGAGAAGGTGGGAGGAGCCGCCTGATTTGGCGCCAGCAATCCATATGCGGCGACGGCGCCCTGAAGGCCTATGTACACCTTACCGTTGGCGATGACCGGGGCCTGAAATTTGACGGCCGATCCTGGATTGTCGCGACTACCGACTTGCCGACTCGAATAGAGCAGATGCGACAAGTTGGTTGCATCGTAAGCATACAACCCGAGGCAATTATAGGTGCCGTCGCAGGTCGAATTATCGGCCGCGCCGTCCAAGACCCAGACGATCCCGTTCGTCGAGCCGTTGGCGGAAACCGTCGGCGTGGGCGCGGCGAAGGCGAAGACCTGCGATGACTTCGAGGTCGGTTGAACACCAATGGGCGCAGCCCTTGTTTGATCGAACGAGAAGGCGAATAAATTCTGGGAGGCCGAGCTCCAGTAAAGATGACCGCTCCAGTAGGCCGGCGAGCCCCAGATACCTGCGGTCGCGTTGGAAACTTGTTGAACGATCTGCGGATCACTTTTCGTACAGGGGGAAGCCAAAGTGGTACAGGATTGGCCGAGGTCATCGATGTCCAGGAGGTAGATCGTGCCTTGCTTGCTCTGCTGCACCAGCAGCTCATCTCCCGAGCTCGGCGGCGGCAGCAGCAACAAACCCCCCGAGCCGACATCCTCATCGTCGCTGTCGAGTGTGGCCTGGTTGTAGGGAGTGAAGTAATCGAGAACGGGGAACCGCCCTTGAGTCGGTGGCCCGAGCTTCACGATGCTGTCGCCGAAATCGGTCGAGCCATTCCAGTTGCCATTGCCGGTCGCGAAGTACACGTTCCCGAGTCCATCGGCGGCGATACCGCCCCCACTCATCCAAACGCCGCCCGCACGGCCGTTGGGCGATGTGTTGAAGACAGCCTCTTGCGCGAGAGTCGCGGCACTGTAGGACATCACCCAGCCGTGCCAAGGGTCTGTATCACAGTGCGAGCCCCAGCCGATGATCACGTGACCTTGTGAGAGCAGAAGGGCGGCGCGTTGGTTCTCCCACATGGGATTGAAGGTGACCACGCCCGTGCCGGCATCGTACCCATGCCCCGCAACACTTGCGTTGATCAACACCGGGCCGCCGAACTTCTCGGCAAGGTTCCTCACATCGAGCGCGTGCAGGTATTGAACGATCGTGCCGGCCACCTTGGACTTGGCCACGAGGTAGAGCGTGCCCGTGCCCGCATCGATCACCGGCGTTCCGGTGATCCCGATCTCTGGGATCAAGTCCGCGCAGCTGAGGTCCGTATGACTGTTGACCGTGGATCCGCCGCTCGGAATAAGAGTGCGCTGCGCGTAGACCGCACCGCTGTCGGCGTCGATCGCATAGACGCTGTCGTGCTCCGTGGCGACGTAAAGAACATTGTGGGTGCCGCCGGCGATCGCGACGTTCGAGAGGTAGAGCGGCTGGGCGTAAACCGCTCCGTCGACGGAGTCCTCGTAGAGCTTGCCGAACTGGCTGCTGTTGACGTTCGCGGGCCCAAGGATCGTTTCGAGCGAATTGGCGCCAGTGCGGGCATTGTCCATGTGATAGGTCGTCACATTCACCTGGGAATGGGCGGCCGAATCCAGGAGCACAGCCACGACGATGGCTGCGAATAATCGCGCGAGTGACACGAGGTGTTTCCCCTAATCGTTCTTAAAGCATGGACCGGCAGGTACCGATCCTAACCGCTCGATCCCCTCGTGAGCGAGTGCGCGAGAAGCTTATGTCAAAACTGTCGCCGATTGCGGACAGCAACAGCCAAGTAAGTCACTTGTTCCCGCGGATCAGTGATATCTGAAAACTTTCTCGAGTCCTCCTCACAGCTGATCAAAAAGTAACCAACCGCGGCTACGCGCAGCCGAGAGCACATCAAGATCGACGGCAATTTCCGCAAGAAAACTGTGCTTTTCGGTGACCGCCGGCATTTCTGCGCGCATGCGCGGCTAACAAATATGGCGATCTCGTTGCAACGCTCGCAATCTACCGCCCGCATGTCGGCTCATCGCGACATTTGCGAACTATGTTCAACGCGAATTTAAATCGCGGCTCGTTCCCTGTGCGCGGAGCGGCGAGATTGGCAGACATTGAACTTGGAGGTGAAGAGAATGGCTCACGGTGCATACGGGAAATTGATCGGCCTGCCGCTGCTTCTCGCGTCGCTTGTCTTTTCAGGCAAGACGCTCGCGCTCAGCATCTCGGGCGCGCCGCCCAGCACCGCGAGAGTGGGTGAGCACTTCGTTTGGGTTCCGCAGGTGACGGGCGCGAACAAGGCGACCCTCGAGTTCGCCTACATCAGTCGACCGGTCTGGTCCAAGGATTATCGCAGCAGCGGCGCGATCATCGGCACGCCGACGGTGCCCGGGGTCTACTCCGGCATCCGTGTCATGGCCGGTGACGGCAAAGGCTTTGCGATGACGCCGCCCTTCACGATCACCGTCTTGCCCGCGGGCGGATCGGGGAGCAGCTCTCTCAAGATCTCGGGCAGCCCTTCGCCGACGGGCACCGTTAATCGATACTATGCTTTTACGCCGACGGTGCTGGCACCGTCCGGCGCGAACCTCACGTTCTCCATCCGCAACAAGCCGTCCTGGGCGCAGTTCAGCACACAGAACGGTGCGCTCACCGGGACGCCACCCGCCAATGATGTCGGTACCTACAGCGGTATCGTCATCGATGTCGCGGACGGAACTCTGACGGCTTCGTTGTCCGCGTTCTCGATTGCTGTGGAGGCCGCGGCGCCCGCCGCTAAGGGAAGCGTGACCCTGCAATGGTCTGCACCGACCGCGAACACGAACGGCACACCGCTCACTAATTTGGCAAGCTACGTGGTGCGCTATGGCACGAGCGCGGGTGCGCTGCAATCGCAGCTGTCCCTGCCGCGCAACGCCACCCAGGCCGAGATCACGAATCTTTCAGCCGGCACGTGGTACTTCGAGATCGCCTCCATCAACGCCCAGAATATGGAGAGTCAGTTCTCACCCGCCGTGAGCGCGGTGGTCCAATGAGTCTCCTGTATCCTGCGGCTCTGTATTTGAAGTCTAGATCCGATAGGGGAGTCGCCTTCACTTAATGTTCTGAGCGCTGCGAAGGTAATCACGAGACGGGAATCTCGTTTTGCACGTGCCTTTTCGAAGCCCCCAGAACTCCCTCACGCGCAAAGGCGAGATCCAAGAGAAGGACAGGCTGGTCCCGTCCTGCGCCATGAGCGGCCTTGTCCTTCCTCGCGGCCGGCATTGCCCCCATGCGGGGTCGACGCTGACGATCCGATCGAACTCTCGCGCGACTCGTTGACATCATCACACCCTCATCCCCTAGGATGGGGTGGTGCGGTAATGTCACACTGAGCGGCACATCTTGTGCCTGGTCCGCTAGGATGCGGCAATGAACAGTCCTCAGAGACTCACGGCGGAGCCCATCCGTACGAGGGCGCATGGGCCGCCCTTATCGCCGCAGACATCGCTCGAAGCGCTTCAGCGCGCACGCCTGAGGGGCGCCGTTTGGGCAGTCGTCGCGGCCTCCGTGATCGTATTCGTCATTGCCCTTGTCCAGATCAACGCGCGGCCGGTGACCAAAGATGCCTCGCAGAATTTACGCATGGCGGTGAATCTCGCTCACCACGGCGTGATCTCGCTCGACCCCGCCCCTCCCTTTCGCCCCTCGATGTACCGGGAGCCGCTGCCGATCTGGGTCACGGCCGCTGCGGTCCGCGCGCTCGACGCCGTATCCGGCCCGGCAGCGCTATCGGCTTATGACACGGCACCGCGGATCCGTGAGCTGAAATTTCTGAATTTGATCTGGATTGAGCTGCTTTTTGCCGCTCTTTGTGCCGCTCTCTACGGCTTCACGGCCTCGATACCCCTGACCCTGATCGCGAGCCTCGCTGCGATCGGACCTTTTCTGTCCGCGAGCGCCATCGATGGGGTCAATGATCTCTATACGGAGCTGCCCGCCGCTGCTCTGCTCGCCGTCAGCTCCGCGTTACTCGCGCTCGCCGTGCGCAGGCCCAGTCTGCCGCTCTGCCTTGCCGTGGGCGCAGGCTTCGCATTCCTCACGCTTACCAAGGCGGCGTTTCTCTATGTGTCGCTGTTGGTGATGGTCGCGGTCCTCATCGCTGCCCTCAAGACGCGCGTTCACTTGCGGATCTGGGCGAGCGCAGGACTTGGCGTCGCGATGTTCACGCTCATGATCGGTGCTTGGATGATGCGCAATGGGGTGCAGTTCGAGCGGTGGCAGATCTCAGAGCGCGGAGGCCTTGCGGTGTACAACCGCGCGCTGCTCACCGAGATGAGTTCCGATGAGTATCGGGGCAGCTTCTACGCTTGGGCTCGTCCGTCGATTCAACCCCTGATGGGCCGGTGGCTGGGGTACGGGCCATCGGACCTCAAGAAGGGAGGTCGATTACAGCGGCTCAACGACGATATTGCGGGCGGTTTCTCGCAGGAGGATCTGAGCGCCGAAACCGAAGGAGAGCCAGGGCATGCGCTCACCTTCTATCGGCGTGCGCGCGCCGCGCGGGTCGCGCTCGCGAACGGCTTCGAGCGCGCCGGCGATCCTGATCCGATGCTCGCGGCAGATGCAGTGCTCCAGGGCCAGGGCATCAGGCTCATCGAGGCGCATCCCTTTCGAAATCTTGCCCTCACTCTCCCTTTTCTCTGGCGCAGCGCGCCCATCACGTTCCCGCTCTTGCTCGCCGCCTTTGCGCTCGCATGGGCCACCCGGCGCGCGGCCGTCGGGGCCTTTGTGCTACCGGCACTTGCCGCCATCGGCTTCTCCGCGTCGATCACGTATTTTTTTCCTCGATTTGAGCGGGTGCCTCATCCGATCGCCATTGCTGCTGGCGCGATCTGCATCCACTGGCTGCTGCTCCGCGCGTTCCGTCGAAGGCATCGCACGCATGCATGAGCTTTGACATATTGCGCGCATTCGTCGGGTCACGATGTTCGCCGGATGAAGAGAAGAACCATCGCACCAGTTTGAGCATGAGACCCCGCTTACGAGGGGCCGTGGCACGCTATAGTTCAGGCCTCCTCGATAGTGAATAAGGACGGACTGGAGTCCGCACGGATGATCATCAATAAGCACGCGAAAGGAACCTCCCACCTGTCAACTCGCGCACATGCTTTGGCAATCATCGCATCGCTCCTCATCACGGGATGCGGAGGAGGGGGCGGCTCCTCGAGCGATCCGGCAGCGACGCTCCAGATATCGACCGCGTCGCTTCCCAATGGACAGATCGGCCAAGCCTACCGCGCGCCCTTGAACGCCAGCGGCGGCACGCCGCCCTACGTGTGGAGCGTGTCAAGCGGCGCGCTACCCGCCGGCCTGACGTTATCGAGCGCCGGGGTCATCTCGGGCACGCCAACCGTGAGCGGCAGTTCCTCGTTCACCATCCAGGTGAAGGACTCGAGTGTGCCGGCCGCAGAAAGCGCCCGAAGCTTCATGCTCACGATGCAGCCGGTGCCGCTCGCGATCACGACGAGTGCATTGCCGGCCGTCACCGAGGGCACCCCCTATAGCGCCAGCCTCGCCGCCTCAGGTGGCACTCCGCCGTACAGCTGGTCCATCGTTCAAGGCTCCTTGCCCCCGGGCCTTTCGCTCGCGAGCAATGGTGTCATTGCCGGGACGGCCACCGGGACCACGGGTGGTCCGGTGAAGTTTGAGGTAACAGACGCTTCCTCGCCGAGGCTCACGCAGACGGTGCAGTTATCCTTCACCGTGAATCCGGCACCGCTCCAGATCACCTCGAGTTCGCTGTCCAATGGCCAGGTGGGGCATGCCTATTCAGCGCTCCTGACCGCGACCGGGGGCATGGCGCCCTACACCTGGGCCCTCAGCAGCGGTGCGCTACCTGCGGGACTCAATCTCAACGCCGCCTCCGGAGCGATTACGGGCACACCGACGGCAACCGCGAACGGCTCGGCATTGACTTTCACGGTTTCAGACAGCAGTGCGACTGTCCAGCAGCGGAGCATGACGCTCACGTTGAATGTCAGTCCGGCCAACATCTCGGTTTCGATCGCTCCACGAGCGCTCGGATTGACCATCGGTCAGACGACGAGCCTGACCGCCTCCACCAATGATTTCGCCGGCGTCCTGTGGAGCGTGAGTGCGGCGGGCGGATCGGTGAAACCCTCGACGAGCCTGACCGGCGCGGCCGTGGTGTTCACGGCGCCCCCGAGCGCGGGCGGTTATAAGGTGACGGCGACCAGTGTCACTGATCCCGCACAGACGGCGACGTTGATGGTGGGCGTCACGGACCTCGCGGGTGTCCTCTCCTATCACGACGATGCCGCGCGGGATGGTCTCAATGCGCAGGAATACGCATTGACACCGACGAACGTCAATACCTCGAGTTTCGGCAAGCTCTTCTCCTGCGCCGTCGATGGGGCGATCTACGCGCAGCCCTTATGGAGCGCGAACCTTTTGGTGTCTGGAGCGGCTCACAACGTGGTATTCGTGGCGACTCAGCGCGACAGCCTGTACGCCTTCGACGCGGACGCGAGTCCCTGTACCTTGCTCTGGCAGGTGAGCCTAATCGATGCTGCGCACGGCGGCACAGTGGCAGAGTCCTCGGTGCCTTCGGGTGTCGATGGTTATCTGGTCGGGAGCGGTGATGGGGACGTCACGCCAGAGGTGGGCGTGACGGGGACTCCGGTCATCGATTCAAGCAGCGGGACCCTTTACGTGGTGTCGAAATCCGTCAATGCGACCGGGGCGCAGCCGCTCTTTTATCATCGGCTGCACGCCATTGATATTGCGACCGGCCGGGAGAAGACGGGTTCGCCCGTGACCATCGCGGGCAGTTATCCTGGAACGGGCGACGGCGGCAGCAGTGTCACCTTCAATCCACAGACGCAAAATCAACGCTCCGGTCTTGCGCTCGTCAACGGCGTGGTCTACATCGCCTGGGCCTCGCATGAGGACACTTCGCCGTATTACGGGTGGGTGATGGGTTATCAATATGGGACGAGCGGCTTTACGCAGACGGCAGTGCTCAACGTCACCCCGAACGTGCAGAAGGGAGGGATCTGGATGTCCGGTGCGGCCCCCTCGATGGATGAGGCCGGCAATCTTTATCTCATCACGGGGAACGGCCATTTCGACGCCAACAGCTTGATTCCTCCGAGCAACGACTACGGCGATTCCCTGCTCGAGCTCTCCGTGGCGGCTCAGCCGACGAATGTCACGAGTGCGTTCTCCGTTCTAGGCTACTTCACCCCCTCCGATCAGGCCAACGATGCGCAGAACGACATCGACTTCGGCTCCGGGGGCGCGGCGGTGCTGGCGGATGTGATCGCCGGCAATCCGCCGACGACGACTCATCTGGTGATGGGAGGCGGCAAAGATGGCGGTTTCTATCTCATCAACCGCGATCAGCTTGGCGGGTACGGTGACGCTCATGCATGGCAGAAGATCCAGCTCGGCGGACCGATCTATTCGACCGCAGCGTTTTTCAACAATTCGATCTATGTGGGTGCCGCGGATCAACGGCTCACATCGTACGTGCTCGATACGTCACAGAGCCCGCCCCAGTTCGTCAAGCAATCCCTCGCGAGCTCTCCCGGCGGCGGCTTCCCTTGGCCGGGCACGACGCCGGCCATTTCTGCAAACGGGACCGCTAACGCGATCGTGTGGTCGGTTGACTCGAGTCACTACTGCACCAATCAATCCTCAGGCTGCGGACCGGCGGTGCTTCACGCCTACGATGCGACCGATCTGATCGAGCTCTGGAACAGCTCCCTCGCTTCGGGCGGCGCGGACGCCGCAGGGAACGCGGTGAAATTCGTGGTACCCACGGTGGCGAACGGGAAGGTTTACGTGGGGACCCGTGGTGCCGACAACGGGACAGCCGAGGCTGGCAATGCGTCCGGTGAGCTCGACGTCTATGGTTTAAAGGCTCAGTGAGGTCCTGCGAGGTTCTCGGCGGTCACTCGGCATCGACCCGTGTGTCGATTGATGCTGAGCTCGACCTGCTGTGGCAGGTTAGTCCGCTGTTTTCCAATCAAGGCACCAAATCGATCGCGAGTACCACCGCATTCAGATTCTTGGGCATCTTAAGGCTCTTGACCGTCTTGCTCGGATCGAGCGCGAAGGAATAACCGTACAGGTTGAACGGCCGGTCATCCGGGGCGCCGCTCGATAGAATTCGGTAGGCCATTTTCAGCGCCACCGACTCGCCGGCATAGCCTTGGGGTGAGGCCCAGTCGCTCATGCTTTGGGTGAAGACCGTGCTCGTTCCATCGGTATAGGTCACTACGAATGACTGGTTGACCTGATTGCCGTTGACGGCGGTGCCGAGAAGACTCAGGCGCGAGAAATTGCCCGTGGACAGCGCGATGATTTCATCGCTCACGGCGTCCATGCCGCCGGCGCTCCCCAACGCAAAGCGGGCGCTGTTCCACATCACGGAGGAGCCGAGGAGTGCCTCGGCGTACGCATTTCCTTTGCCATCGATCCCGCCGCCCTTGACGGGCGAGCCGGTATTCGAGATGGCATCGACGTTGGCGATGTTCGAGAGAGCGACGCTCACGGGTGACCCCGCCTGGGTGATGGTGTAGGTGCCCATGGCGACTGCGCTCGGACCATAGCCGCTGGCGATCGCAAGGGCTTCTATCGTCGTGGTGGCGCTCACCGGTATCGGTTGGCCGGTGAATTGCGCGGAGCTCGTCGTCGGTGTGGCGCCGTTGGTCGTGTAGTAGATCGTCGCTCCGGGGGTCGCATCCGAAAGCGTGACTGACTGTGCGCTGCCATAGCTGCCGGGCGCAGGCGAGAAGGTGGGCGTAGCGGCCGGCGCCGGGCCGGTCGCCACCGGGACGAGGTCGATGGCTAGCACGACCACATCTCGATTGTTTGGAAGGGTGAGGCTCCTGACCGTCTTCGCAGCATTCAGCGAGATGGAGTAGCCATAAAGATTGAATGTCCGATTATCTGTCCCGCCGGCCGAGTTGATTCGGTAGGGCATCTGCAGCACCACCGTCTCGCCGGGGTAGCTCTGCGGTGTGTGCCAGTCGCTCATGCTCTGCTTGAGGCTCGTCGTGGTGCCGTCCGTGTAGGTGACGGTGAAGGTCTGGGAGACCTGGTTCCCGTTGACCCCGGTTCCGAGGAAATTCAGCGTGGAGAAACCACCCGCAGGAAGGGGGATGGTTGCATGGCTCACGGCATCGGGGACGCCCGCGGCGCCGATCGAGAAGGTCGAGCCCGCCCAGGTGATCGAGCCGCCGAGTAATGCGGCTGCGTAATCGTAACCCTTGCCATCGAGGCCCCCGCCTAGCGGAGCGGACCCGGTACTCGCGATCCCCTCGATGTTGTCCACGCTCGAAAGGGATACACGCACCGGCGTCCCGCCCTGTGAAGTCGTGATCGTGTACGTGGCGCTCGCGACTGGGCTCGAGCTTTTGCCGGCCGCGACCGCGATCGCCTGGATCGTGGTCGTGGTGCTCACCGAAATCGGTGTGCCGGAGTGATACTCGACAGAACTCGTCGTCGGCGTCGTACCGTCGATGGTGTAGTAAATCACTGCGCCGGAAGTGCTGTCCGACAGCGTGACCGACTGGGCGCTCGCATAAGTGCCGGCACCGGGTGAGAAGGTCGGAGCCGCCGCCTGCTGCGAGTTCAGCAGCCCGTAGACCGCGACCGAGTTCTGGGTGCCGACAAAGACCTTGCCGTTGGCGATGGTGGGCGTCGCAAACTTGACCGCCGCACCGGGAGCATCGCGCACTTCGTTATGGGTGCTGATGTAAAGCAGACTGTTGACATTGTTGGCATCGTAGGCATAAACCTCCAGGCATCCATCGTTGGCCGGCGTGCAGTGGGAATCACTCGGGCTGCCGTCGATCGCCCACAGAAGTCCGTTGCTGGTGCCATTCGATGAAATGCTCGCGGTGGGTCCCGGGAAAGCGAACACTTGGTTGCTGACGGAGGTCGGTTTGGAGGAGATGCGCCCGCTGCCGCCGGCGTTGAAGGAATAGGAACTCAGTTTCTCGTTGGTCCCCGTCCAATAGAGGTGACCGTTCCAGTAGGCGGGCGACCCCCAGATCCCGTCACTCGCGCCCTGGATCTCCTGGACGATCTGGGGATCGTTGCCGCTGCAGGGTGGCGTCAGGCTGCCGCAGTACTTGCCCAGATTGTTGGTGTCGAGGAGATAAATCGTGCCTTCCTTGCTTTGTTGCGCGAGCAACTGCTGGCCCGTGGAGAGCGTCGGCAGGAGCACGAGGCCCCCTGAGCCGAGATCATCGTCATCCTTGCTGAGCGTGCTTTGATCATAAGGCGTGAAATAATCGAGCACCGGAAATTGGCCGTTCGCGGGGAGCCCGAGCTTGACGACACTGTCACCGAAATCGCTCGTTCCGTTCCAGCTTCCGTTGCCCGTCGCAAAATAGATGTTCCCGCTTGCATCGGCAGCGAGTCCGCCGCCGCTCATCCAGACGGCCGCCCGGCTGTCGTTCGGTGAGGTGAGAAAGACCGCCTCCTGCGCCAGGGTGCGGGCGTTATAGGACATCACCCAACCGTGCCAGGGATCATCATCGCAATGCGAGCCCCAACCGATGATCACGTGCCCTTTGTCGAGCAATAGGGCGGCGCGCTGGTTCTCCTGGGTCGCGTTGAAGGTAACCGTGCCGTTCGTGGCATCGTAACCATTTCCCGGTACGCTCGCCTGGATGAGGGAGGGTCCGCCGAATTTTTCCGCAAGCGTACCCACGTCGAGCGCATGCAGGTATTGCACGATGCTCCCGCTCGCCTTGGATTTCGCGACGACGTAGAGCGTCCCAGTGCTCAAGTCGATCGCCGGCGTCCCCGTGACCCCGACCTCCGGGCCGATGTCCAGACACTGCAGATCATTATTGCTGTTAACGGGGGTGCCGCCCGCCGGAATTAAGCTCACGTGCTGATAGATCGCTCCCGAATCCGCATCGAACGCATATACACTGTCGTGCTCCGTGGCGACGTAGACCACGTTATGCGTACCGCCCGCGATGGCGACGTTCGAAAGGTAAAGGGGTTGGGCATACAGTGCCCCATCCACCGGTACCGAGAACAACTTCCCGAATTGCGTGCTGCCGAGGTTTGCAGGGCTGAGGATCGTTTCCTGGGTGTTGGCACCCGTGCGTGCATTGTCATTGTGATAGGTGGTGACATTGACCTGTGCATGAAGCCCGCTGGCGACGGCGCAGCAGCACAGGGTTGCGAGAAGGGTGCGGGACGCAGGCATTCGGACGCCCTCCAGTGGCGGGTTTCTTTTCGTATCGCTTCTTCCGTCCGCGTCGATCTTAATCCTGTTGTCCGCACACTGCGCAAGCTCTGCGGTGAGGCCCTGGGCGCTTATGTCAAATACCAGAGCCGCTGCACGCGAGACCGCACGCAAATTGCCCAATGGAGGCGCTTCGTGAATTCGGTTACGAATCGGGACACCCCCAGGGGCAACGCGATGCACTCTATGAACATGCGCCTTGTTCGTGAGCGCGGTGCCTGGATTGTTTGGGGCAACCAGCGATGGCATCGTTGCGATGAGTTGGCTTCGAGAAGCTCCATCGCACGATCGGAAGGCTCAACCTTGGGGGGTATCCGTATGTCGGAAGACGGCGCGTGGATCACGGTGGCCTCGGGCTCGCTCACCGCGAAAGTCAATCCTCTGGGAGCTCAACTTTCGATCCTGAGAGACGCGTTGGGGAACGACCTCCTATGGGACGGTAACCCTGTATTTTGGCGCGGCAGGGCGCCCTTGCTGTTTCCCATCGTAGGCGCTCTGTCGGGCGGCGTGTACCGGATAGCGGACAAAACCTATGCACTGCCGCGCCACGGCTTCGCGCGAGATAAACGGTTCGCGGTGCTGGAAACCTCGCCGGCTGCCGCCGAATTTGCGCTGAGCTCCGATGATGAGACCCGCGCGGTGTATCCGTTTCACTTTCAGCTGCGGGTGCGCTTCGAGGTCGCGGGTGCATCACTCACGATGACCTCCACGTTGAGGAACGAAGGAGATGGACCGATGCCTGCAAGCTTTGGCTATCACCCCGCGTTTCGCTGGCCTCTACCCGGCGCTGCTCGCGCGTTGCACGCGATCGAATTCGAGCTCGATGAGCCGGCGCCCATCCGCCGCCTCGATCCAGCGGGCCTCATGACCCCCATCCGATATTCCACACCTATCCGGGAGCGGCGCTTGCTGCTTGAAGATGCGCTGTTCAGAGACGATGCCGTCATCCTCGACTCTGTTCGCAGCCAGGCCGTTATCTATGGCGCGGACACGGGTCCGCAGCTCACGGTGCGGTTTCCCGATACGCCCTACCTTGGACTTTGGAGCAAACCGGGCGCTCCGTTCATCTGTATCGAGCCCTGGCACGGAATGGCCGATCCGGTAGGGTTTAGCGGAGACTTCACCGAAAAGCCCGGGGTCTTCCTCGTGCCACCGCGTGCACAACGCGAGATTCGGATGCAGGTCGAGCTAAGGAGCGTTTAGGAGGCGGGCGCCGACTCTGCGATGCGCTGCTAAGACGGCCCTGCGAGCGAGTAACTCGATGGTGGTCCCGAAGCGACCATTTTTTAGATGCGACGACCTTGGATTACTTGCACCAGAACCATGATTACAACCAGGACGATGAGGATGTGAATGAATCCTCCCATCGTGTAGGAAGTGACCAGT
>Ga0209060_10002629_pt1 | contig 16376 bp, 11 predicted proteins | sample Coa_R1_8_FD_187155 | JGI IMG/M metagenome (GOLD analysis project Ga0209060, IMG submission 187155) | Surface soil microbial communities from Centralia Pennsylvania, which are recovering from an underground coalmine fire - Coalmine... | ecosystem: Environmental > Terrestrial > Soil >...
ACAACAACAGCAAAAAGAGTTGACAAATTAGTTATCTCTTTTGATGTGAACAATCGCATTGCTCAATCCGGCCAAACTGATGTTTATGTTTGCATCACAGGTCCGGATGGTAAAGAAATTTCAGTTCCTGCTTTAGGTTCTGGTTCTTTCTCAACTCGCGAAGATGGCGACAAACCTTTCACAGCTAAAGTTCCTGTTGACATCGAAGCTGGAAAAACAAAATCGGTTCAGTTTGCATGGAAACAACAACAAGGCACAGACTTCCAGAAAGGAATTTATAAAATAGAAATCTATCATAATGGATTTAAGATCGGAGAAGGCACAAGAGAATTAAAGAAAGGCGGATTATTTAGTTAATTAGCATCTCTGAAAAACCTGATATAACAAAAAGCCTCGCATTAAAATATGCGGGGCTTTTTGTTTTAAGAAAAAAAAGTAAGAACCAAGGTACAAGGATCAAGTTTGAATCTCTTGCATTTGCTTCTTGTGCCTTGAACCTTGCTCCTTGAATCTTGTTATAAAATTGCTCTTAAAGATGCTCTTCCCGTGTGAATGACATTTCCTTCGCCAGGTTTTCTTCCTTCATATTGAATCCCTAATTCAAGGTTATTTCCTAACTTCTTTGTGAGGTCAAGACTCCATAAATAATTCTTGCCAGGCAACAATCCGTCTAAAATAATATAGCTCACTGGAGAACTTGTTGTGGGAGATGTTTTGCCACTGTTATAGGTAATGTTATTATAAGTAAACTTCCCAAAAATAGAAGTGCTTTGAAGAATGTTATATTTAACCTCTGTGTTGATTGAGTTTGATGAATACTTTTGTCCTCCATATTCATCAGAATTTATTTTGCTGCTGACTTTGTATCCAAATAAAATCCTGAATATCGATTTGCGGGTGTAAGTAATATTTGGCTCAACAGAATATTGCTTCAGATTATAATCACTGCTGTCAATGTCTTTATTCGAGCTGAACAACTGATTAACACCTTGCTTAAATGTGGCATTAAAAATAAATGAACGAGACAGATTCATTCTTGTTCGCAATGTCCATTCTTTAAGCGCCCGGCTTTCATAACCATAAGTCAATAAAGATTTGCCCGTATTTTGAGAGTTGTTTAAATCAAATCCCCATTTGGGGCTCGTCTTGTTAAATGAAAATGTGTTGGTAAAAACAGAAGTTCGTGTAATCAAAGACGTGTCAGTGAGCGAAGTTTTCTTAAGCGGGTTCAACTGAACGAGACCTGTCGCCTGTTGTTTCTGGCTCAATTGAAGAGAAGATTGCAAGCTCATTCTGCCTAAGAAATTTTCAAAGCCTTTGCTTTTTTGCATGTTGATGACAGCTTTGGGATTGATGGTAAGGCTGTAATTAAAAGTGTTGTAATTCGCTTTTATATAATCATTGGTCGGTGTATAAATCCTAATGAACTTTGCCTGATCGGGAAATTGAGCAATCACAAATTCATTGAGCTGTTGAATTCCATCATTGTTCAAATCGATCCATGCATATTGACCTGTGCCAGCCGGTACTTCCAGATATGAAAATATTTTCTTCTGTTCCTGACCTGAACCAACTTCATAAAAAGCATTCCCAATCAGCAAGCCTTTCCATTCATTCACCAGATATTCCACTCTTGCCAACACGCTCTTATCAGCTTTCTGAGCTGTTGTTGTGCTGTCCAAAATCTTCAAATCTCTGTAGGTAGCGCTAATGCGAAGCTGCTCATGTTTGCTTTTTAGAAATTGTGCGGTCAAGCTAATATTGTTGCTTCTGTCACCTTTCACCATTTCTTTTCCTTTAGGATAATAGTTTTCCCGCACAGTATAATTAAGCCCCCAATGATTGAGCTTTTGTTCAGGCGATTTCAAATAAGCCTGAAAAGTTTGATAAGCGAAGCTGCTTAATGAAACCGTGTCAGTGACTTTATTACGAATCACATTATCTTCCAGGAGATAACTGACACCCGCTGTATAATCCGCGAACTTTGAAAATTTCTTAAAAACATCAATATTTGGTTTGATATAATATCCTTTTGCAGTGTCTGAATTACTATTGGAAAAACTGATGGCATCATTAATATGCCAGCCTTTTATTTCTCTGTTGCTTGAAACTGCATTTCTGATGCCATGAAAACTGCTCCCTCTGTCATAACCATTGAATTCATATTTCACGAAATTCTTTTTCTTATCTGCTAATTCAAATGAGGAAGAATAAAGCGCTTCATTTTGCGATTGCAATTGTGCCTGCAAAGGCAGGCCCCACTCCCGTGTAAATTCAACTGAGCGGAATGGCTCAATAGGCTTAAATCTTGCATCCACATATTCATAACCAAAATTTGAAGTTAGCTGCAAGCCTTGCTTTGAAGATGTGAACGGATGAATATTTTTCAATAAAATCCTCGACGCATAACCATTGACGTTAGACTTCCCAAGATTTGAAAGCGTATTCACATCATAATGGCTCATTGCGAGATCCGTTGTGAGAGATGTTTGTTTTGTGATATTATAATCAGCACCTAATGTGATTACTCTTTGTGTCTTCGGCGTAACCAAAAATTGTGCAGCTTCAAATTGTCCCTGCTTTTGTCCATTCACCGGAGCAACCCATAGATATACATTACCATTCACTCCATTCAAATCAGGGATATAATCTCCTTTCCCGACACCGACATCCACGAAAGAAAGATTGTACAGAGTGATGTTTGGATTAGTTGAATAAACATAAATCGAATCGTGAAAAACAAAACCATTTGCTGCTATGTACGTCGTGTCAATTTTTTGATAAAGAATTTTTCCTGCTCCCAGCGTGTCAATCGGAGCAGTCGGATAAAATGCATTATTAACGCTATCTCCGATCGAGTATAAGAATTTCTTCTGGTCTGCGTCAAGTGTTTGGTTAATCGGAGAATTTCTTGAATCACTATTGCTGAAAACACCAAACCGGAGTTTTAGCTTGTCACTGAAATTTGTTTCGTTGTACAAATACAGGTTCACGTTCAGATAGCTTTGGTTTGAATATTCAAATTCAACCTGAATCCTTGAATCCTGTGTGATCATTCTTTTTGGAGTGAATGTGACTTCTGCCGTATTATAATTGATGATATAATCCTGATCCGCACCACGCTGCATGATTTGCCCGTCGATGTAAACTTTTTCAGTCCCTGCAAGCACAACGAAATACAATTCATTGTTTGCTCCTTGCAACCGGTATGGTCCTTGATTTCCTTCCAGGCCCTGAAAAATATTTCTTGTGAATTTTCCTTTCGCGATTGCTCCGCTCACTAAAGTTTTGTTTGATATCTTTTTTGTTATCTGTTCTGTTGTTTCAAATGAAGCGCCTTGCAATCTTTTATAAAAACCAAGAAAATAATTTTGATTCTGCCGTAAATCAATATCGCCGAGGCTCAAAGCCCATGTCTTTTTTTTGAACTGAAGAAAAATTTTATCGAAATCGCTCAGTTGCGCTGTATTGCCATCTGGTTGAATTGGGATATTGTTGTCCGTTAGTGCTGCGGAAATCTGAATGCTGTCTGCGAGATAACCACTTAACTGCAAATTAAGATTAGATGTAACGACCGCATCCTGGCTATTTCCAAAAGATAAAGCCCTTCCAAAGCTGCCGTTGTAGGTGATATTGCCGAAATTGAAAAAGTTATCGCTGCCATATTTGTCGTTCTTAAAAGTGGAAGGCCTGACGAGGAAATTTCCTTCAATACTGTCATAGTTCATTCTTTTTGCAACTGCATTCAATTTGTAAGGAAATGTTCTGTAAGTGACGAACACGCTGTCAAGGCTTGGTTTTTGTTTCCAGATAATGGTTGCATTCACATAATCCAAAACATAAGAACTATCGGAAAAACCAACAATCGAAAATGTTTGTGGTATAATGCTGATGGAATCGATTTGCGCTCTGCCTTTTGTTATATGAATAAACTTTTTGTGAAGGTTAGAGACAAAGATTTTAGTGCCTGCAACATTGTTTTTTTGTTGTGGCTCCTGCGCCTTTGCTGCGAAACAAATAACACATAATATCGAGACAGATATAAGCAGCCTTGCAGACAAGAATCTGTGGTTTTTTATTAAATGCTAAAACAATGAATTTATTGTGTTAACAAAACGGAAATCAGTAAGTTATGCGGGAATTGAGTTAAAAAAAATCTTTTCGGTGAAACCAAGGTTTTGTTTTCAGGAATTCTTAACAGACAGTTTGCAGCAAGTGAGAAATGATTTTTGTCAAAGGCTCAATAACTTTTCCTGAAAATTTATCCTGACTGTTTATGAAAAAAAACATAACCCTGTTTTTATTTCCTGCTATTTTTCTGTTTGGGAGTTGCGTTGAAAGCTCATATTTGTTCAGCCCAAATAATGCCACTTCCATCCCTTATCACGCAATACCTTTGCAATCCGATTCACTAAAAGGAGCAAATTATGTCAGCAGCACATTCACATTAGGAGGCGCAAATCAGGCATGGAGAGATGGCGTGTATGCATTTCAAGGACGAATTCATCGAAGCAATAACTTTAGCAGCTTTCAGTCCTACTATGGAGCTAACTTGACACTCGGAGATTATCATGTTGCGCAATACAATTATAGTTCTGTGGATTATTATCCATCAAACAATTTCTTTGGCTCTTATGGATTCAATGGAGGCATCAATGCTGTTATGCCGACAAGACATGGAGGCGAATGGAGAGTAATCGGCATTGAAACTTCTGTTCAGAAAGAGTTTGGCAGTTATTACAATTTCAGGAAAAATCTGCCTGACTCCTCAGCAGATATTATTTTCAGAAAAAATGTCACCGGCACGCTCGGCATATTCACTAACATTATTGCAAAGTCAAGGCGCGGAAGCCAGTTCGGATATAAAATGTCGCTGGGTTTTATGCTTAATCCTGAATCCGATTATACACATTATTATGACCGGCACACTCTCGTGAATCCGACTATTTACTTCTCGCACACCATTCATTTTACAAAAGAAAAAGTTACTGGCTTTGTTCAATTTAATTTCAGCAATAATTACGCAGGCAACGTGCAGTTCGGAATCAATTACAGGCTTGGAAAAAAATAAGATGATTATTTTATCTCAGACAGCAGGCCTTGCAAATCCAAATGCTCGGTGAACATTTGTAAATTTCCTTTTTCATCAACAGGCCACTGTTCTTTTGGTCGGTCCCAATATAATTCTACTCCATTTCCATCTGGATCATCTAAATAAATGGCTTCAGAAACGCCGTGATCTGATGCTCCTGTCAACGAATATTTCGCATCAATCAACCTTTTAAGTGCAATAGCCAGATCTTTTCTTGTTGGATAAACAATTGCAGTGTGAAATAATCCGGCTGAACGCTTTGGCGCAGGTGGTGCATTCTTGCTATACCACGTATTCAATCCGATGTGATGATGATACCCTCCGGCAGAAATAAAAACCGCGCTATCGCCATATCGTGTGGTTATTTCAAAACCTAATAAATCTTTATAAAATGATAATGCTTTATCAAGGTCTGAAACTTTCAGATGCACATGACCGATATGTGTATTAGGAGGAATAGTATAAGACATGGTAGTGAGTTGTGAATGGTGAATAGTCAATAGTGAATGATCAATATTAAATCAAAATTTGCAATGCGGAGCATTCGCTATTGACTATTCACTACGCTATCGCAAGTTTTGCATTTGCATATAATTCTTCACGCAATTGTTTCACTCGCTCGTTTTCGAGATATTCATCAAAGCTCATTAATCTATCAATGATACCATTTGGAGTCAATTCAATCACACGATTAGCCACAGTTTGAAGGAATGTATGGTCATGTGAAGTGAGCAACACAATCCCTTTGAATGTATTCATGCCTTCGTTAAAAGATTGGATGGACTCAAGATCCAGATGGTTTGTTGGTTCGTCCAAAATCACAACATTGGGATCCTGCAACATCATGCGGCTGATCATGCAGCGAACTTTTTCTCCACCGCTTAGTACTGCTGTTTTTTTCATCACCTCATCGCCACTAAAAAGCATCTTTCCTAAAAAACCACGCAGGAAAGGTTCATCAACATCCGTTACGTGTGACGGAACATATTGACGAAGCCAGTCCATCAGATTTAAATCTTTCTCTAAAAAAAACTGGCTATTATCATTCGGCAAATAAGCTGTGGTAACGGTTGTCCCCCATTCATATTTCCCGCTATCAGCTTTCATTGCGCCATTAATAATTTCAAAGAAACTTGTTAATGCAAGATGATCTTTGCTAACGAATGCAATTTTGTCGCCTTTATTAATGGTGAAGTTTGCTTTTGAAAACAACATGCGACCATCTTCAGCAGTCTTTGAAAGATTCTCAACATTCAAAATCTGATTGCCCACTTCACGCTGCTGTTTAAAAATAATTCCGGGATAGCGGCGATTGGAAGGTTCGATTTCTTCAATCGTTAGTTTCTCCAATGCTTTCTTTCTGGATGTTGCCTGTTTTGATTTGGAAGCATTCGCAGAAAATCGTGCAATGAATTCCAATAATGCCTGCCTCTTTTCTTCAGTCTTTTTATTCTTATCTCCTAATTGCCTTGCCATCAATTGCGAAGACTCATACCAGAAAGTGTAGTTACCTGTGAAAATTTTTATTTTCTGCCTGTCAACATCGGCAACATGCGTACACACTGCATCTAAAAAGTGCCTGTCATGCGAAACAACAATCACAATATTTTCATAATCAGCCAAAACATTTTCGAGCCAGCTAATTGTTTCAACGTTCAGGTCATTGGTAGGCTCATCCAAAATCAAAACATCCGGATTGCCAAACATTGCCTGAGCTAATAATACGCGCACTTTCATAGCGCCTGGTAATTCTTTCAACAGTGATTGATGATAAGTTTCAGGAACATCCAATCCGCTTAAAAGCGAAGCAGCATCACTTTCTGCAGTGTAGCCACCCATTTCCCCAAATTCGGCTTCGAGCTCTCCGGCTTTTATGCCATCTTCCTCGCTGAAATCTTCTTTCAGATAAATAGCATCTTTTTCCTGCATCACGCTCCACATTTTCGTGTGGCCCATTAACACAGTGTTCAATACCGTGCATTCATCAAACTCAAAGTGGTTTTGTTTCAGAACAGCCATGCGAAGGCCGGGAGAAATTTCAACAGAGCCTTTATTAGGTTCAATTTCGCCAGATAATATTTTTAAAAAAGTGGATTTGCCTGCTCCGTTTGCGCCAATCACACCATAGCAATTGCCTTTTGTGAAAGTGAGATTTACTTCATCAAATAACACTCTTTTCCCAAATGAAAGTGTTACGTTATTTACTTTAACCATGCTGCTTTTTTAAAGAAGCCGCAAAGGTACGAAATAGTGACGAGTTTTAGGTGATTTGCTGACCTTGAATTGCTAACATCCAGTGCTGAATTGCATTAATAAATCTGCTTAATAGATTTTAATAACTGTCGTATAGAAACAAGATGCCCGAACAGAATTACCGGGACAATAAAAGAAGGCAGCCACACAAAAGGAAAATGAAGCACAGCTATATTGGGTTGAAGAAATGAAAATGCCTGAAAAGCAAAAGGCACTGATAAAACCCCGATCGTTAACACATTCAGCAACAATAATAAAGCAATAATATTCCAGTAAAGAATTATTTTATTGCTCAGTTTTTGGGTCGAAAACCCAAAGTGCGCAACGAATGGAGCAGAAATGCCGGATATGATATCAAAGTTCCGGCCTTCAAAAGTCATCACTTGAGGAATTGCTCTGTGGATCAGCAACCAGTACAAAACAAGTTCAACAGGAATTCTCACAATATTGATATAAGTGACATTCATTAATGGCAGGTTATCAATAAATGCAAGGCCTCTTTTTGTCAGGAATAAAATGAAAATGGTGATCAGAGGAGGAAGAAGCGCAAAAGCAAACCTTGGTGGAATCCCCGTTGTATCGGCCGAATAAAACTCATTTAAGCTGAGCACTGCCTGTATCACAAGCCAGAAACTTAATATACTAAGAATGATTTTTGAATTGCCTACTGAATTATCTGAGGTCGAATGCAGAATCGCATAATAAAACATCAGAAGAGCAATAACTGTTGTGAGAATAAAGACAACGGTTATATATATTGGCAGGTTCGCAATCATAGTTTTTAGTTATCAGGTTTAAGGGAAACGCAATGCTAATATAATTAAACGTAGCTAAGCCACCATTGGTAATGAGTGCTTTTATATTTATTATAGCGTTTGCATAATGGGTACAAAATAATAATTATGAATACCCAAATTGCATATACCGTTAACAAAGAATAACCAAAGTCATCAGGCCTGAAAAGAAAGGGGGTGCTCTTGGGGGCCACATCTTTCATCGTATAGCCTGAAGCAAAAAATGCAATTAAAGTTAGCAAATGAACTAAGAAAAAATGAAGCACATAATAAAAGAACGGAACACGGCCAAATACAGTGAAAAAATCTGTGAGCTTATTTTTAACCTGTTCAAGAAAAGCAAGAGATAATATGGATGGGCCGAGTGTCATGCACAAGAAAATGAGGGATGGTGGATATTTTGTTGTGTTCAAAAATGAAAGAACACTAAATACTGCATTGCGCTGGTGACTCCATGGCGCCGGGTCGCCATAAAAATTAATTGCACGTAAAATGATAAAAAGAAGAATAATGCCCGATCCAAGCCCCACTAATATTTTTTTTCTTTTTTCCACAGGGAAATCTTTAGCATAAAGCTGCCCGAAGCAATAGCCGCAGCACATCACGCCAAACCATGGGAAAAAAGCATAAAAAACAAACAGAAAATGATTGGGAAAAATATTGGGGAGAATGGGGAAAAAACCGCGGCTATGAAACAAGCTCCACAAAAAACCAACATTACCATTTCTTGCAGCTTCCGGATAATCTAACAGGTTATGTAATAAAACAATTGTCAAACCAATAACAAGAATAACATTCATGGGTAACCGAACAATCAATGCCAGCAAAACCATGCTGATGCCGATGGACCAGATTACCTGCAGAATGATGACATTATAAAAAGGATTAAAAGTTAGAATAAGGCTCATTACGATTAGCTCTACCAAAATGAGCCAAAACCCACGCTTTAGAAGAAAAGAGCTTAATTCAGATTTTGTCTTTCTTGTGCCGCTCAAATATGCTGAAGTGCCTGCCAGAAAAACAAAAGTTGGCGCACAAAAGTGAGTTATCCATCTTGTGAAAAAAAGTTGCGGCGTTGTTGTTGCCATATTTGTTGGATCACCGGTGGAAGCCTGAAAATGAAAAAAATCTCGCACATGGTCGAGTGCCATAATAACCATGATGATACCTCGCAGAAGGTCAATCGAAGAAACCCTTGTTTTTGCAGGTGCAGTTAGCGCTGTCATACGACAAATGTATGGATTGCCAACATAGGAAATTCATAAATCCATATTGACTTACCAGTTTAAATACGCAAAATCTGCAAGAAAAGATTTTATGAAGATGGAGAGAAAATTTGCTTTTTAAGAAACTCCCTCCAGCTGTAGTTTGTTTAAGTTTTTATATAAGCCGTCTTCGAGAGAGATCAGTTGTTGATGCGTGCCGGTTTCTTTTATTGTTCCTTTTTCGAGCACAATAATTTTATCTGCATTGCGGACTGTCGAAAGCCGATGCGCAATTACAAAGGAAGTCCTGTTCTTCATCAAATTATCCAAAGCTTCCTGAACAATAGATTCAGATGCAGAGTCCAAGGAGCTTGTTGCTTCATCAAGAATTAATATGACAGGGTTTTTGAGAATTGCTCTAGCAATCGCGATGCGCTGCCTTTGTCCGCCTGAAAGTTTGATGCCACGTTCACCAACTATTGTTTCATATTTTTCGGGAAAAGTGGAAATGAATTCATGTGCATGTGCCTGCTTTGCCGCAGCTTCAATTTCTTCCTGTGTAGCATCCGGCTTTCCATAAGCAATGTTCTCTCGAATGCTTCCGCCAAACAATAAAACATCTTGCGGAACAAGCGCCATTTGCTTTCTTAATTGGGATAATGGAATTCCTGATGCTGCTTTATCATCAAAAAATATTTTTCCCGATTCAGGCTCATAAAAGCGCAACAACAGCGCAGCCATAGTTGTTTTTCCTGAGCCACTTGGACCGACAATAGCAACCTGCTCTCCCGGTTGTATCTTCATGCTAACGTTGTTCAATACACGTAATTCCGGTCGGGAAGGATAACTGAATGATACATTTTCAAAGATCACGCTTCCATTCAGCTTATATTCTTCTTGTAAAGCCTCATTGATTGTTTTCACACTTTCAGGTTCTGCTAATAACAATTCTCTCACACGTTGCGTAGCTCCCAATGTTTTTTGCAATTGACTATATAAATCCGCAAAACCTGCCATGCTGCCGCCAACAAAAGCGGTGTACACTACAAATGCAGTGAGTGCACCAAAAGAAAGTTTCCCGGTTTGAAGCAGTCCGGTTCCGTACCAAACCACCAGCACGATGGAACCAAAAATGCTGAAGATTAAAAACGATGCAAACAGTCCGCGATTCTTTCCATTTTTCACTGCCATGCTCACCACTTGCTTCAGGCTCGAAGCATAACGTTTCATTTCATACCACTCATTTGAAAATGCTTTCACATTGCTGATGCCCTGCAATGTTTCCTGCACAATGATATTCGAATCTGCAAGCTGGTCCTGTGTTTGCCGGGACACGGCACGGATCCTCTTGCTGAAAAAAATGGCAATCACAACAATCACCGGGACTACAGAAAGCATTAATAAAGTTAGCCTTGGCGAAATATAAAAAATCAGGCACATGCCGATAATCAATATCAACACACCTCTCAATACTTCTGCAAGAATACTGGTGACTGCATCCTGAATCTGCGAAAGGTCTGCACTGATTCGGCTCGACAGCTCGCCTACTCTTCTTTGCGCAAAAAATTCCATTGGCATTGTAATCATTCGCTGATAAATATCTTTTCGCATATCTGCCAACGCATTTTCGCCAACAGTTGTGAAAACATAAATGCGCATAAAGGAAAAAAACATTTGTACAGCAAGCACAGCAATCATCGTGAGCGCTATATTGCCAGGCGTGAAATGAAAAATTGTTTTGGAAGAATTATTTGCACTGTCAATGAGCTGCTTCAGCAAATAGGGGAACGCCATCGTAGTTACGCTTGAAAGCGCAATGAAAAGCAGACCGCCGGCGAACAACCACCGATAAGGTTTTACATAAGAAAATATAAGCAGCGCCTGCCGCAAATTTTCCTTAGTCAGCTTTGCTTTTGGAGCTTCGCTCTTCATCGAGCCGTTGCTGTTGTAGTTGGGTCTTGCCATGGAATAAAAATCTTTACATCAAATTCAATAATGCCGCAAAATCTTAGCACCAATCAAGCAGACGAATAAGAAGCAGATATATTTTAAATCCTGAGAGTAAAATTTGAAATTGATGCTCATATGTCACCAAAAGCCCCGTACCATGCTGCGCCAATCAATGCCGTTTTATCGTTGGTAATAATCTTGATTGGCACTTGTTTTAGCAGATTTTGCATGCGATCGCAATTGAGATAATTGTTATAATAATTTTCATGCTGCAGCAACGGAGCAATTTTCGGAGGAATTCCACCGCCTAAAAATATTCCACCTGTTGCTTTCATTTTCAAAACAAGATTGGAAGTTTCACGAGCGAGGTAGCGAACAAAATGTTCCATAGTTTCACTACAAATCAAATCTTTATTATTAACTGCAGCATGACTGATGACCGCAGATGGGTCATCTTGTTTCAATGCATCTGCAAGCCATGCAGGTTCTTCAATATTTCTGATGCTTCTTAGAAATAAATAAATATCATAAATGCCAGGCCCAGCAACTACTTTCTCCCAACTAACTATACCATATTTTTTTTCGAGCCAATGAAATAAATCAATATCCAAATCTGTTCGCGGGCAAAAATCGCAATGACCACCTTCTGTTGGAAATGGATGATAAGATTCGCCGTTCCAATATAATCCGGCTTCGCCCAAACCTGTGCCCGGTGCAATGATGCCGATATTTCCTTTCACTTCGGCATCCCCATCACATAGTGAAATGAAATCATCTTCTTTTAATCCCGCCAAACCAAATGCAGTTGCTTCAAGATCATTGAGCAGATGAACTTTTTCAACACCTGTTTCTTTTTGAATATCTTTTACATCCAGTTCCCAGGAAAGATTTGTTATCTCGGCAACACCTTTGGTAATCGGTCCGGCAACACCAGCACAAATTCTGTCCGGCAATTGCAGATTATTTTCAGAAATAAACAGCTTAATGATTTCAATGAATGAAGGATATTTTGCAGAATGATAGCTTTTCTCCATCTGCACTTCAAGATTATCATTCATTAATTCATACAGCGCAAGATTAGTTTTCGTTCCCCCCACATCGCCTGCAATCACAGTCAACTCTTTTCCTTTCATTTTATTTCTGTTCGGAAGCGCTAAAGGAATTTGCCATTTTTCATCACTCATATCGCAAGAAATTTTTACTAAAATTAAGCAAGGATGATAACAAACTATTCCGAAAATTCGTCTTTTAACTTGTTATAAAGAGAAGCAAACTTGCCTATACAGCTCTGATAAATCTTATTTCTTTCAGCATCAGGGAAAAACTTTTCCTGAACAGAAAATGTTTTTGTGACTTCATGAAAATCCTGAATCATTCCAACTGATTTCATTCCTATCATCGCAGCGCCAATAGCTGATGCATCTGAAACGCTTAGCACAACCACTTCTTTATTGAAAACGTCTGCAATTATTTGCAGCCATGTTTTTGATTGAATGAAACCGCCGCTGGCATAAATTCTTTTTATAGAACCAATTGTTTCTTCCAAAGAAATGCCAATCTGATAAATAGAAAATGAAATGCCTTCAGTAATTGCTCGTAAAAAATGTTTTTGCTGATGATTCGAATGAATACCAAAAAAAACTGCTCTTGCATTTTCGTTCCATATCGGTGCTCTTTCTCCAAAAAGATATGGCAGAAAAATTAAACCTTCAGACCCGGCTTCCACATCATCAATCCTCTTCATGATTTCTGAAAATTTTTTTTCTTTAAAATTTGATTCTGATAGAAAATTATTGGCATACCAATTAATCACTGAACCACCATTGTTCATCGCACCGCCCGAAACATATATATCTTTTGTGAGAATATAATTGAATATCCTTTGCTTTGGGTCATGCTTTGGTTTTGAAGATGCCATCCTTAATGCGCCGCTTGTTCCGATTGTCAGAGATGATTCACCTTCTTCAATCGCGTTGCTACCGAGATTTGCAAGACAACCATCGCTGCCCCCAATAATAAATGGAACATTATTAATCGAAAATTCTTCCTGATATTTTTTTACAAGATTTGTTTCTGCATGAAATGAATCAACAACTTCAGAAAGTCTATTTGATGAAATGCCTGCGACATTCAGCGCTTCTTCATTCCATTTGAATTCATAAATATCAAACATTCCGGTTGCCGAAGCGATTGAATAATCAATCTTATATTTTCCAAAAAACTCATGCCAAAAATATTCTTTAATGCCAATGAATTTATATGCTTTAGAAAGAATATCCGGTTGATTATTTTTCAGCCAAAGAATTTTGCAAATCGGCGTCATGGCATGAATAGGCGTTCCGCATCGTTCATAAATTTTATTGCCGACATCTGTATGTTTTAGTTTCGTTGCTTCATCTGCACTCCTCAAATCTGCCCATGTCATGAAATTTGTTAATGGCTTTCCATTTTCAGCAACAGCCATCAGGCTATGCATGGCACAACTGAAGCTGATTCCTTTTATTTCTGCTAATGGCTTTATTTCAGCAATTATCTTTTTGAGAACAGTAACGACAGCATTCAATACTTCGCCAGGCATTAATTCATGATATCGTTCTTTTGATGAAACGGCTGAATAAGTTTCATTTACAGAAGCGAGCACTTTCCCTTCTTTCGTGAAGGCAACTCCTTTTGTATTAGTCGTGCCGATATCAATGCCAATGATAGATTGTGCAGAAGTCATTACCGAAAATACATTATGCCATGCAAATTTCAATTGAAGATTTTTTCAAATGAGAATGTCGATTATCAAAATAATATCGAATCTATAAAACCATTTGTGAGTGAAGACGCATCAAAGTTTCGGAAGGGTCTTTGCAAAATCCCGGATGCACAACTGAGGTTTGCAAAATAGTACTTCTTTTAGCAGTAAGCCATCTGAATCGCGAAGCAATATCCAACAATGAGATGGGCGACATTTGCGGGTTGCCGCTACATATCTCATCAAATGCCACAAGATGATTGTGTGCTTCGATTAAATCAATTTCAGGAAACAATGCAATCAGTCGTTCTGCATCAATCGTGAAGATACTTTGCAGGAATTGTTTTGATTTGCAATACAAAATCACCCCCACGTTCGCGAATTCTTCCCGTTCAACGCGTGGCACAATCCTGATAACAGCATATTCAAATAAGTGCTTGTCTTGCATGCTTCGCTTCGTTTACAAAAATATCTGAATGATTTATTCTGTTAGTTAAAAAATCAATATACACTTTTCGTTTCTCTTCAACTGGTTGCTGGTTTTCTTTATCAACGAACCAATCTTCCGGAATAATATCAACAATTGATTTTATTATTTCAGGCGTTATCATTGATTTCAGATGTTCATCTGCTTTATCAATTTCACTTGCAAACGGCAACAGCACATGTTCTTTTATCTGTGTGAAAGGACGCAGAGATTGTTCTTCCCAATTTTGCGAGGAATGATGAAAATAAAGTGAAGCACCATGGTCAATCAACCAGATTTCTTTATTCCAGACAAGCATATTTGTATTGCGTGCGGTTCGGTCAACATTAGTTATAAATGCATCAAGCCACACAATTTCAGAAGCTAGTTTTGCAGATGGTTTTTTGACAACGGCATCAAAACTAATAGCACCGGATAAATAATGGAATCCCAAATTTATTCCTTCACTCGCACGCAACAAATCCTGTATTTCTTCATCAGGTTCAACGCGACCAAAAGCTTCATCCAGATTTGCAAACACTATTTCAGGAACTTTAAATCCGGCAGCTCTCGCAATTTCTCCTCCGATAAAATCTGCAATCAATGCTTTTGTCCCTTGTCCGGCTCCGCGAAATTTGACTGCATATAAAAAACCATCATCAGCTTCTGCGATTGCGGGCAACGAACCGCCTTCACGCAATGGAGTCACGTAACGCATTACTTGAACAGTTCTGATATCAGGCTTGTATTTATTCATTGTTACTGAAAATAACTCTCCATTTATTTTGCATTGTAGTCGTAGAGAACAAATCCCCATGGTTCAATATTAAACTGAGCATTTGTTTTAATTTTTTCATGTGTCTTCATAAAAACATTCAATGGATATCCCACAAGCGAAGCATCTAATATTTTTATAGTTTGCTCTTTACCGGAAAGATTTAAAACAACCAATATTTTATGTCCGCTTTTTTGGCGCACAAATGCATAGACAGCTTCTTCATCTCCCGCTTTTATTTTTTTGAATGAGGCATCCGCAGCAAGCGCAATATTGCTTCTCCTTAAAACATTAAGTGTTTTATAAAATGAAGCCAACGCATAATTTTTCCATTCAATAGTATCTTTTATGAAAAACTTCAATCGCCTTTTATTAGGTTCTTCCTGCCCACTGTAAATGAGCGGCACACTATTCTTCATCGTGAAAGCCCAGACAGCAAATGCTTTGTAACCTTCACCAAATCTTTCAAACTCAGTCCCATTCCAACTGTTCTCATCATGGTTGGTTGTGAAATATAAGCGGAATGAATTTATTGGATATACATGGTCGTTATAATCAATCACAGAATCAAGCTGCTTCAAAGTTGTTTTCCCTGAATGAATCCCATAAGCAATATTCATTACGCTCCACGGATAGGTTTCATCAAAACCCGCTTCATGCAGTGTTGGCTTCTCTCCTTCTGCCAGCATAAAAACATTTTTAAGCTTATGCAATTCGGCAATGCATTCTTTCCAGAAATCATCAGGAACATTCCATGCCACATCGCAGCGGAAACCATCGATATCTGTTTTTTTAATCCACCATTTCATCGCAGCAATCATGCTGTCGCGCAATTCACGGTTATCATAATTCAGTTGACGCGTATCGCTCCAGTCAAATGGGATTGCAGGATTGCCGACGCTATCTTTTTTATAAAAACCAGGATGCTTTGTAATCCATACATTATCCGGTGATGAGTGATTCGGCACCCAATCGGTGAGCACTTTGAAACCCATTGCATGCGCATGTTTTACCAATGCAATCCAATCCTGCATCGTTCCATAATCAGGGTTTATTGCATTATAATCTTTGACTGCATAATAACTTCCCATTTCTGATTCT
>Ga0209060_10002632_pt1 | contig 16357 bp, 10 predicted proteins | sample Coa_R1_8_FD_187155 | JGI IMG/M metagenome (GOLD analysis project Ga0209060, IMG submission 187155) | Surface soil microbial communities from Centralia Pennsylvania, which are recovering from an underground coalmine fire - Coalmine... | ecosystem: Environmental > Terrestrial > Soil >...
CGAACGACGCCAACGCCGCCGTCAGAATCAACAGCAGGGTCACTCCCATTACCAGCAGCGGATCGTAAGTGCTCCCCTCGGCCCAATTTGTGATTACACGGCTAAACGCAAAACTCAGCAGAGCGCCGGCGGCCAATCCGCCGATCACGTTCCCCGCCGTGGCCGACATCACCAGTTGCAACACTTGCCCCGTGGATGCTCCCAGCGCCATCCGAATTCCGAATTCATTGGTCCTCTGCGCCACGCCGTACGACACCACGCTGAACAACCCGATCGCCGCCAGCATCAGCGCCACCAGGGAGATTGCGCCGAACAAGCCCGCCACCAATCGGCCATACGAGTACTCATCCTCGCGCTCGATCCACTGTTCCAGATCGCGCGTCTGCCCGGCCGCCTGTTGATCCGGATCCACAGCCTTGATCGCGGCCCGCACGCTATTCAGCGCCCGCAGCGGCGAAGTGTGCGTGCGCACCAGCACCTGCGTCCACATGCCCATGAAGTACGAAAATGGAACATACACGCCGGCCTTGACGGGCTTGCGCAATCCGTCGTCGCGCGCGTCTGCCGCCACGCCTACGATCTGCAGCCATTGATCGCTCGCCGGAATCGCCAGCCCGAACGGCGGATCGCCCTTCATATTCGGAAACCGGATCTGCTTGCCCACAGCATCGCCGTGCGGCCAATACTGCTTGGCCAAAGTTTGATTGATAACAGCCAGACGCGCCCCGCGCACTACTTCCGTACGCGTAAACAACCGCCCCTGCAGCAGCGGAATGTGCAACACCGAAAAATATTCCGGACTCACGAAATTCGCGCGCGCCTTCTCCTGCAGATTCGAAGGCTGCCCAAAAACCTCGTAGTTTTGATCCCAGCCATTCGAAGGCGGCGTGGCATTGGAAGAAATCCCCGCGTCCACCACTTCCGGCAGCGCTTGCACCTTTTCCATGATCTGTTCGAAATAGTTCGAGCGATTTTCCCAAGTGGTGTGAGTGTTCTGATGCACCGGAATTCCCACCGACATGATGTTGTGCGGATCGTATCCGAGATTCGCATGCACCACCTTCAGAAAACCTTTGACCGCCGCCGCGGCCGATGTCAAAAGCAGCAGCGTCAGCGCGATTTGCGATGCCACCAACAAGTTGTGCGTCCGCTTTCCGCGCCCGCCGCCAGCCACGCGCCGCGAACTGGAAGTCATCAATTGAGCCACCTGCGGCCGCGAAAATTGGAACGCCGGAGCCAGGCCCGACAGCACGCCGCTTACAACCGCGAGCGCCACGCTGAATCCGAGCACCGGAAGGTTGATCCGGATCACCGCCTCATGCGGGATCGAAAAGTCCGGCAGGAAGCGTACCAATACCGGCAGCAGTCCGAACGCGAGTGCCACGCCGCCCGCCGCTCCCAGCAGCGAGATTCCCAAAGCTTCTGTCAACAATTGCCGCTGAATCCGCCAACGGCTGGCCCCGATCGCGCTGCGGATCGCCAATTCATGCTGCCGCGACGTGCCGCGCGCGAGTAACAGGATCGAAACATTCGCGCAGCCGATGAATAACAACAGCGAGACCGCGCCAAACAGCAGCAATAACGATTTGCCGATCTTCTCTTCGAACTGTTCGTTCAGTCCGCGGACCTGCACGCGGAACTTCTTCGGAAAGTGATCCGGAGTTTCCTTGGCGAACTGCTCCATCAGCGGCTGCAGCTCCGCGTCGGCGGCTGCGAACGATACGCCCGGCTTCAGACGGAGCAGAGGATCGTAGTTGATATTGGCGTCGTTGGTGAGCTTGAGCGGAACGTACACCGCCGCGTCTTGCCAGGTGAATCGCGATGGCAGCACGCCAATGATGGAGTAGTTCTTGTGAACAAGCTGCAGCCGGCGCCCGATCACATTCGGATCCGCATTGTAGTGACGCTGCCAAAACAAGTAGCTCAACAAAACCACTGGCTGCGGATCCTGGCCGTCCGGCGCGTCCGATGGAATGAACGTTCGGCCCAGCAAAGCCGGTACGCCGAAATGCGATCCGGAATTTGCGGTAAGCTGCACGGATGGCACATCTTCGGGAAGATCTTCGTCGGTAGTCGTCAGATTCCACGTTCCCCAGGTAGCCGCGACACTTTCCAGACTCTTCAATTGACGAATCTGTTTGATCTGCGGACCGTTCAAGCCTACCCACCAGCGCCCGCCCTTCTCCGGCAACAGCGTTAGATGAATCATCCGATCCGCGTCTTTATACGGATACGGATGCGCCAACAAACCGTACATCACACTGAATACGGCAGTTGTCGCGCCGATACCTAAAGTCAGAGATAGGACGGCGGTTATTGCGATGCCGGGCCGCTTCTGCAGCTCGCGCCAGGAGTAACGAAGGTCTTGCAGCACACCCCTTTATACTCGCGAAATTGGAAACGGTTACTAATTTTGTCGCAGCGCCGGCTACTGTTTCACCCGTGTGAATTGATCGGAGGCTCTCTTCAGGAAGAGCAGCACGACGGTCGCCGTGATGCAGGCAATAAACGGGGGCGTATAATCGGACGCGAACAGCGAGGCAACCGTGAGGGCGCTTGAGGCGAAAAATGCGATGCTAACGAAGGTGGCCCAGCGCGCACGCATCGATGGGCCACTTCCTGTTTTAGTGCCACGTTCCCCACAAACGTAGCAGGACTTCTCCCCGGGCTTCATAATCCCGTTACAGCTCGGGCAGCGAGTCATGAACTATTACAACTCGGCGCCCTAAGCGTGGTCTATCGCCCATGCGTACTAATTTTCCTGAGATTTGTTGGAGTTAACGATCAGGCTTCTCCCTTAGCGGGGGTACAATAACAAAATGTTTCGACTCCCCTGTTGCTGGGTTGTATCATCCTTTCTACTCACCGCTGCCGCTTTGTTGGCACAACCGCCGGTAGCGCCAAAAAAGCCGGTCACCGATGTCTATCACGGCGTATCGGTCACGGACGATTACCGGTGGCTGGAAAACTATTCCGATCCAGCGGTGCGGGCCTGGAGTGACGCGGAAAACAAGTACGCGCGGAACTATCTAGATAAACTTCCGGCGCGGGCCCGGGTGGCGGACGAGTTGAAGCGCCTGCTGGAGCATCAGACGCGGCGATATTTCTCGCTGAGGATGCGTGCAGGGGTGTTGTTCGCGATCAAGGCCCAGCCGCCCAAGGAGCAGCCCATGCTGGTGACGCTCAAATCCGCGGATCAGCCCGATTCCGAGCAAGCGGTGGTGGATCCGAACCAGATCGATCCGGCGGGTGGAACGTCCATGGATTTTTATGTTCCCTCCACCAATGGAAAATATGTGGCCGTTTCGCTGGCGAAAGGCGGAAGCGAGAGCGGCGACGTTCACGTGTTCGAAGTGGCGACCGGAAAGGAAGCCGATACCCCAATCACGCGCGTGAATGGCGGAACCGCAGGTGGAAGCGTCGCCTGGAACGCCGATTCGACGGGCTTTTGGTACACGCGCTATCCGAGAGCGGGAGAGCGGCCGCCGGCGGACCTGGATTTTTACCAGCAAGTTTATTTTCATCGGCTGGGGTCCGATCCGAAGCAGGACACGTATTCCATCGGCAAGGAGTTTCCGAGGATCGCCGAGATTCAACTCCACGCGTCCGACGACGGGCGCTACGTGGTGTGCTCGATGGAGAATGGCGATGGCGGCGAGTTCGCGCACTACCTGCTCGGCCCGTCAGGACAGTGGCACCAGATCGCGCGGCTGTCGGATGAAATCAACTCGGTGAAATTCGGGCCGGATGGCGGGTTGTTCTATTTGTCGCACCTGAACGCGCTGAAGGGCAAAATTCTGCGGGCGACGCTCGAAAAGCCGCTGGTGGCGGATGCGCAAGTGTTGATTGCGGAAGCCAAAACTCCGATCGCGAGCTTTGAGCCTGCGGGGAAGTTCATCTATGTCGAGGATCAGATTGGCGGCCCTTCGCAGATTCGCGTGTTCGACAGCGCGGGAAAACTGCAGGGACTGGTTCCGATTTTGCCGGTGTCGGCGATTTATCAGATGACGCGCGGTGCAGGCGATGAGCTGTTGTTCCAAAACGCGAGCTATCTGCAGCCACCGGCCTGGTTCGTTTACGATGCCGCGTTAAAGAAAGTGACAAAGACGGCGTTGTTCGAGACATCGGCGGCGGATTTTGGCGACGCGGAAGTGGTTCGCGAGTTCGCCGTTTCGAAAGACGGGACCAAGGTGCCGGTCAATATCATCCGTAAAAAAGGGACAAAGCTGGATGGGAGTAATCCGGTGCTCCTCACCGGGTACGGCGGGTATGGTGTCAATCTGCAGCCGTTCTTTTCGTCTCAAAATCGTTTGCTGCTGGATCGCGGCGTGGTGGTGGCGGTCGCGAATTTGCGCGGCGGCGGTGAATATGGCGAGGCGTGGCATAAAGCCGGCATGCTGACCAAAAAGCAGAATGTGTTCGACGATTTCGCCGCGTGCGCCAAGTATTTTATCGACCATAAGTACACCACGCCGGCCAAGCTCGCCATCGAAGGCGGCAGCAACGGTGGATTGCTGATGGGCGCCGAGCTGACCCAGCATCCGGATCTGTTTGGCGCGGTAGTTTCGCATGTCGGAATTTACGACATGCTGCGCGTGGAACTGCAGCCGAACGGCGCGTTCAACGTAACGGAATTTGGGACGGTGAAAGAGGACGATCAGTTCCGCGCGCTGTACGCGTATTCGCCCTATCATCACGTGGTGGATGGGACGAAATATCCGCCCGTGTTGTTCCTGACCGGCGATAACGATCCGCGAGTGGATCCATTGAACTCGCGCAAGATGATCGCGCGGCTGCAGGCGAGCGGAACGAAGAATCTGGTGCTGCTGCGGACCAGCGGGAATTCGGGCCACGGGATCGGGACTGCGCTGAGCGAATCGATCGCCGAGCGGGCCGATGTGTTGGCGTTTTTGTTCGCGGTTTGGGGAGTGAATGGGGGCTAGGGACTCAGGGCTCGGGACTGGAGCCTTCGGACTGCGGCTTCGACTTCCTTTGCTTGGGCCAGGTAGTCTGCGCCCTGTAGATTAAGAGGTGCGCCGAACGTGATTTTTACAGGGGCCATCTTCGCCATTTTCTTGTCGGGGCTTAAGACTTGGTTCATGCCTTCAACGTGAATGGGGACCACCGGGATCTCCAGTTTTGAGGCGATCATGGCTACGCCGGGTTGGAAGGGCGCGATTGTTTCATCGCGGGACATTTTGCCCTCGGGGAAGATCAGGACACACCATTTTTCATTGGCCAGTTCGCCCATGTAGCGGAGGGTTTCTAGCGCTCCTGGTTCGCGCTGAGGGATGGGGAAGGCGTTGAACAGCCACGTCGACAAGTAGTAGTTCAGGCTGTTGCTGAAGCTGTGGCCGTGGAAATGGGCGTCGAAGAATTCCTTGCGCATTGCCGGGGCCACGCGATAGCGCCATTTCGCGGGGAGCGCGGCTAGGATGGCAGGAACGTCCATGTAGCTTTGGTGATTGCTCGCGAAAATAACGGGTGGTTCGAGGTTCGCTAGATTTTCGAGGCCAGCCTGGCGGATATGGGCAAAGATCCGTGTGAGCGGCAAGAGAAACCCTGGGAGAATGACGCGGCGGGTGGCGCGGGCGAGGGCGCGGCGATTCCAGGTGGGGAATGCGAAGGGCAATGACGGAACTTCGCTGATTTCCGATTCGTCGAGTCCGAGCGCGACCATGCGTTCGACGCGTTCGAGCGAAGTGAGCGAATCGAGCGGGATGCTGGGATCAAACTTGGTTTGCTTTTTCGGCGGCGGCGTGCCTTTTGCAATTTCATGGCGCTTCAGCTTTCCAGTGCCTTCAGTGCGCGGGAATTCGGAATACGGCCAGACTGACACCGCACGGATGCGTTGGTAATCGGCGAGTTCGGCGTTGGCGCGGCGCACGGCGTCATCGGCGTTCGCGCCTGGGTCCAAAATGAGTGCGGCTTGCACGCGGTCGGTGCCGAATACGGCGGAGTCGCGCACGCCCGGTTGGCGATTCAGGACGCTTTCCACATCTTCCGGAAAAACGTTCAGGCCTTCCGGTGTGACGATCATTTCCTTTTTCCGGCCGAGGATCGTCAGTTCGCCTTTTTCATCGAGGCGGCCGATGTCGCCGGTGTGGAACCAGCCATCGGCAAAAGCTTGTGCGGTTTCTTTCGCGCGCCCGAAATATCCGGATGTTACGTTTTCTCCGCGGACAAGAATCTCGCCATCTTCGGCGATTTTCACTTCCACGCCGCCAATTGGCTTGCCGACCGAACCGCGCCGCGCGTGGAACGGATGGTTCAACGTGACGATGGGAGCCGTCTCGGTGAGTCCGTAACCTTGGATGACGAGGAATCCGAGCTCCGAGAAGAAGGCTTCGAGGTCGTCAGGCAAGGGCGCGGCGCCGACGATGAAGCTCCAGAATTTCCAGCCGAACAGTCGGTGGACTCTTCGATAGCGCCACCACTTGCGCGTCCAGTGGATTTTGCTGGGGCGCAGATCGCGGAGCTCGGGGAACGTTTGCTGAAGATACTCGCGCAGGATTTCGAGAATTTGTGGGACGGAGACGAGCACCGATATTTTACGCGTCCGAATCTGGCGCAGCATGGCTTTCGGATCGAACCCGCGCATGAAAACCACGACGCCCGGCAGCATGGGCGGGATGAAGGTGGCCATGGCTTGTCCAAACATGTGGCTCAACGGCAGCAGATTCAGGAATCGGATGGGCGCAAAAGGCCGGGCGTACTTGCGATATTTCCGGACTTCGCCTTCCACGGGAACGATGTTTGCCAGGATATTGCGATGCGTGATGATGACGCCCTTGGGTTCGGCGGTAGCGCCGGAGGTGAAGATGATTTCCGCCGTCTGATCTTTTTGAATGGAGGCCGGCTGGAGCACGGGCGCGTCTTGGTTGACCGAGGAAAGCTTCCAGACTTTGGGCGATTCCGGAAGCGAGGGTTCGTCACCGATTAATATTGCCCGCGCGCCGACGATTTGATCGATGCGCTGGACAAATTCGGGAGACGAGCGATAGTCGATGGGAACCACGATGATGCCTTCGAGCAGGCAGCCCCAGAGCGCGATGATCCATTCCGGGCGGTTTTCCCCGTAGAGGATCAGTTTGTCGTCTCTTGAGAAACCGTTAGCGCGGAGGCGGGCGGCGAAGGATTGCGCCTTGGCAGCAATTTCGTTATAGCGGTAGCGATGCGTGCGGAAGCCGTCGTCGTAGAGGAGGAATTCGTTGGGTAGCGCCGCGAAGTCTTGGAAGAAGTCGAGGAGGGTGTCGCGCACCATTAAAATTTTGGCCGCGACTGAACGCGAATGAACGCGAATAAAACCAAGCTACTCCAGGTCCGCACGGTAGATGTCGTGGACTCGGAGGAGGCCGAGGCATTGAGAAGTCTCCGGGTCGAGGACGGGCAGGACTGATATTTGGGAGGGGCGGTTTTCCATCAACCGCAGGGCGTCGAGAAGGCGCGACTGTGGCGTAACCGTAACAGGATGGGCGGTCATTACGTCGGCTGCGGTTAGGCTGCGGATGTCGTCGTGGGCTTCGAGAGCGCGGCGGAGATCGCCGTCGGTGATTAAGCCGATCAGCTTTTCCTTGCTATCCACGACGCAGGCGGCCCCGAGCGGATGGCGGCTCATCGCTATTACCACTTTCTTCAGCGAGTCTTCCGGCCACGCCCAGGCGACTTCTTCGCGGCCGTGCATTACATCGTTCACCGTGAGGCGAAGGCTGCGGCCGAGGTGCCCTCCCGGATGGTAACGCTCAAAGTCGTCAACGCTGAAGTTGCGGGCGCGCATGAGGGCGACGGTCAGCGCGTGACCTAGCACCAACGCGACCGTCGCGCTGGCAGTGGGAGCGAGATTTCCCGGATCGGCTTCGCGCTCGACCGAGGCATCCAGCACGACATCCATTTCGGCGGCTAGCGACGAGCGCGGATTGCCGAGGATCCCGATGCGTTGCGACGGAAGCTCGCGCAAAAAGGGAATCAGATTCAATAACTCCGATGTATTCCCGCTTTTCGAAATCATTAAGGTCGGGTCGCCGGGCGAATAAATTCCAAGATCGCCGTGCGCGGCTTCCGAGGGATGCAGAAAAACGGCGGGCGTTCCAGTGCTGCATAATGTAGCGACAATTTTTCTGGCGACATGGCCAGACTTGCCGAGTCCGGTGACAACCAGTTTGCCCGGATGGGCCAAAATCAGATCCACGGCGCGCGAGAGGTTCCCGTTCAAGCGGCGGCCAGCCACGCGGATGGCTTCCGCCTCAATCTCCATCGCGATTTGGGCAGTCTCCAACCATCCGTAAGACTGTGATTTGGCTTGCATGCGAGCTACTTTTATCATCGCATGGCTAAAGAAGTGAGGGCTCAGAACCGATACCAACAAAAGGAGCTGAAAATGTTGCCCCTCATGACTACCGTGTCGCTGCCGCAAGTTTATTGCGGATGCTGCCATCTGTCCACGCGATCGGACGTGGCGCGCTGTTTACATTGCAATAAACCGCTTCATGCGACGCCCGTGGTCCGGGGTCGCGTGGGGCGCCGGGATAAACCTGCAACCGTGCATAGCGCCGGTAAGCGCGCCAGCCGGTAAAAAACGTGTCCGTTGCTCGTTCGCCGCGGCGATCTCGAAGGCCCGAGATCTTACTCGTAGCGCAACGCCACAACCGGATCTAACCGAGCGGCTTTATTGGCCGGCCAGATTCCGAAGAACAGCCCGATCGCTACGGAAACTACCACGCCTAGAACTGCTGCCCACATCGGAACGGCGGTGGGGAGGCTCGGGAAAACCATCCGGGCCAAGAGCGAAATCATCCAGCCGAAGCTCATGCCGATAAGTCCGCCGAGGCCGGTCAAAACCGTGGCTTCCGTCAAAAATTGCAGCACGATGTCCGCGCGCCGCGCCCCAATGGCTTTGCGGATACCGATTTCGCGCGTACGCTCCGTGACGGACACCAGCATGATGTTCATCACGCCGATTCCGCCGACCAATAATCCAATAGAGCTGAGCACCACCATCACGAGCGCGACCATCGCTGTGACGCTGTGGAACTGCTCCACCATTTGTTCGGAAGTGGAGATGGCGAAATCGTCCGGCTTATTGGGCGCATTATGCCGCTGGATTCGCAGCACCGCACGCGTCTGATCGATCGCAGCCGGCAGCATTCCCGGCTCAGCGACGACGATCAGCATGTTCTCCTTGGCGGCGGGGAACATTTTCTTCATCGTAAAATACGGCAGCAGAAAGCGGACGTCGTTCTGTCCTGGGAAAGACGCGGCCGGACGCTTCATCACGCCGATAATCTCGAACTTGTGGCCGTTCACGTCCACCCATTTGCCAATGGGGTCTTCTCCATTCATCAACGCACGCGGCACGTCGGCGCCGATGGCGACCACAGGCAAGTGATGCTGGTTTTCGACGTCGGTGAAGAAGCGGCCTTCGCTCATTTCGGCGGAGCCACCGGCGACGTATGATTCTTCGGTTCCACCGACGTCGGCCTGATACAGTTCCTGTCCTTTATAGCGCGCGATGTTGATTTGCGGTCCGGCCGCGAATGCGTTCGGAAAAAGATACGGACTCACGTGGGCGACTGCAGGGCAACGCTCGGCGATGGCGACGGCATCCTCGTAAGTGAGCGGCTTGCGGCGTGCTTCTTCGTCGGTGACGGCGCTTAAGAACTTGAATTTGAAAACCACTGCTGTATTTGTTCCAAAGCTGCGCAGGACGTTGGTGATCGCTCCATCGAGTCCGGCGATGATGGAGCCGACGCCGATGATGGTGCCCGTGCCGATGATAACGCCGAGGACGGTCAGGAACGAGCGCATCTTGTGTTCGCGCACTGTATTGAGCGCGAGTCCAACGGCGGAGCCTAGTTCGACCAGCGTCATCTTGTCACCATTTTTATCTTTCCACCCTCAGTGCCTCGATGGGATCAAGCTTCGCGGCTTGCTGCGCCGGATAAATTCCGAAGAAGAGTCCGACGATCATGGAGAGCGCTACCCCGATCACGACGGCTGAGATCGGAACGGACATGGGAACGGGCGTGAGCGTGCGGATGAGCACGGCGACAAGCCATGCGATCGCGACACCCAGAAGTCCCCCGATGCCGGCAAGCATGGAAGACTCCACCAGAAATTGATTCAGAATATCCTGGCGGCGTGCGCCCACCGATTTGCGAATGCCGATTTCGTGCGTGCGCTCCGTAACGACGGCCAGCATGATGTTCATAATGACCACGCCGCCGACCACCATAAAGACGGAGACCACCGCGACGGCGGTAGCAGCGATGGCGCCGGTCAGACGGTCCCACGCGCCGACCAGCGAATCCGAAGAAAGGATGGCGAAGTTATCATCCGCGCCGGGACCGATGTGGCGATGCGCGCGCAGCAGCATGCGCATTTCGTCCTTGGCTTGCTCGAGGAATGTCTGGTCGATGGCTTTGGCGGCGTACTGGATGCCTTGCCGCGATCCGTAGATTTGGAAGTAAGTTTCGATCGGGATGTCGACGAAGCCGTCGCGCGACTGTCCGAAAACGCTGCCTTTAGGCGTTGCAACGCCGATTACGGTGAACGGGCGCCCTTCGATCTTAAACTCTTTGCCGATGGGATCGCCATCTCCAAAGAGCTGGGTTTTCACATCGCTGCCGATTACTGCGACGGTGGCGTGGTGGTTGTTATCGATGTCGGAGAAGTAGCGGCCGGAAGCGATCTGCGTGTCCGCCAGCGCTCCCCAGTTGGGAGTTCCGCCGGTGACATCGGCGTTCTTCATGGTGTGCGTGCCGAGAGAAATATTAGCGTTGCGCTCGGCATTCATGCCGAGTTCGCCGATGAACGTACCGTTGCTTTTGAGATAGCGGAACTCTTCGGGACTGAGCTGCGGATTCTTCTTCTGGAACTCGAGGAACTTCTTGGGATCGAAGTTGCCGAGAAACGCGATGCGGACCACGCGAAATCCGTCGGCGCCCATGTCGGAAACGCTGTTGGCGATGTACACATCCATCCCGTGAATCACCGACATGACTGCAATCAGCGTAGTGGTGGCGAGGATGATTCCGAACAGCGTCAGGAAGCTGCGCAACTTGCTGGAACGCAAGGAATCGGCCGCCACCGAAGTGGCTTCACGAAAAGACGCAGTTTGGGCCATCTATGTTAAGGGACGAGCTCCGCAAGCACTTTGTTCCGCACTTTCTCCATCCATTGTACGAGAACATCGTCCAGCCAGAAGCGGGGTTTGGTTTTGGAGACAAAGCCCAGGTGGCCGCCGCGCTCGACCGCGAGCAGAGTGAGTCGCGGATTGCTGGCGAAAGCAGGGTGGTTATAGACTTCGAATGGAATCAACGGATCGTCTTTGGCCTGCACTAGTAAGGCGGGGACACGGATGCGATCCAGGAACTGATTGGCGGATTGCGTGGCGTAGTAGTTGTCAGCGGTTCCAAATCCGAAAGCGCGCGCGGTGAACTTGTCGTCGAATTCGTAGACGCTTTTGACCTGGCCTAGACCGGCGAGTTCGAAGGTGCCTGGGGTGAGGCGCTCTTTCAGGCGAATGCGCTGTTTCAACCGTTTGAGGAAACGGTTGGAGTAAATGAAGTTGGATGGGGCTTGCAGACGGCGCGCGCAGGCGGCGAGATCGATGGGAGTGGAGATCGCGGCGACGCCTGCGATTAAGCCGGGGGCGGAGCCGCCGAGTTCACCCGCGAGCTTCAGAACCACATTTCCGCCGAGCGAAAATCCGGTGAGGAAAACAGGCGCGTTCCGTTTGATGGCTCGCAGCACGTGGAGCAGGTCCGAAGTTTGCCCGGAATGATAGAGAGCTTTGCCGCTCAGATGCTCGGTGCCGCAGCAGCTTCGCATGTTGAATCGATGGGTGGCGAATCCGGCTTTCAATCCCGCTTGCGAGAGACTGCGCGCGTATCCTGCGTCGCTGGAGCCTTCCAGTCCGTGGACCATCAGGATTTCGGCTTTCACTTCGCCGGAGGGTTTTTGGGAATGAACCAGGACTTGGACGCCTGGCTCGGTTTCGAAGAAACGGGCCTCTACCGGAAACCGCCGCTCATCCAAATCGCGGCTCCAGAAGTTGCCCGCGATCGTAGATAGGTGCGGGTTCCGGAAAAAAGGGACGAACGGGCGCAAGTAGCTATTTTAGCGAGGCCCCTACCGAACCGCGACCGCGAGGGAGCGCTACCACGATGGTCCGTTCGTGGTTGCGCTCCCTTGCGGTCGCGGTTCGGTAAGGCCGTTCTGGTAACGCTCCCTCGCGGTCGCGGTTCGGTAAGGGCATCACTGTTAGGCGCCGGCGCTGTCCAGAATTTTTTGGATCAGCTGCTCATACTCCAAACCCCCGGCAGCGGCGGATTGGGCGAAATCCTCTTCGCGGGCCAGCGATGGGTTGGGATTGGCCTCGATGATCACGATTTCGCCATTCGCTTTCACGCGAACATCAATACGCCCGAGGCCTTGTATTTTTAGAGCGCGATAGACTTTTCTCGCAAGCCGCGTGAGTTGCGTTTGGAGTCCGTCCGGAAGATCGCCGGCAGGTCCGTTTTTTATGCCCCAGCGTTTTCGATACGTGTCGTCCCACTTGGCTTTGAAGGTGGCGAATTTCGGCCCGTCGTCCGGCATTTGCTCGAAGAAGATCTCGCGCGGTGGAAAGACGGTGAGCTTGCTGTTGCCGAGGACGCTCAGGTAAAGCTCGCGGCCTTCGATATATTCCTCAATCAGAGCGTCGCACTGGAATTTCTCGTGGATAAAGCGCGCGCGTTCCAGAGCCTCCTCTTCACTCTTCGCCAGCGACGCTTTTGCGATCCCATCGGACGATTCCTCGCTCACCGGTTTCACGAAAGCCGGAAAATCGAAACGGCGCAGGCGTTTCAGCGGACGGGATGCCTGCGAAATCACGAAATGCGGAACGCGCAAGCGATGGTAGAGCAGAACTTTTTTTGCGAGCGCTTTGTCCTTGCAGAGGATCAGGCCGTCCGGCCGGGCTCCCGTGTAGCGCGCGCGCATCAGCTCCAGCAACGCCGGAATGTTGGGCTCATGCGCGCGATTGAGGTGAAACGATTCGGTGAGATTGAAGACTACGTCGGGGGAAAATGCTTTCAGTTTTTCGATAATCGAGACCACGTCGTCGAAAACCGCGAGCGTTTCCACTTCGTGTCCTAATTTCTGGAGGCAGGAGAGAACGTCGGCTTCGGTCTGCTTGTCTTCATCTTCCTTGAGCACGCGCGGCGAGAATGTTTCGCCGGCGGCGGCGGGACGACCCATATCGAACAGCACCAGGACCTTCACACCGACCTCTTGAAGCGGCCCGTATGCAGATGGTTGGTCACCAGCGCGGAAAGGTACGCGGCGAGATCGTAGGAAAGCCGGGATTGATCGCGCGGCGCGGTCAGTTCCAGTTGTTGACAGCGCTTCATCAGCCGGCCCACGAGCATGTCCACGGTGTATTTTCGTTGCTGCGTCCAACGCACGATGGAGGTTACCAGCGCCGCACGGTTTTTGCGCATCACCTTCGCCGCGGATTCGCCGCGCGGCTCACCATTCTCGAATATAGCGCGCAAATCGGCGTCGTAAAAGTCGGGAAAATCTTCGGCGTATAGCTTTCTGCGCTCGGCGTAGTAGCGCGCGAGAGTTTTGCGCAGCTTGGCGGCGTCGGAAATATGCCGGCCGCGCTTCACTTTCGGAGGATTGCTTTTCGCGTCCTCCATCAGCGAATGCACGAACTTGAGTTTCTCGAGCGCCTTCCATCCACGGTACTGCTCGCGCCACTCTTCCGGTTTCAGCGACAACCAAACCGCGAATGTTTCGGCGAAATCCTCATCCGGATGCGCTTGCGCGTACCAGTTGGGCAGGTGGCGGACGAATCCTTTGCTGTACGGGCGAGGCTGATAAGTTTCGGGCGCGTATTCGGCTTCGGGGCTACCGAATACTTTGCGCCAATCGTCGCGCGAGGAGAATCGATAGGCATGATCGATGGCGTGTCCGCATTCGTGACGGAGCAATTGCAGGCACCACTCGGGAGTTCCGCCCTCCACTTCCAGCATTTGCCGGTGCTCCAACGTTTTGAGACGCGGATGCGCGAGATAAAACGGAATGGCGATTGCAGGAACACCCTCCGGCGAGAACCATTCATCGCCGAGATAGCAAGCGGGGCGAAACGTCACGCCGCATGCCGCGAGTCCTTCGTAGAACTGTGCGACGCGGCTCTCCAGTTCGCTTCCTGCGATCTGGAGCTTGAGATCGCAAATGCGCCATTGCAATAATTCGTCGTCTTTCAGAGCGGCCCACGGTGGCGCCGAAGGGGGCGGCTGCGCGGGTTCGACGATATCGGGAGCTTCCACCGCTTCATGGTATCGGAGTAATACACTCGAAAGTGGAGACGCCTATGCCGAACCAAGATTTGCTGCGATCGAGAGAAGGCAACCTCGGAATCGTCACGCTGAACCGGCCGGATCGACGGAATCCGCTGTCCGAGGCTGTCATGATCGAGATGATCGCTGCTTTGGAGGAGTTTGGCGCGGACCGAAATATTCGAGCCGTGATTCTGGCGTCAACCGGAAAAGCGTTTTCGGCGGGACACGATTTGAGCGAGATGGTGGGCCGATCCGCCGGCGATTACCAACGCATCTTCGACGTTTGTACGAAGTTGATGACCAAGATTCAATCGATTCCGCAGCCGGTGATCGCACAGGTGCAAGGGATCGCGACCGCGGCTGGATGCCAGTTGGTGGCGAGCTGCGATCTCGCGATCGCGAGCAAAGAGGCGACATTTGGCACGCCTGGCGTGAGGATCGGCCTGTTCTGCAGTACGCCGATGGTAGCGCTGAGCCGCGCGGTGGGCCGCAAGCGCGCGATGGAGATGCTGCTCACGGGCAAAGTTGTGGATGCGGAGACGGCGGTGGATTGGGGGCTGGTGAATCGCGTGGTGCCGGCGGCGGGGCTGGAGGGAGAGACGCGAAAGCTGGCGTGCCAGATCGCCGAGGCGAGCAGCTTTACCGTCGCTCTGGGCAAGCAGGCGTATTACGCGCAGATCGATCTGGATCAATCGAAAGCCTACGCTTATACGAAAGAAGTGATGGCCACGAACGCGCAGGCTGTGGATGCCCAGGAGGGGATTTCGGCGTTCTTGGAGAAGCGGGCGGCGTGTTGGTCCGGGAAGTAAGGCGAGCCGAACCGCGACCGCAAGGGAGCGCCACCACGATTGTCCGCTCGCGGTAGCGCTCCCTTGCGGTCGCGGTTCAGTGGGGGGTTCGGTGATAAATAATAGTTCCGCGCGTTCGCGCGACTTCGTGATATTTCGCCAGCCAGTCCCGCAAATCCGGAAAACTTGAAATCGCCAGCTTCGGATTGTACGGGCCGAGACCGTCCACGATCCAATCCGGCGATGTGGTGGCGAGTTCACGGCGATCGGCGGCCGCGAGTTCAGGAGCGATGACATCCGAGTTCGTCAAATGACGGTCCGCCAGAACGCCGGTCAACGGCTGGGAATCGAGAAAGCGCGTACCGGCGCGCATGCGGGTGTAGGCGAAGATGTCCGGACGGTAGCCCCATACCAGCAACGTGCCTTGCTGCCCGATGCTGTCTGCCGCGGCATGGCTGTCCTGGTTCATGGCGAGATCGCTCCATTGGGTTTCGCGATGCTGCGCCAGATCCCAGGCGAGCGTCGCATAGCGAGGGCCGAAGCGTACCAGCGGGATAAGCAAAAGCAGCCAGATAACGGCGCGCCAGCGTCCCAGCAGTGTGTAACCGCGCGCGGCCATCAGAGCCATGACCGGCAGCAGTTGGAAATAGTAGCGCGGAAAAAATCGCCAGCCGGCAGCAACGGCCGCCAGGCTTAGCGCCAGCCACACGAGCATCCGCCACCGCTTTTCTTTCCAAAAGGCGAACGCGGAAGCGACAACCAGTGCCGATTGAAGTCCGGCCCAGCTTAGCGTGCGCGTGATTCCGGCGGAAAGCGCGAACGGCTGCCGCGTGTAGAGCGCGCCCCATTTCCAGACTTCATCGATGTACGGAGCTCTGAAGATCGCGAGCGCAGCGAGATTCGGAATCGCGAATCCAGCGAGCAGCATTGGCCACGATCGTCCGGTGAAAAATGCGCACACCGGCAAAACGAACGCGGCTTTCGGATTCACCAGCAGCGCGACGCCGGCGGTGAGTCCGCCTAAAAACGCCCGCCCGCGCCAAGCGAGATAGACGGCGGCAATGTGTGGCAGCACCATCAGCAGATCCGGCGCAAGCGCCATCACGGCGGAGGGAATTCCGAACGTCAGAAAAAACGCGACGAAGCAGGCGGCGGCGATGCCTTCGCGCGGGGTCCATAGTTCGCGCGCGAATCGCCAGGCAGTCAGGCAACAGAGAAAAACGAAAAGCGTTCCAACCAGTC
>Ga0209060_10002633_pt1 | contig 16353 bp, 20 predicted proteins | sample Coa_R1_8_FD_187155 | JGI IMG/M metagenome (GOLD analysis project Ga0209060, IMG submission 187155) | Surface soil microbial communities from Centralia Pennsylvania, which are recovering from an underground coalmine fire - Coalmine... | ecosystem: Environmental > Terrestrial > Soil >...
TATAACTATGATCCGCCAGGCACGGCCGCAGGCCTACGCGCATGAGCATTCCACGCCACTGGGTCGCCCGCACATCTGCGGCGCTGTTTGCTCTGGCGTTGTTGTATCCGTTCACCGCACTGCTTGCGCGCATCGGGCCATGGCAGTGGGGCGCGGACGTTCGCGGCCCCGCGCTTGCGTCTGTCCGCGTCTCGCTTCTGCTCACCGGCGTTGCGATGCTGATCATCGTCGCCGTGGGCACGCCTGTCGCAGCGTACATTGCACGCTGCTCCACCCGCGAGCGTCTCTGGTGGCAAGCCATATTGCTGGTTCCGATTTTGCTGCCACCTCTCGCACTCGGCATCCTGCTCACTCTGGCCTTCGGTCCATATGGATCGCTCGGCGCAATGCTTGAGCACCTTGATCTGCGCCTGACCAACAGCGCCGCTGCTTTTATCGTCACGCAGGTTTACGTCGGCATGGGCTATTACGTCCTGGGCGCAGTCGCCGCGTTTGACGCCGTGCCCACCATCCTGCAAAAACAAGCCGCTCTGCTTGGCCTTCCGCCCCTAAAAGTTTTTCTGCGCGTCACTTTGCCGCTCTCGCGACTCGGACTGGCTGTCGCGCTCAGCATCGCGTGGGTGCGCGCCATCGGAGAATTCGGCGCTGTCGTCGTCACCGCTTATTATCCTTCCGGCATGCCGGTGCAACTCTGGGTAAACCTGCAAAGCTTTGGATTGCCCGCTGTCATGCCGCTGCTCATCGTCTTTCTGGCCGTGGCTCTTCCGCTGCCGTGGCTCGTGCATGTGCTGGCCCAGAGAAAACGCCATGCTTAAAGCCCACATCATCAAGAAGCGCCGCGATCTCCAGGTTGATGTCACGCTTGAACTTGAACCCGGCAGCGCGGTGGGATTGTTCGGCGCTTCCGGCGCGGGCAAGAGCACAGTGCTCGCGTGCATCGCCGGCATTGAGCAGCCCGACGGCGGCTTTGTGCAGCTCAACGGCCTGCAACTTTTTCCGCCATCGCTGCCGCTGCATCGCCGCACAATCGGCTACATGACGCAGGAGCCCGGCCTCTTCCCTCACCTGAGCGTGAGTAAAAATATTCATTTCGGAATTTCAAGAACTCTGGCCGCCACCGCGCAGCAACAACAATGGATCGCCACATTGCGCGACCGTCTTCAGCTCAGCCCGCTGTGGCACGCGCCCGCGTCTCTCATTTCCGGCGGACAGGCACGCCGCGTCGCTTTGGCCCGCATGCTCGCGCGCAAGCCGCCGCTCGTCCTGCTCGACGAACCTTTTGCCGGGCTCGACCGCCAGCTTGTTCGCGAGCTGATTGACGATCTTATCTTCTGGAGCCGGCAAATCGGCTTCAGCATGATCGCCGTCGATCATCAGGCTGAAGTGCTCAAACGTCTGTGCCCGCAACAGGCCATGGTAATCGAGCAAGGCAAAATCGTGCAGCGCGGCTGTTGGACTGAGCTTTACCGCGCGCCGGCAACGCCACTGCTGCAATCGTTGCTGGCGCCGCTATGAAAATAAATGAAATCGTGGACCGCAGCCGCCCTCGGCTGCGCACTTGAAAGCAGGCTGCCTTTCCGCTATGAAGTAAAAAGGAGTCGATATCATGCGATCTGAATCGCCAAAGAAACTCTATCCCCTACGCGATGCATGCAAGGTCCTGGGCGTGAGCTACCCCGCGCTGAAGCAGTGGATTTACAAAGGCAAGATCAAGACCGTCAAAACTCCCGGCGGCCATCATCGCATTCCAGAAACTGAAATCGACCGCCTGCTGCCCGCCGTGCCGCAGCGCGGCACCGTGCAAACGCGCAGAGAAAGTTTCCGCACCATCAGCGGGCGCAACCAGCTTGTGGGCCGCGTCGTCGAGTTAAAGATTGAAGGCCTGATGGCGCAGGTCACGCTTTCCATCGCCGGCCAGCGCCTCACCGCCATCATCACCGCCGATGCGGTGCGCGAGATGCGGCTGGAAAAAGGCCAGATCGCTGCCGCGTTGGTGAAATCAACGGACGTGATGGTGATGCGGGCGAGATAAATTCGTGACAATTGAATGCCAGACCCCGAATTGCCTACGCTTGGACACATGGAAGTGCGTTTGACACCCGACCTGGAAGCAAAGCTGAATCAACTCTCCGCTGAGACCGGACGCGCGAAAGAAAAGCTTGTGCAGGACGCGATGGCCGGATATCTGGCTGAATTGTCGCAAGTACGCAACATGCTTGATGCCCGTTACGACGACATTAAGAGCGGCAGAGTGAAGCCTATCGATGGAGAAGAGGCTTTCTCTCGGCTGCGGCATTTACAAATTTAAAAATCGTCCTAGTTGAACTTTTTTGATCCGTGTAGATCGGTGTTATCAGTGTTATCCGTGGTAAGGTTTGGGCCTTTGTGCAAAGCAGGTGGATCCTCTCTTGTGCAGATGATCGGCGCCTTCATCTCACCGCGGCTTGAGCACTTCAAAGCGCGTGATCGTATAGCCCAGCGCCGCGCCAAGAAATACGTCTGATGGGAAATGCGCGCTAGTGGTCACACGAGAAAAGCTGATTGCCGTCGCCATGCCGTACATCACCCATGGCACCCACCTATGATTGTGGTAACGGCTGGCAATCACCGTGGCCACTGAAAATGCCCCGGCTGCGTGCCCTGAAGGAAAGCTGCTGCCCTTAAACGGCGACTTGCCGCCATTAAAAAATGTATTGTGAAAATCGCCTCCCGGCGGAACGTCGCTGGGCCGCTTTCTGCGGGAAATCGCCTTCACCGCCAGATCAACCACGGCGGCGTCGCCGTAAGCTTCGCCGGCCAGTATCGCGGTGCTTACTTGATAGCGGTCCTGCCGGGCATAACCCGTGATCAGCAAAGATGTGGGAATCGTTATTATCTCCGCCGTCGTGATGGAAGGATCAAAGGTGTCGTTCAGGCGGTCCAGGTTCTTTGCGTGGTCCTGGAAATAAGGCATTACATGCGGGTCCGCCACAATCAGCCCCGCCGTCACGCCGGTAATGCTGAGCGTGGGCAGCCAGTGGTGTCCCTTGCCCAGTTGCACAGGAAACGTCCAGATATCTTTTTGATCGCGAAGAAAATCCTTGGGCAAGCTCTTCCACGTCACTTCACGCGCCGCAGGTGAAGTGCTGCTGTCTTTTTCCGGGCGTGTCGACTGCGACGGATTGTCCGGCAGACCGCCGCCGGTTGTTTGCGCTGAGACGTTTGTCGGCGCCAAAGAAACGCCTATACAAAAGACGATAGTAAGAAACGATTGCGTGATTATGCGGCTCATCGACTTTCTTGGATGCGCTTCTCTGCTCCGGGTATGCCATGTGTCTGAATCCAGATTTTCGGCGCGATGGCGCGGTTTTTTGTCATGTTTTCCATTCCTGGTGCGGACGTGGAACGAATAGCTCAAAACATCGGCAGTAGCGCAATTGGAAATGGCAACGAGATAGAGATTCCGGCGAGAAAGTTAAGACGAACCCCAACGCATCGTCATTCCCGAATCCCGTCAAAGAGGACGTGCTGGCAGCGCCGGAAATAGGGGCGAGGGGCCTTTTGCGTCCGGAGACGCTCTGCTTGTGAAATAATTGTGGGTTTGCCCCAAGGCATCCAAGAAATGTGGCACAGCCGCTTTTGGGACGTGGCATGGTTCTTTTAAGAATGTGGCACAGGCACTCTTGCCTGTGCTGGTATCCATGAAAGGTTTGCCGGATCGGGGCGCAAGAGTTTGGCGTAGCGACACATAGAAGCGAAATATAAAGGACACGAAAGGCGGCGAGGTCCGGGGTCCCCAACACGCGCGGTTTTCGCGTGGTGGGGTGGGAAGCCAGGATCGCCGAGCCGCCTGCATCAGGGCAGAACATGGCTCATAAGATCGACACTGCAAAAGCGGTTTGGAGCGAAGCGACATATATATAAAAGGACACGAAGGCGGCGAGGCCAGGATCGCCGAGCCGCCTGCATCAGGGCAGAACATGGCTCATAAGATCGACACTGCAAAAGCGGTTTGGAGCGAAGCGACAAGAGGAGAAGATGGACTTTCAACTGACTGACGAACAACTGCAGCTTAAAAAATCCCTGCGCGACTTCGCCGAACGCGAAATCCTGCCTAACGTGATGAAGTGGGATGAAGCCAACCACTTCCCTCTAGAGACAATCAAGGAGCTGGGCCGCATGGGCGTGCTCGGCATCATCTTTCCCACTGAGTATGGCGGCGCCGGCCTGGGCTACGTGGAATACGTGATCGCCATTGAAGAGCTCTCGCGCGTGGATGGGTCCGTGGGCATCACCGTGGCGGCGCACAATTCGCTTTGCTCCAACCACATTTTTCTGGCCGGGAATGAAGAGCAGCGCAAAAAATATATTCCCAAGCTTGCCACCGGAGAGTGGCTGGGCGCGTGGGGACTGACCGAGCCCGGCTCCGGCTCTGACGCTGGTGGCGCGCGCATGAGCGCCGTGCGCAAAGGCAAAAAAGGCGGATGGGTGCTCAACGGCACCAAGACTTTTATCACCAACGGCCATCATGCGGATGTCGCCGTGGTAATTGCCGTGACGGACAAGACCGCGCACACCCACGGCCTCTCCGCGTTCATCGTGGAAAAAGGAACCAAGGGGTTCCGTCCCGGCAAAAAAGAAAACAAGCTGGGCCTGCGCGCCAGTGACACGTCTGAGCTGATCTTTGAAGATTGCCACATTCCTGAAGATGCGCTCGTAGGCGTGGAAGGCCAGGGCTTTGTGGACGCCATGCGCGTGCTGGATGGCGGACGCATCTCCATCGCCGCGCTCGGGCTGGGCATGGCGCAGGGCGCGTATGAAGCCGCGCTCAAATATTCCAAGCAGCGCCGCCAGTTCGGCAAGGCCATCAGTGAATTCCAGGCCATACAATGGAAGCTTGCGGACATGGCTACCGAAATTGACGCCGGACGCCTGCTGACCATGCGCGCCGCAGCCATGAAAGACGCGGGCATGAAGACGACACAGGAATCGTCCATGGCCAAGCTTTATACCGGCGAGGTCGCAGTCAGGTGCGCGAATGAGTGTGTGCAGATCCACGGCGGCTACGGCTTCATCAAGGACTATCCGGCGGAAAAGTTTTATCGCGACGTGAAACTCTGCACCATCGGCGAAGGCACCAGCGAGATCCAGCGGCTCGTGATCGCGCGGCAATTGTTGAAGGATTGACGATGAGTTTCACCGCAAAGGCCGCAAAGAGCGCAAAGGATGAAAATGAGTTGAGCAGAATTATTCTGGATGCCGCCTTCAGAGTGCATTCTGCAATAGGTCCCGGGTTATTGGAGAGCGCATATGAAGCGTGCCTTGCTTACGAACTGCGCTCCGAAGGACTCAGCGTTTTGACGCAGGTCCCTTTGCCGCTGGTTTATCGCGAGGTGACGCTTGATGTTGGCTATCGTCTTGATCTCCTTGTAGAGGATCTGGTTGTGGTCGAAATCAAGTCTGTGGATTCTCTGGCTGCGATTCATCAGGCACAGTTGCTTTCATACCTTAAACTCAGTGGAAAACGTCTGGGCCTTCTCATAAACTTCAATGTGGTGCTTTTGAAGGACGGCATTAAACGCCTGGTCAAAGGCCTATGATCCTTCCTGACTATTCCATCGCACAGATTGTGAAGGCTGCGGAGGAATGAAGAAGGAAAGAATTTCTTTGCGTCCTTTGCGTTCTTTGCGGTGAAAGAAAAGAGGATAAGAAACATTTGCGCTCACAGGGGGATCTCCAACATTGGGTCGACCGCATACGCGCTGGCGACGTGCGCGCGCTGGCTCGCGCCATCAGCACCGTTGAAGATAACCGCCCTGAATCGCGCGAGCTGCTGAAAGCCATTTTCAACTTCACCGGACACTCACGCATCATCGGCCTTACCGGCGCTCCCGGCGCGGGCAAAAGCACTCTGGTCGATCAGCTTGCCCGTGAATATCGCAAACAGGATCGCACCGTCGGAATTCTTGCCGTTGATCCAACCAGCCCTTACACCGGCGGCGCAATCCTGGGTGACCGCATTCGCATGCAGTCTCACCATGCCGACTCGGGCATCTACATTCGCAGCATGGCCACGCGCGGCAACCTGGGCGGCTTGGCACGTACCACGACCGATGCCGCCACCATACTCGACGCCGCAGGCAAAGACATTGTGCTGATTGAAACCGTGGGCGTGGGCCAGGATGAAATTGATATCGTACGCCTCGCCGATGTGACGGTCGTGATCCTCGTCCCCGGCATGGGCGACGACGTGCAGACTATCAAGGCCGGCATTATGGAGATCGCAGACATTTTTGTTATCAACAAGAGTGACCGCGAAGGCGCAGACCGCGTGGAACGCGAGATACGCTCTATGCAGTCGCTGGCCATCCGTTCCGACAAGTGGACTCCGCCAATCATCAAGACCGTCGCCATGGACGGCAAAGGTATTCCTGAGCTCTCGGCGGCAATCGTGAATTACGAACAGTTTCTTGAGCAAAAAGATCTGCTATTAAAGAAGAAGATTTCAAGCTGGCGCGAGCGCCTGATTGAGATGCTACGCGACGGCCTGCTGGAGCGACTGTTGACCGAGCGCCTGCCGGAAGAAGAAATTGCCCGCCTCGCCGCCGAAATCGCCGAGCACAAACGTGATCCATATTCGCTGGTAGAGGAGATTGTGGGGAGCTTAAGCTCTGTGGAAAAGCCGGCAGTTTGGAAGGGGTAATTGGTACTTAGTATTTAGTATTTGGCAAACCCAGGCACGAAATACCAAATACCAAGTACCAAGTACCAAGTACCAAATACCAACTACCCGCAAAAGCAGCATAGGAGCCAGACACATCATGTCCCACACCATTGACCATCTCGGTATCGCCGTCAAATCGCTGGCGCAGGCGCGCAAATTTTATGAGCAGCTCGGGCTGGAAGTCCTGAGTGAAGAAGCCGTGCCGCATGAGAAGGTCAAGGTGGCGATGATTCCGCTGGGCCAGAGCCGCATTGAGCTGCTGGAAGCCACAAGCCCCGATTCGGTCATCGCCAAATTCGTGGAGAAACGCGGTGAAGGGCTGCATCACGTCGCCATCCATGTCCCCGATCTCACGCAAGCCGTGGAAAATCTCAAGAAGACCGGCACGCGCTTTGTTTCCGAGGAAATCAAGATCGGCGCCGGCGGACATCTTTATGTCTTTGTTCACCCCTCCAGCACCGGCGGCGTTCTACTGGAGCTGGTGCAGGACGTGCCGGAAGGCGTCTAGATTTTTTATCCCGAGCGGAGCGAGGGAACCCTATCATCACCAGAATCTCAATCGCATGATTGAATCCAAATCTCACCCGGTAAGGAGTCACCCGCTGAACCAGGGTTGGCAAAAGAAGCAATGGTCTCGACCCACAGGATGGATACTACTCGCTCTATTACTAATCTTCGTGGGCGATCGGGTGATCAATGGTCGACGCGCCGAGGACCATCATCGACAGCTTATGAGCGAGTTCTCCGCAATCACGCCCCTCTCGAACGCTTCGGTCGTAACGTCAATGGACAATTTCTCTCCCTGGAATTCTCATAAAGCGCTCTTCGGCGCTACGTACAGGACAAACCTGCCTTATTCCATGATTCAAGAGTTCTACCGTCGTGAATTGGAATCAAAAGGCTGGTACCTCATAGAAGACCGTCCCTTGCTGGAATGGGGTAAAGATTATGGCGGTCGCAAACAAACTTATTGCAAAGGGGAATTGGCAGCCGCACTTGAATACGGTGACGAATCCAGACACGGTTGGACGTATGCATTGGAGCTGTCCTGGGGGCTGGAGGATTGCGCGAGAGTTCGGCTTTTGCCTCGTCGAGCAGAATCCGCGGCGACGCGGTCGCCAGCGGCATTCAAAATGTGTAAAAAGCTCCCCTCTATCTATCGATTGTGCTCACGCGTGAAACTCTTTACGGAATCGATTAGAGCAGGGCTTCCGCTCTCGACAGCCATATCCAATGCTGTTTTGCTAGTCGGTACATGTTTGACAGACACATCGGTGACTTCAAGGAGAACACGGAAGCAGCCTGGAAACTTTAATACGGCAGCACGCATTAGGGGAGTCATCCCAGTTCCGTCGAGATGATTGGGATCAGCGCCAAGCTCAAGAAGAGCTTTCACAGCATTAACAACATCCTTCTTTGTCACGGCCCAACTCAGTGCAGTACGGGAGATATTATCGGTGCGGTTAACTTTGGCACCTTTAAGAACCAGGAATCTTATGACGTCGGCGTGACCGGCTCCAGCAGCGCACATGAGAGAAGTAAAGCCGTCTCTATCGCCATGGTTCACGTCAGCGCCTCGATCAACAAGGAATTGAACGACAGCCAGCGAACCAGCGGAAGCTGCACTGATAAGCGGCGCCCACCCCTTATCGTCGGATATGTTGAGATCGACACCCTCGTCTAAGTAACGGCGAACCGTGGCTAAGTCACTATTGAGGATCGACCACTTAAAATCCAATGCAAATCTATTTCGCCACTCATCCACAAGCCTATTCCGGTTTATCGACAAACGGCCGATTTCAAAAGACTGTCACCAGCAAATATGTCGACTTATAATTTCTTGTGACTATAGCACTACCTCGCTCCGCTCGGGACAGAACTTCTCTGCTCAGTCAGCAGCCCCAACTGATCCACTCCCGCCGAACGGAGATCGTCCACTGCGCCGACAAGCGTCCCATACCTTGCGCGCGCGTCAGCTCGCACGTAAACCGTCTTGTTTGTCCGATTAGCGACGGTATCGCGGACTCTCTCCGTGAGGGCGTCGCCGGTCACCCGCTCACTGCCCAGGAACATCTGCCCATCGCGCATCACAGAGAGAATGACCGCATCCGGCCTGCCCGCGTCGGGCATTGCCATCGGGTTGCTGGTCCTGGCCAGGTCCACCGGCACACCCGGATGCAGCATGGGCGTAATCACCATAAAAATAATCAGCAGCACCAGCATCACATCCACCATTGGCGTGACATTGATATTGGAATTGATTTTTGCGCCTTCATTCCGTAAGACAATTGGCATGTCTTTGCTCCTTGACGATCACCAAACCGCGCTATCGCTTCGCAACAACCGCGCGTTTCAAAAAATAATCCACCAACTCGCTGGAAGAATTATCCATCTCTACGTCGAACGCTTTTATCTTGGTGGTGAAGTAGTTGAACATCATCACCGCCGGAATGGCGACGGTTAGTCCCAGTGCGGTCGTCACGAGTGCTTCAGAAATTCCTCCCGCGACTGCGCTGATGCCGGTGGCGTTCTCGCCCTGGATTTCGCGGAAGGCGTCAATAATGCCGATCACCGTGCCCAGCAAGCCGACGAACGGCGCTGTTGAGCCGATCGTCGCCAGCCCACTCAGGCCGCGCTCCAGCTCGGCGTGGACAATCGCTGAAGCACGCTCCAGCGCGCGACGGCTGGCTTCAATCTTGTCGCCCGGAATTTCAGCGGATACCTCATGCGCGCGGAATTCCAACAACCCCGCATTCACCACTTTCGCCAGATGGCTCTTCTTGTTACGTTCCGCCACGCGGATAGCTTCATCGAGTTTGCCTTCACGTAACGCGCCGGCAACAATCGGAGCAAACTGCCGCGATTGCTTCCGCGCCGCCTGAAACGCGAGCCAGCGGTCCATCATCACGCCCATAGACCAGGCCGACATGCCCAGCAGAATGATGGCGATGCTGCGCGCGGGCCATTGCATGTTCACCCACATGTGCCACAGGTCAAAACGTTGCGCGCCGCTGCCGGATTGAACGAGCACAAGAGCAGCCATCGGCATTTTGGCAAACATAAAGCTGGCAAGTTGTGCGACAAGCATAAGTGACAATCCTCCAGTGAACTCCCGCTGAAATTGATTCGAGAGTGCGGCAGTCCGATGGGCCTTCCATCGGCCCGTAGGATTCTTTTGACACCAACTCTCCGGCTTTTGCTCCCGTGAACATGAAGGCGTTGCAAGAACGGACCAAAGCCTCAAATTCGTCCATCCACAAGTAACGATTGTTGGCTGGCATTCACTATGATTAGGCAGTAAAATCCCCAGCCGGGAGCACCAGATATGACCAGACGGCATCTGCGACATGGGCTCTGTTTCTTCGCTTTTTTCCTGGCAAGCAGCACTGTTTTCCCGCAGGCCCCGCTCACGGTTGGGCCGCTCACGGTAACCATCCCCCGGGGTTGGACCAAGCAGGAATTCTTTGGGACCGTCAAGTATTATTCCCCTGACTCGACGCCACAACAGTTTTTGCGGGTCCAGTTTCTGCCTTCTGAAGAGACGCCGCAGAGCGCGGCTCAGCGTCATTCCACGATCATAGGAAACCTCGCCGGCATCATGCGCCCCGGCACGTCGCCGCAAAACGGCGTAACCGGCAACTTCATCTGGTGAAAAATTGAAGTGCAAATGCCAAACAATCCGCCCGAAACCATGGTCTGGTACAGCGCCAAAGCTGGATCCACGTACGTGGCAGTTGGACTGGAAACATCGAGCCCGGACCTGCTTGCCCGGAATCTTCCGGCTGTCAACGCCATGCTGGCTCGCGCCTCTCTGAAAGGCGCATCCGCGCCGCCTGCGGTCTCAAATGCGCCGAATGGAAATGCGCCCGCGGGCAACGCATCCGGCGGAGCGCCCGGCGCCGTCGGTCTCGCCACGCTCAATGAATATGTCTACACGTCGCCAGCGGGCTGGGCCGCGCAGAAGCTCTCCGATGCAATCATGATCTCTTCGCCGCCATCGGAGACGAATGAAAAGTGCCTGCTCTACCTGCTGCCGATGCGCCCCGCCGGCGCCAACCTGCTCCAGGACGCCAACAACGCCTTTCGCGATGTATGGCTGCGCAATTTCGTGCTGCGCAACCAGACACCCGCCGGCTTCGCCTTTCCGGAATCGATCATTCACGGCTATTCCGGACAGGGCTGGGAGTATGTCATCATCCGGCGCGGCATCGCTCAGCCTAATAATCCGCAGGAAAGCCGCCTCGGCTTTGTCATGGTCGCAAAGCTGGACAATCGCCTCGCGGTCATCTCCGGTCTCTCCAAAGACCCACTGGTGAGCGCCTGCATGGGCGAAAACAGAGGCACCACCAACTGGCCCAAGTTTTTTTACAGTCTCAGCTTCAGGAACTGGCAGCCGGGCGATCAGACCCAGACCATGCGCAAGCTTCTGGCCGGAGAGTGGATCGCCGCCACCGCCACGGCCGGTGACAAGATTACCTTCGCCGGCAATGGCCGTTTTGCCAACGCCGCCGCGGCCCAGCAGTATCACCTCACGCCCAATGAGCTGATCACCACCACGCAAGCCTATTTTGGGAACGGAAACTACACGCTGCGGGGAAACGCGATCACGCTGACGCAGGATGACAACAGGACCGATCACGGCTTCTTCCGTGTGGAACAGGAAAGCAAGGACGAAGGCCGCGCCTGGGCCGATGTGCTCTACCTGATGCGGACCAGTTCAGTCGATGGCGCAGAGTATGAGCTGAGGTTCAAGAAACAATAATGCCTGGCCGGAGACGGTATTACCGGTCGAACCTGCCGACCACGAAAGCACACGAACAGAATGACCGGGAAACCCTGTTTACGTCAGATATCCTAAAGTCTTATGAATAGAAGGATTCTGTCAGTCTGCGCCATAGCTCTGTTCTGCTGGGTTGGGGCCGTACAATCTGAGAACATAAAGACCAAAAAGATCTCGGCGTATCCGGTCCCGACGATTCGAGAGGAACAACACATCGTTGTAAGCGGGGTGACGGAAACCTGGCGTTTGCAATGGAATGCAGCTCCGAAACCCCACTGCGGAGCGAACGAAAGCGATCTCGCCCTCACCTGTCCTTGCATGGGATTTGCCTACGGCGAATCGGGCGACCTGTACCTTGTGCGTGTGCGTAACGCAACTGAAGTCGATCGATTGCATCTGACTCCCCTATTCCAAGAGGAAAAGACCGCCATTGTGCAGCGCTGGCCTAAGGACGAGAAGCGAGACGACTTCAAACTGTCACAACGCGAGGATTTTTCAGACATCGTCAGCAAGCGTCCAACGGTCCAGGTCATGCGATTCGATGATTATGACCACGATGGAAATCGGACCGAGTTCTATCTACAGACAGAAGCAGTTCCTTGCGGGAAGAGCGTAGGGGTCGTAGTTGGTTTGTCCATGAACGACGCTCGGCTGCATGTTTTTGGTACTGCATCGGATCCCTCCAAGCCTCTCTACATGCAGAAACGTGAGTGGCAGGCGCTCCGCGACGCTTCGTCCGGCCCGGTGAATATAGTTGATTGGTCTTGCGGGGATCACGGTGCGGATACCCAGACGGAAATTCGGCTGCAATGGTCGCAAAAGGGCATCGACGGTAAGCGCCGCGAATACACCTGCCCTTCGGACAACGAGACGCGAAGGCTAATCAGCGAACGCCCACTGTAACATCCAATGAATACGGCTGTAGTTTATTCTTGCTAGAGGGTTCCCTCGCTTCGCTCGGGACTGAAACAAAAAGACAAATGCTCATTCTCGCCATCGACACATCAGGCCAATCTGGTGGCATCACGCTGGCCGAAGCGGACAAGGGATCGTTCCGCGTGATCGAATCTGCTGCGATTGCCGGCGGTACTTTTTCCGCGCAGTTGATTCCCACGCTGGCCGCGCTGCTGAAGAAACATGGATACAGCGTGAAAGATCTTGGCGGATTCGCTGCCGCGTCCGGGCCGGGATCGTTTACCGGATTGCGCGTGGGACTGAGCGCGATCAAAGGGCTGGCGGAAACGCTGCACAAACCGATTGCAACAGTGTCCGTGCTGGAGGCGCTGGCATCGTTGGCCGATCGCGACGGAAAGATTGCCGCAGCGATAGACGCGGGCAGGAAAGAAGTTTTTCTCGGCGTCTATCAAAGGAATGGGAATTCGTCTGCGGAAAAGTCTTCGCCGCAACCCGGCACAAACTCGCATCACACATTGCTCAAACAGCGCGAGGAGTTGCTGACGCAGCAGGATTTTCTGGCCACGCTTGGCACAGAACGTCCGGCGGTGATCATCACCAGCGATGCGGCCCTGGCCGAGCTTGCCGCAGCTTCGCACTCCGCCGTGGTGGTAGTGACGCCGCCGGGCAGCGAAGTCATTGCGCGCATCGGCGCAGCAAAATTGCTGGCCGACGAAACGGTCTCTGTGGAAGCACTGGATGCGAATTATCTGCGCCGTTCCGACGCTGAAATTTTCTTCAAAGGAAATCGTTGAGGATGGCTGTTCGAGTCCGTCCGGCGGAGCCAGCCGATCTTCCCCGGCTTGTGGAAATCGCGTCACACTCAGCCACCGCTGCGCAATGGAACCAAGCTGAGTACCTCAAGCTGTTTTCGCCTGACGAGCCTAAGGCCCAGCCTGATGCCGGTCCGCAGATTGTCAACTCGCAACTAATGAATGCCCAGAGCCAAGCCTCGCGCACAGCCCTGGTAGTGGAGCAGTCAGGAAATGTCGTCGGTTTCATCGTCGGCCGCCAGGTGGAAGACGAATGGGAGATTGAAAACATTGCGGTTACGGGCTCGGCCCGGCGTTGCGGCTTGGGTTCAAGGCTGGTGGGTGAGCTGCTGGATCTGGTGCGCAGCCGCGGCGGAAAGAGCATTTTTCTTGAGGTACGGGAGTCCAATCGCGCGGCCCGGTCTCTTTATGAGAAATGGGCTTTCCTCGAAGTCGGGCGGCGAAAAATGTATTACCAAAACCCGGCGGAGGATGCCCTGATCTTAAAATTTATATTTCCATAAAAGAGGCCTTTTTGATTGAACCAGCCCTGACCGTGTGTTAACGTTCCGTTAAAGAACACGCAGGAGGTTCTTCAAGAATGGTGGATTCCGTTCGCGAACAGCTTCTCGCCAGTCACGAAGAGTTTCGTAGGCTGGCCCAGGAACACACTCAACACTCCCAGCGCCTTCACTCCCTGATTGAAAAAAGATATTTGACGGAAGATGAAAAGCTGGAAGAGGTGCGTATCAAGAAGGTTAAACTTCGTTTAAAAGACCAGATGCAAATGATTGAGCAGGAATATCTGCGGTCTCACCAGACGCAGGTCGCTTAACTTACTCGCTCATTCAGGCCCTGATCTCACAGCCTCTCTTTGAATGGACCAATGGTCTTTCAGGAGAGGTTTGTTATTTGGTGCCATGAAATTTTGCCGCAATTTGCGCAGACAAGCGCAGAGCAGAAGGCAAAACCTTTTTGGCCGCGAATGGACACGAAAAAACGCGAATTTGCTTTTTAGATCGTGTGGATGAATCAGTTCTGAATTCTTTGTTATGCGTCCCGCAGGCAAAATAGCTTCTTCCAAAAACTATTTCGGAAAGTTTTGCATGACGGCATCGTGCGTATTCAAACGCGAATGCTTCTTCCTTTGCTACACTTGCACCCACTCATGGAACAACTTCCTGATTCCCCGCCCTCTGTTCCTTCTGTTCAAGGCAAGTCCACCCGAAGCGCTGTTGTCCGCATCGTGATTTTTTTTGCGCTGGCGGGCATATTATTCCTGGCCATAGACGCGGTCTCTACCCCGTGGGCGTTCTTTATGGGCGGCCACTTCCATGTCAATCCCAAGTGGACTGGCTGGGGACGCATGCATTCCAATATCGCGGGCGATTACGTGATTTACATGAGCATCAAGCCATATTTTGGCCGCGGCCGTTCGTTGACAGACATTACCGGCAGAGGCGCGCTCTGCACTCAGCGCGGTGATAATTACACTCTCGACGTCGGCGGAAGCTTTCAAGAACATCCGGGTATCGATCTGCAAGGCAAGACGGCTGTGATTTACGCCCATAATTACTCACGTTATGGACGCCAATACGATCCCTCATTGGAGTTCCGAGGCAAGTGGAACAATCCTGATCTGGTGCTTGACGATCATGGCTCGCTGACTCAAGCCTTTGATCCCGGCGCAGTGCTGGCCAGGCATTCCAATATGCGTCCGGTCAGAGAAGTAGTGCCGCTTGCCCTGCATGAAGGCAGCCGCTCAGACTTTGATGCGGCCTGCGCCGCGCTGCATAAAAAGTAAGAATCGCAAACCGGGTCGTGCATTCACCTGAAGACGCTGCACGATTCCAGCAAACAACGCATTGATCGGGGCAGGCAGGTGCTCGCCTGTTTTTCTTGGCGACTGTTACCTTCCGCCGCCCTCTGGCTCTTTTACGGGCAGCGTCTTGGTAAACACTTCCATCAATTTTTGCATGCCCGGCGCTATTTCATTGTGCAGGATGACGATGCCGGTTTCCGCAGTGGGCTGGTACATGGCCAGTGCCAGATAACCCGCAACGGCGCCTGAATGTCCGATGAAGACGTGACCCGACTGGCGCTGGACCAGGAAACCGATGCCATAACCGAAATCAAGACCGCGGTCTCCCGTAATCAGGCGCTGGGCGTTTTCTTCCAGCTCTTTTTTCGATAGCACCCTTTCCGGTCCGCCGAGCATTTCCAGCTGTTCAAACTTCGCCATGTCACCAACGGTCGAATAGATGGCTCCGTTAGGGACTTTGTATCCGCGCCCGCTCTGGTGCTCTTTTTCGGCTGTCTCGGCGTCCAGCTTGTTTTCCTTGTCGTCCAGATCGTAGCCGATGGTTAGATTTTGCCGGATCGCCGGAGTCGCTTCAAAGTCGCTGTGCGTCATGCCCAGCGGCAGCAATATTTTTTCTTTCACATAGTCCGTGTATGGCTGGTGCGCGGCCCGGCTGAGCGCCGCGCCAAGAATGGCATAACCAATATTCGAATAAGAAAAGCGTGTTCCCGGCTCATAGAGATATTTCGTGTGCGGCAACGCCGAGATCAAAATTTTTACCCAGTCGGAAACCGGGCCTTTGACATAGGTTTCCGTGTCTGCCGGTTCGCGATCAAGCCCTGAGGTGTGCGTTGCCAGTTGGACAAGCGTGATGGGCGGCGCGTTTTTGTATTCTCCAGTCACCTGGTGAATCTCTGGAAAATATTTTTCCACCGGATCGGAGAGATGCACTTTGCCGTCGCGCACAAGTTGCAGAAGCATGAGCGCCGTAAACTGCTTGGTGATGGAGCCGATGCGGTAAACGGAATCGGCATTGGCCAGCTTCTTGTTGGCGATGTCGGCATAGCCGTAACTCTTGGTCCACACCAGCCCGCTCTTTTGCACCAGTCCAATGGTAAAACTGGCGGCGTTGGGATCTTTCACCAGTTCGGTGGCAATCTTATCCAGTTGGTCGATTACAGGCTGCAAATCTGCCGGCGGTTTTTGCTGACCCAGCGCAAGGCTGCTGAAAAACGCAAATTGCAACAACACCACGGCGACATGAAGTTTCATTCGCGACTCTCCTGGTCAAAGCCTTCTCAGGAACAGAACTGCAGAATCATAGTCAATCGTTGCCGGTATTTGGGTGAAATCACGCGGTAGG
>Ga0209060_10002634_pt1 | contig 16351 bp, 13 predicted proteins | sample Coa_R1_8_FD_187155 | JGI IMG/M metagenome (GOLD analysis project Ga0209060, IMG submission 187155) | Surface soil microbial communities from Centralia Pennsylvania, which are recovering from an underground coalmine fire - Coalmine... | ecosystem: Environmental > Terrestrial > Soil >...
AAAGACAAACCACTGATTCATCCGATTTTGCTCGAACTAACTCGTCATTCCGAGCGATTCACACAAGCTGTTATGCATTTTTCAGCGACGCCATATCAATCACAAACCGGTAGCGGACATCGCTCTTCAACACCCGATCATAGGCCTCATTGACCTTTTGAATCGGAGTCAGTTCGATATCGCTGGTGATGTTGTGCTTGCCGCAGAAATCCAGCATCTCCTGCGTTTCTTTAATGCCGCCAATGCCCGATCCAGCCAGGCTTTTGCGTCCTGCAATCAGCGGAAACGCTCCCAGCGGCACGCGCTTTTCCGGAGCGCCCACCAGCACCATCGCTCCATCTACTTTGAGCGAGAACAAATACGGCTCCCAGTTGATGTCGGCGGAAACTGTGCAGATGATCAAATCGAAATACCTTTGCAGTTTTTCAAAAGTCTTAGGGTCGGAGGTCGCGTAGAAATGGTCCGCGCCCAATCTCTTCCCATCCGCTTCTTTCTTTAACGACTGGCTGAGAACGGTTACTTCCGCACCCATCGCATGTGCAATCTTCACGCCCATGTGACCGAGTCCGCCGAGGCCCACAATCGCCACTTTCTTTCCCGGCCCTGCGTTCCAATGCCGCAGCGGGGAGTACAGCGTAATTCCGGCGCACAGCAGCGGCGCGCTGGCATCCAGCGGCAGATTCTCCGGAATACGCAGCACGTAATTTTCATCCACAACAATTTTGTCGGAATACCCGCCGTAAGTGGGCGAACCGTCTTTTTCGTGGCTGTTGTAGGTCTGATTCATGCCGACCGCGCAATATTGCTCCAACCCGCGCTTGCATTCGGGGCAGGTGCGGCAGGAATCCACAAAGCAGCCGATGCCAACCTTATCGCCAACTTTGTACTTCGTGACTTTGTTGCCGGCTGCGGTGACGATGCCGGCGATCTCGTGTCCCGGGACCATGGGGAAGATCGACGGCTCGGGCAAAAACTCATTCCATTCATCGCGCGTCTGGTGAATATCGGAGTGGCAAATACCGCAAAATTTAATATCAATGGCAACGTCGTGCTCGCGCGGCTCGCGGCGCTCAAACGAAAACGGCGCCAGCGGCGCATCTTTTACTGCGGCGGCATAACCCTTAGCTTTGCTCATGAATCCTCCCTGGGAAAGTGGACAAATTCTACTCGAATGATGGCGGAACTGCATGAAAACGCAATGAAATCATTTCGAGACGCACCGTTTTGATGATCTTAGCGCCACGAAAGGTGCAATGAAAGGCCGAATCATTCCGTCACTTATCATGCTGAGTCACAATTTTGACAAGATTCGATAGTTCTGCAAATATAGAAATATGAAGACGGCCACACTTTCAAACGAGCGCATTGCCAAATTCGCCGATATGTTTTCCGCCATGGGAACGGTGCCGCGCCTGCGCATTATGCAGTTGTTATTGTCAGCCCATCCGCAAGGTTTGGTTGTCGGTGAAATTCAGGATGAACTCGATATCCCCAACTCCACTCTGTCGCACCATCTCGACAAATTAAAGACCGAAGACTTGGTCCACGCACAGCGTGAGAGCACTTTTTTGCGCTACACCGCCAACACAGATGCTTTGCAGGAGCTGCTGGGCTTCTTGTATGCCGAATGTTGTACCCGCAATCAGGCGGTGCCGCAGAGCAAAATCATCCAACTTTGCAAATGAATGAAGGAGTGCGCATGACAGATTCCGGAATCAAAGAAACTGAAAAGATCAAAGAGGCTTGCTGTGGGCCGACGTGTTGTAGCTGAAACTCTGGGTACAGCTTTCCTGCTGGCCGCGGTCGTAGGCTCCGGCATCATGGGCGAACGCCTCGCCGGCGGCAATATCGCGATCGCTTTGCTTGCTAATTCACTCGCCACTGGAGCGGTTCTTGTCGCCCTGATTCTGGCCCTAGGCCCGATTTCCGGCGCGCATTTCAATCCCGCGGTAAGTCTCAATGTTGCTATGGAAGGCCGCCTCCCGTGGTCAGAGTTTTTTGCGTACGTATCAGCCCAAATTGTCGGAGCCTTCTTGGGAGTCGCTGCGGCTCACCTCATGTTTGGCTTGCCGCTTTTCTTCGCTTCGACTCACGTCCGTCACGGCGCTCCCCAATTGTGGAGCGAATTCGTCGCTACCTTCGGATTGCTGGCGGTTATCTGGGGGTGTTCGCGTTTTCGTTCGCATACCGCGCCCTACGCTGTGGGAGCTTATATTACCGCCGCCTACTGGTTCACCGCGTCCACTTCATTTGCGAATCCTGCGGTGACACTGGCTCGCGCTGCCAGCAATACTTTCGCCGGAATTCGTCCGGTGGATGCTCCCGCCTTCATTATTGTTCAGCTGTTTGCAGCTTGTGTTGCCACGGTATTCTTTCGTTGGCTGGGTAAAGAGCCACTACGGGGAACTACATGAAGAAAGCTCGCGTCCTGATTTTATGTACTGGCAATTCCGCGCGCAGCCAAATGGCGGAAGGCTTGTTGCGGCATGATGCTGGTGACCGGTTTGAGGTATTCAGCGCCGGAACCAAGCCGAGTCAAGTGCGGCCGGAAGCAATTGCAACGATGCGGGAAGTTGGAGTTGATTTATCCAGTCATCGCTCCAAGCATGTGGATGAATTTGCCGGAAAGCATTTTGATTACGTGCTCACCGTTTGCGATCACGCTAATGAGGTCTGTCCCGTTTTTCCGCAAGGCACGACAAAATTGCATCGCAGCTTCGAAGATCCCGCGGCCTGCACAGGGACCGAAGAAGAAAAGCTGGCCTCCTTCCGGCGTGTGCGAGATGAATTGCGAGAATACCTAAGAAATTTTGCAGAGGGTGTTAGGCAGCCTTATTCGCTGGTGAAATAATCCACACTCACTGGATTCTCAAACAATGAGTAATCCCGCGTCACCACCGTGATTCCACTTTCTGTGACGAAATATCTTTGGCGGTCGGCCTCGGGGTCGTAACCGATGGTTGTGCCTTCGGGAATGTGCACGTCGCGATCAATGATGGCGCGGCGGATGCGGCAATGGCGTCCGATATTAACGTGGGAAAACAAAATGCTCGAGTCTATCTCGCTGTAGGAATTCACGCGCACATCCGGCGAGACTACGCTGTTGCGCACCGTGCTGCCGGAAATAATGGTGCCTGCCGAAACGATGGAATCGAGCGCGGTCCCGGTGCGTCCGCTTTCCGCGAATACAAATTTCGCCGGCGGATATTGCCGCTGATGAGTTCGAATCGGCCAATGCTCGTCATACAAATTGAACACCGGCGAAACTGCAACAATATCCATGTTCGCTTCGTAATAGGCTTCAAGCGTTCCCACATCTCGCCAGTACTGCGCTTCTTTTTTGTTCTCATCCACGAAGTCGAAAGAATAGACGCGGTAATCCTTCACCATGCGGGGAAGAATGTCCTTCCCGAAATCGTGGCTGGAGTTCGGGTCCTCGGCATCCTTGAGCAGCGCGGGAATCAGCACATCCGTATTGAATAGATAGATGCCCATGGACGCCGAAACTTTATCAGGATTGTAAGGAGAGCGCAGCGAAGTCTGCTTGGGCTTCTCCTCAAAACCGTTGATGCGATGATCGGCGTCCGCATCCACCACGCCGAAACGAGATACTTCTTCGGGATCAATCTGGATGGTCGCCAGTGTCACATCCGCGCCCGACTCCTGATGTTGTTTTTGCATCAGGCCATAGTTCATTTTGTAGATGTGGTCGCCGGAAAGAATGAGCACGTACTTCGGCTCCTCCGACCCAATCGAATAAATATTTTGATATACCGCGTCGGCCGTGCCCTGATACCACTCTTCACTCACACGCTTCATCGGTGGAAGGACTTCGACGAATTCGCCGACCTCGCGCCCCAAAATATTCCAACCTTCGCGAATGTGGCGATTCAGAGAGAGAGCTTTGTATTGCGTGAGGATATACACGCGCCGCAGGTCGGAGTTGATGCAGTTGGAAAGCGTGATGTCAATGATGCGATAGATGCCGCCGAAGGTGACGGCAGGTTTGGCGCGATCGCGCGTCAGCGGGAAGAGACGCTCGCCGGCTCCTCCCGCCAGCAAAACTCCGAGGGTATCCTTCATTTCACAATCACCATAAATTCCGGGTGCGCTTCGTCGTCATTCCGATGCAGCCTGCGGATTCGCGGTTGTGCGTCCAGCGCTCTACAGCCGAGACATACTAGCACAAAAGAAAGCAGGAGTTCGTTTTATGGCTAGCCCTCTACGGCAATGAATTTCACGAATGTTTCTAAGGAACGCCAGGGTGGAGAATTTTGCGAGGGCTGAAAAGATTTCCAGAAATTGCACTCGGTTGATTCCGCAGATGTTGGGGATAGTTTTCCTGAAAATGGGACTGATTTCGGGTAGCTGCTAAAGTACACTTGACGGAGCCGCTCCGTTTTGCATCGAAATACAAAATCTCAACTGAATCTGTTCGGGGAGTATTTCACCATGACGGGAAAGTTTATTTGCCTTCTTCTAACTATTTCATTTCTTACGGCTGCCGCGTTCGCGCAGAAGAAATCACAAGATTCGGCGCCCGCTTATCCAAAGTGTAGCGCACCAATTTCCAGCCTGCCGGTCCCCAACGGCCCGCATGGGCTGTTTGTTTTAATGTTCCCGGGCGCGCCCCAGAATGGCAAAGCGGAAAAATATCTCATGCACAATCCTGTGGTCTGCGGAGGCGCAATCTATGTGATTTGGAGCAAGGTGGATCGCGGCCCTGGCGCGAATCCCCGCTACGACTGGTCGTCAGTAGAAGACCAAATGGCGCCGTGGGTTGCGGCGGGGAAAATGGTCAGTTTCATCGTATGGGCAACAGGATATGGTGCGAATGCCGAAGCGACGCCGCAATATGTGTTCGACAAAGTTCCATCAGTGACTTGTCCCAGCTTTGGGCATACTCCTGTGTTCTGGAACCACGACTTCATGAGCAGCTATCAATCATTCATGGCAGCCATGGTGGATAAATTCAAAAACAATGCCTCGGTGTCATACATCCGTTTTGGTATGGGAGCGGGAGGGGAAACCTTCCCTGCATGTATGTTCGCATTGAAGAAATACGGTTTCTCGGAAAGTACCTGGCAGAAATATTTGTATGACATGCTCGATTACGAGAAATCGCTCAACTCGCCAAAGCAGATTGGAATCGGCATCAGCGCATTTGGAAATCCTCCGAATCTGGATAATGCCGCAGCAACGGCCGATCATGCTGTTAAGGATGGCATTGCCATCGGCAATCAGGCCTTATCTGGCAGGGATGTGCAGGATTATGGCGACGGGCGTCCTTGCACCGGCAACTGGTGCAGGAATTTTATCGAGAACAAAGGCAAAGTCCCCTTTGTTTTACAGACTGCTATGTACAACTGGCAAGGCAATCGCACATCCATGGTGGAGGCGATTCCGTTCGCCATGGGATTGGGAGCGCAGGTGTTTGAATTAACCATGCGGCACTGGATATCGGCCTATGACCCGAGCGACCCGGATTATGCAGCGCACCACGCCGAAGACCAGAAGATGTTCGAAGATGCGGCGAAAACGCTAGGCGGCAGTTAAGATTTTTTTGGCCGACGATTAGCGCCCTATCTCTGGCATTGTGGCAAGCAAAGCGGTATGATCATCGCGATGTGAATGCCCAGCCGATCCACGGTGCATAGGCTTTCGCAAAACGCTGACCACGATCCCCCTTGGGCCAGCGGGGAGACCCGCAGTGTGCAAAGGTAAACATACCTTTTATCAGCGTTGTGCTCGCACGTCTTTATTCCTCGGAATTTGCGTGCTGTTCGTCTTGCGCGTTCCTTTATCGGCGCAATCTGCGTCTCAACCCCCCCAAACCACGGTCAATGCGAATGCCCCAGAAATGAGTTCACAGGAACCCGTTCCCATCTTCAAGGTGAATGTGAAGGAAGTCATGGTGCGGGTGGTTGCGCGCGATGCACAAGGACGTGCCGTAGGCAATCTAACCAAAGACGATTTTCAAATTTTCGACAAAGGCAAACCGCAGGTTATTACGCATTTCTCCGTCGAACAACCTGGAGCACAGGCTGCAAAAGAGCAGAAAACTTCAGAACAAACATCAGGGCCTGGCGGAGCCGGTGCGGCACCGGCAGCAGCTCCCGAGCGTTTTGTCGCTTATTTATTTGACGATATTCACCTGAAATTTGGCGATTTGGCGCGTGTTCGTGATGCCGCAGAACGGCAATTTGCAACCTTGCGCCCCACCGACCGGGCTGCTGTTTTCAGCACCTCCGGCCGAACCATGTTGGATTACACCGATGATCGGGCCAAATTGCACGAGACGTTACTCCGGCTGAAGCCAAATCCGATTTCGGGATCGGGCGTGACCGAATGCCCTGATATCAGCTACTACATGGCGGATTTGATCGTAAACAAGCAGGATACCCAGGCCCTGCAAATTGCAGCGTACGAAGTATTGAGTTGCAATGGATCTTTTTCTTCGATTGGTGGGGTGGTCAACGGCGCGATCTCTGCCTCCAATACCCTCGCCCTTAATGCAGCACACATGGTTTTGGAGCGGGGCCAGGCTGAGAGCCGCCTCACTCTATGGACACTTAAAAACGTTGTGCAGGAATTGGCCAAGACACCCGGCGAACGCGCAGTCGTTCTCATCTCCCCCGGTTTTATCATTCCCGATCTGGAATATGAATTTAACGATATCGTGGACAAGGCTTTGCGATCTCAAATCATCATCAGCAGCTTAGATGCACGCGGTCTCTATGCCCTTGTTCCAGGTGGAGACGCCGATAAACCAGGTCCGCCCGATACTCCGCAGGGGGTGGTCAACGGCGTTTCAGGCTCGACTCTTCCACCGCCCGCTGCCTATCTTTCGACGTTTGACAGCCAGCAAGCCCTCGCAAATACCGACATTCTAGCTTCACTTGCCGATGCCACAGGCGGAGTATTTTTTCATAACAGCAATGACTTGGACGAGGGCTTCAAGCGAGCCGCCGCAGCGCCCGAGTATTTTTATTTACTAGGTTTTTCGCCGCAGAATCTAAAGCCTGACGGCAGCTTCCACACTTTGAAGGTCATAATCAAGCCATCGCAAAAATTGACTTGGCAGGCTCGCCGCGGGTATTACGCGCCCAAACGTTTGGCAAATCCTGAACAAGAGGCCAAAGAGGCGCTTCAGGACGCTATTTTCTCCCAAGAGGAGATGCACGAAGTACCATTGGACCTGCACACGCAGTTTTTTAAGACCAGCGATGCCACCGCGAAACTTACAGTCCTGGCGCATCTGGATGTTCGTCCATTGCATTTCCGCAAAGTCGAAGGGCGAAACGGCGAAGAACTTACGGTGGTTTCTGTCTTGTTCGATGGCAATGGAACCTACATTCAGGGGGAGCAAAAAGTAGTTACCCTGCGGCTCAAGGATGAAACTTTGGCCAGCCATTTGAACAACGGAATAACGATGAAAACCAGTTTTGATGCCAAGCCGGGGAATTATCTAGTGCGCGTGGTGGTCCGCGATGCCACGGGAGAAATGTCAGCGGAAAACGGCGCGGTGGAAATCCCGTAGAGTTTAGCGCCAAAGAAATCCAAGTTTTGTTCGTAAGGAGTTTACGATGTTCGGACGCATGCTTGGTTCAGTGATAATACTTAGCGGAATGGCCTTGGCCTTTGGTCAGCAGCCCGTTACGGAAAATCCTCCCGCTGTACCGACCATCAAAGTCGAAACCCGCGAAGTCCTCGTCGATACCGTCGTCACCGACAAAAAAGGCAATTACATGCGCGGCTTGACCGCCAAAGATTTCAAGGTGTGGGAAGACAACAAAGAACAGGCCATCAGCAGCTTTTCTTATGAGGAAGATGGCACAGTTGGCCCGGCAAAGCCTCATTACATGGTGCTCTTTTTCGACAACTCCACCATGGATTTTGCGGGGCAAGCCAAGGCCCGCGATGCCGCCGCCAAGTTTCTTGATGCCAATGCCGGCCCGAACCGCTTAATCGCAATTGCGGAGTTTGGCGGTTCGATTCACATTACTCAGAACTTCACGGCGGACGCTGACCGCCTCAAAAAAGTTGTTGCGGGCATACAAGGAACGCACGTTTCCCCGAATCCAGATCCTACAGTGCAGGTTGCATCTCTTACTGGAGCTGTTGGCATGCCGCAGTTAAGCGATTCTCTCAATCGGATGGAAAGCGAATTTGGCATCCGCAGCGTCATGATGTCATTGCGAGATCTCGCCAAAGGTCTGGCAGGTGTGCCGGGTCGCAAGACTCTAGTCATGCTCACGCAAGGTTTTCCCTTAACACCGGAATACGAGTCTGAACTTACGGCGACTATTGACGCTTGCAATCGCGCGAATGTCGCGGTGTATCCCATAGACGTAAGAGGATTGGTAGCTCCTACCGTGGATGCTGGTTCGCGCGGTCCGCAAAGCCGATTACGGCGATTGCCTCTGCAAAACACCAGAGTGCACATCACTCCAGCGGCTCTCACTCATCGCGGCCCATTGAAACAGAATCTAATACTCACGGGCTTCGGACAACGTGGCGGCTCAGGAGGTGGTGGAGGGGGCGGTGGTGGACACGTTGGCGGCGGAGGGCCTCCCGGCGGCGGTGGGCACGTTGGCGGCGGTGCACCTCCGGGCGGAGGAACTCATGGTGGAGGGCCAGTTACAGGTACAAGGGGCGGTCCCTCGGCGCCCGGTTTGTATCCGAATAACCCTGCCTATTCAGAGTACAATCAGCCGCGGCAAATCGTGCCATCCTTCCCTCCAAACGTGGCAGATAATCAACAGGTCCTCTATGCCCTCGCCGAAGGCACGGGCGGATTCGTCATTCTTAACACTAACGATCTGCTCGGCGGCCTCGACCGCATTGCGAAAGACCAGAACCAGTACTATTTGCTCGGTTATCATCCCAGCGAATCTCCCGAAGGTAGTTGCCACACCCTCCGCGTGAAAGTCGATCACGGCTCCGTGCGAGCTCGCAGCGGATATTGCAACATCAAGCCGCAGGATTTATTGGCGGGGAATGCGATTGAGAAAACGCTGGAATCGCACGCTGCCGGCGAATTACCCGGCAATGTCACGGCCTTCATGCAGGCTCCCTTCTTCTATATCGCGCCCAACACGGCCCGGGTCAACTTGGCCGTGGAAATTCCCTCGACCGCCATGAAGTTCGAAAAAGTCAAAGGGAAGCAGCACGCTGCCGTCAATATTCTGGGTATCGCCTACAAACCGGATGGCACGGCCGGCGCCCGCTTCAGCGATACGGTTAATTTTGATTTCGACGAGAAGAAAGACGTCGAAGAATTTCAGAAACAGCCCTACCACTACGCAAACCAGTTCGAAATCGCCTCAGGACAGTACAATCTTCGGGTCGTCTTTAGTTCGGGCAACGAAAGCTTTGGCAAGCTCGAACAGCCGCTCGTCGTCGATCCTTACAATGCGCAGCAATTCAGCATGAGCGCGGTCGCCCTCTGCGACCACATGACTCCGGCCGATCAGCTCTCCGAGGGGCTCGATTCGCAATTGTTGGAAAACAAAACGCCGCTTATATCTCGTGGCATGGCATTTACTCCCACTCCCGAGAACCGTTTTAAAACCACTGACAACGCGACCATGTATGTGGAACTCTACGCGCCGGCTTTGTTGTCGCCCGATCCGCCGAAACTTTCCTTCATGCTCCGCATCACCAATACGAAAACTAACACTATCAAAGTAAATGCCGGCGTCAATACCGATACATCGTCGTTCAAAACCGGAAACTTAATGGTTCCGGTGGGGATGAAATTGCCCGTCGCGCAACTCGGTCCCGGAATCTATCGGCTGGAATTGAAGGCTTCGGATTCCGCCGGCCATTCCACACCTGCGCGCACCGCGGATTTCATAGTGGAATAGGGCGGCAAGTAAAGATCGCAAAGGGAGGCGCCGGATTTTTCTTCGTGAGCCTTTGTGTCCTTCGTGAGCCCAGCGGCAATTGTCCATTTAGTCGTTGCAAACGGCTCCCAAAGATGTTTTCCTCTTTAAATGCGAGTCTCTCCGTATCGAAATTGTGCGACCCTCTTTTTCCTGGCTATTTCTCTCCTCCATGCGCAGTCAGCCCAGCCCAACGATGAGCAAGTTCGCGACCGCGCTGATGCCCTGCTGAAGCAAATGACCATCGAAGAGAAAGCGGGCCAGCTCAATCAAGCTTCCGGCCGCATCATTAAGGGTTTTGCCGACGACAAGCCCGATGCCGCGATTCGCGCAGGCAAAGTCGGTTCCGTTCTCTGGCAGGTCGATGTGCACGAACTGAATCGCCTCCAGCACATCGCGGTGGATGAATCGCGGCTGCACATCCCCTTGCTTATGGCCTTCGACGTTATTCACGGCTATCGCATCATTTTCCCGGTTCCCCTTGCGATGGCATCATCTTGGGATCCGTCAGTCGAAGAACAGGCACAACACGCCGCAGCGGAAGACGCTCGTGCCGCAGAAATTCAGTGGACCTTCACCCCTATGCTCGACATCGCCCGCGATGCCCGCTGGGGACGCATAGTCGAGGGCGCAGGCGAAGATCCCTACCTCGGCGCGGCCATGGCGTGGGCCCAAGTCCGCGGATTTCAGGGCGACCAGCTCAGTCCGACTACGATTCTTGCCTGTGCCAAACACTTTGCGGGGTACGGCGCAGCGGAGGGCGGACGCGATTATGATTCGTCTTACATTCCTGAAGAACTTCTGCGCAACGTCTATTTCCCTCCCTTTCATGCTGCCGTGGACGCCGGAGTCGGCAGTCTGATGAGCGCTTATATGGACTTGAACGACGTTCCTGCCGCCGGCAACCGCTGGCTGCTGCATGATGTTTTGCGCGACGAATGGGGCTTCAAGGGCTTTGTAGTCTCCGATGCCCTCGCCGTCGGCAATCTCGTCACTCACGGCTTTGCCGCGGACAAAGAAGATGCTGCCTACCGGGCCTTCCATGCTGGATTGAACATGGATATGGCGAGCAATACGACCATCACTTATCTGCCCAAATTGCTAAGTGAGGGGAAAATCACGCAGGCGCAACTGGATGACGCGGTTCGGCCGATTCTCGAAGCCAAAATCAGGCTCGGCCTGTTCGAGCATCCCTATTCCGATGAAACCAAGATGGATGCCGTGTTGAACCGGCAATCCACCCGCGATCTGGAACGCAAGCTGGCCGCGCGCTCAATGGTGTTGCTCAAAGACGACAACAATATCTTGCCGCTGCCCAAAAGCGTGAGAAAAATTGCATTGATAGGCCCGCTCGCCGATTCTGCTGATGATTTAGAAGGTGGCTGGTCGCCGGAAACGCTCTTTGGCGATCCCAGCAAGAGCCATCCGGTGACGATTGCGGCGGGCATACGAAACAAGCTGGCCGCAAATGCTGAAGTCAATGTGATCAGCGGGCCACCGTTGCGCCGCGAATATCCCGCCATGCTTGACATAATTCAAGGTAAAAAGCAGATCCCGGAGCCGACTGCCGCGGAAGTGAGAGACTGGCTCGCGCGCGCAGAGAAAGCGGCCAAAAGTGCGGATATCGTAATCGCAGTGATGGGCGAAGCCGCCAATATGAGCGGCGAAGCTTCGTCGCGATCGTCCCTCGCGTTGCCGGGAATTCAACAGCCGATGCTGGAGCTTATCGCCAGCGTGGGCAAACCGATCGTGCTCGTGTTGGTCAATGGTCGCCCGCTCGACATCCGCTGGGCCAGCGAACACATTCCTGCGATTCTCGAAGCATGGTTTCCCGGTACTGAAGGCGGCGACGCCGTAGCTGATGTGCTCTTCGGCGACGTCAATCCCGGCGGCAAGCTGCCGGTCACTTGGCCCCGCGACGCTGGCCAGGAGCCGCTCTATTACAACCACAACCGCACCCACGATCCCGATGATGCCCCAAATTTCACTTCCCGTTACTGGGACTTAAATTCCAAACCGCTTTATCCCTTCGGTTACGGCCTGAGCTATGCGAAATTCTCGGTGAGCAATTTGCGCGTGACTTCGCAAATCAAGGCCAATGAGACCGCAAAGGTTTCTGTGGATGTCGCGAATACGAGCAATACTGCGGGCGATGCCGTCGTGCAGATTTACATCCATCAGCGCGCCGGCTCGGCTTCGCGGCCCGTCCGTGAGCTAAAAGGATTTCGCCGCGTCACGCTTGCACCGGGGCAAAGCCAGACCTTGACATTCCCGCTTGGCCCCGATGAATTGAGTTTCTGGAGTCCGCAAACCAAAATTCGTGCAGTCGAGCCGGGAACATTCGATGTATGGGCGGGTCAGGATTCCACCGCCGATTTACATGCGACCCTGGATGTGACGCCGAACTAATTTGGCGGAAATCCCGGCCGCCCTTGCCGGATGAGCTTTGAAAAATCCGGCGAATCGCCGGCTGCGCGAGCTGCTGGATTAATAAACGCTCGCTGCTTTAATTGATCGAAGGGCAGATTTTCGCCTGCGAGTATGTGGTGCTCGTAGAGCATCTCATCCGCTTTGCCGCTCAATATAATCCGCCAATCCCACGGCGAAAACCCGGCTCCGCCCACATCATTCACATGCAGGGCAATATTCGTCGTGCAATTGTTCGTCAGCGCGTTGTACCACTCAGGATGGTCATGCAACCGGTTGGCACGCTTTAGATAATCCAGAAAAATTGCCCGCGCTTGTTCAGGAGTGGCGAGGGTGTGATAGAGATAAACTTCTTCGCCCTGCCCATGCGGCCCGGGCCGGAAATTCGTCCGCAGCCGAATCACATCGCGCTCGTCCGAGATGATGTAAATCAGTTCGTAATAACGAAAGAACCCCTTGATGGCCGAATAAACCTGCCCCGCCTGTTTCCGCGTCTCGACAGAAATTCCGATCCGGCCTTCGTCGCCAAAATCGAAGCTCATGATGCTGTGCGCGATCCACGGCCCCATCCAGTAGATGAACGAAACATCAATGCCGCGCAGCTTTGAAAGATCATAAGTCCGCGTCTCCCATTGCGGCGTGTAGTCGGTTTCGGTGCGGTAGTCGCAATAGCGGACGTTGTGAATCGTGATCTGATCACCGTTAATTTCTGCCCACGGTGACTGCGCGACATCCGGCTGCCAGGTGCGGTCGTTCGAGGGCTTGAGCGAAAACCACCACGTCGCGGTGACGGCAAACACCAGAAAAAGAATTTGCAGGCTGCGCGGCGATTTCAGCGTGATTAGGACGGCAAGAATCGCAACGATGTAAAGAATAGCCGCTGGCACTCGCCACGCCGGCGCGGGAAGATTGAAGAACAACGCTGCCGCCGCCCAGATATTCGCGCCGATGGCGACGGCGACAGAAATGAAAGACGCAAAGCCTTTAGCAATTCTGCGAATTAGACTTGGCGAGGTTTCCCGCACGCGTTGAGTGTAGCGGATTTACTCGGCGTTACTCTAGCCACCTTGTCGTCCTGAGCGTAGTAGTCTTTGCGCTTCGCGCAAAGACCACGCAGTCGAAGGACCCCATGCATCTATCAATCTCCAACCGGCTCGTCGAGGAATTCGTACGACGCTCGCGGCCACGGGAGAACTCCCTGAATTGTCCATCTTTACTCTCAAACCTATGGGCTCCTTGGACTTCGCTCGTGCTTCACTTTCGTGAAGCGCTCTCTATGCTCAGGATGACAAGTGGCTGGATTACTTCTTCAGAAATGTCCCTTCCTGCAATTCCTGGAATGCCTGTTGCAGTTGCTGTTGCGTATTCATCACGATGGGCCCATACCACGCCACCGGCTCTTGTAACGGCTTTCCCGAGACGAGCAAGAATCGAATGCCATCTTCTCCGGCCTGCACCGCGACCTCGTCGCCGCTGTCGAACAAAATAAGCGACCGGTTGTCTGCATCCGTTGGCGGAGTCGTCTCCAGCCACTTCACGCCCTCGGTCGGCACCGCCAGTGGCGCGGATGCGTTGCAAAATTTCCCCGAGCCCGCAAAAACATAAGCGAAGCTGTGCCGCGTCGTTTCCATCGGCAGAGTCTTGCGCTTGCCGGGCGGGACGGTTACATCCAGATAGATGGGGTCTGCGGCAATGCCATCCACCGGGCCTTTCTTTCCCCAGAAAGTTCCGCATACCAGCCGCACCTGCGTGCCGTCGTCATCCGTGATGACTGGAATCTCGTTCGACTTCACTTCCTGGTAGCGCGGCGGCGTCATTTTCATCGACGCCGGCAAATTCGCCCACAGCTGAAAGCCGTGCATGCGTCCCGACTGGTCGCCCTTGGGCATCTCCTGATGAATAATGCCGCTACCCGCCGTCATCCACTGCACATCGCCCGATGCGATGCTGCCGTGGTTGCCCATGCTGTCGCCATGTTCGACTGTTCCGGCGAGCACATACGTAATCGTCTCAATGCCGCGATGCGGGTGCCAGGGAAATCCTGCAAGATAATCGGCAGGTACGTCGTTGCGAAAGTCATCCAGCAATAAGAACGGATCAAAGTCAGATGTATTGCCGAAGCCGAAAGCCCGGCGCAGATGTACGCCCGCGCCCTCCATCGTGGGTTTTGATTTGATGACGCGCTTTACCGGACGAATCGACATGGGAGCCTCCTGCTTACTGAGCCTGGAATGACAAGTTTTCAGTGAGTACAACGATTATAGTCGCAGCGAATGAACGAGATTTCGGCAGGGGGATTTCGAGGGCCCGGCGATGTTTAAACGATGCGTTGCGATGCTTCAAATGCAATGAGTTGTACTTACATTCTTGTCCCATTTTGGGAAATTCGCGCATTTGCATTTGCAGGCCTGTACTACGGCTTTAGTGTGAAAAGCGAGCCCACGGCTCATCTTTTTGTTTGTCAGGCTGTGGCGGCTTCCTAAATCGATTTAGCTTACGAGTTTTGAGGGCTATCTGGAACCATATTTCCGGTCTCGTTCGCCCGCAGAAAATTCGATTCACGAAGAATCAACAACTTCCACCTAAACTCAACAACTTAGCGGATTTCTTCGTGCGCTTGGTGGTTTAGCGCTTTCGCCCGCCACGCAGAACGCGATAATTGTCTCGCCTCGCATCCCAGATGCTTTTTCTGTTTTGCGTAGCAGCTTCGCTTCCAAGTCGTCCGGATCAGGTTTCATCTCGCAGGCGGCAATCTCTTGGTCGGTCGCGCCGTGGTAGCAAAGCTCGCAAACACCGAGGCCGTCTTCTGAGCGTACCGGCGGCCCAAAGACGCGACACGTCATGGGGCGGAATTCATAAAGTTCGCATAATCCAGTGTCGGGGTCGAGAACGGGGCAGACTTCTTCATTTCCGAATTCTTCAAAAAGCCCTTGTGCTTCTTCGCTATCTTCGAGAATTCCAGTTCTTGCATTGCCGGGAAAATCCTTGGTCAGACGTTGCAGAGATTTTTGCGCGCGTTGCTTGATCGCCGCCGCTCGTTTGGGATGAGATTTTTCAAGCATGGCCATGCCTTGGCGAAGCCGTCCAACATCCAGTTGATTGATGGCGAAGACGCCGACGCAACACTGCGTGCATCCGGGACGGCACACGAGCCAATCGCCACTTTTGCGCGCGGCCTCGGCGAGAGCAGCGTCCACAATTTGAACCAGCTGACTGTCCATTTTTGGCACGAGAGTCGAAGTTGTTGGGCGGGAGCGCGTCATAAACCACGAAGGACACTAAGTATCACGAAGAAACTCCAAATACAAATCTCTTCGTGCAACTTCGTGTCCTTCGTCGTTAGTTGTCCACTTACGGCTGCACAGCTACGACCACAGGGTGCGTGATGGCTGGGTCTTCATCAATGTAGTAACTGACCGTGCCATTCGAGATGGCCACAGTGCTTACTCCAAAGTCGCCCGTACCGTTCGTTTGCAGGTGTGCAATGTCGCCGATGGTCAGGTTAGCCCCGAGTTCCGCGATTCCACCCGGCTGCGTGTAGTTGAAGTCTGCAAAGCCGGTAAACGCATAATCCGGAGGTACAGTAGGTGTAACCACGATATCGCCAATCTCGTTGGAGGTGGCGTTATCAGGATTCTCATCCGTTCCAAGAGCAAATGGGCCGGTGAAATTGGAATAATCCACCGTGCCTGTTGTGCTCTGGAATTCCATCAAGCCTGTGGTTGCGTCAGCGTCAGTTCCTACAAGATAAACGCTCGGAGTGGTCGTCGCCGCAGTCGGTGCGATCAAGTAACCCACCGGCGCCGATCCCGATCCAAAGTTTCCGGTGAAGATGACTCGGCCGCTGGTGCTTCCATTCACAGGATCAAGTTGATATAGGCCGTTCGTCTGCACATTGCTCACGGAAGCCCCAGCAACATCCTGTGAATATGTTCCCGAGAACGTTCCAGTGCCGTCGAAATTCAAAGCGCCGAGTGTGGCAGCAGAGCCGGCGGAAGACGTTCCATCCATGTGATACATGAAGTAGTCGGTGAGCT
>Ga0209060_10002635_pt1 | contig 16349 bp, 20 predicted proteins | sample Coa_R1_8_FD_187155 | JGI IMG/M metagenome (GOLD analysis project Ga0209060, IMG submission 187155) | Surface soil microbial communities from Centralia Pennsylvania, which are recovering from an underground coalmine fire - Coalmine... | ecosystem: Environmental > Terrestrial > Soil >...
CAGGCGCGTCAATTCTTCGAGGCCAACTTCCTGCCGATTCGCATCCGCAAACTGGGCGATGCCGCCGGATTCCTGACCGGCTATTACGAACCGATCGTCGACGGCTCACGGTTTCCGACGCGGGAATTTACGGTTCCGCTGTACCGTCGTCCGCCCGATCTGCTGGCAGCCGGAGCGACCCAGCCGGGCGGCCCGTTTCCCAACAATGGCCGCGCATTTCGCCGAACCTTAAGCGGCGAACTTGTTCCCTACTACGATCGTGGCGAAATCGAAGACGGCGCCCTCGACGGCCGCCACCTGGAAATCTGCTGGGTCCGCAGCGCTACCGACGCGCTGTTCATCCAGATCCAAGGCTCGGCGCGGGTCAGGCTCGAAGACGGTACCATGCTGCGCATCAACTACGACGCTCACAACGGCTATCCCTACGTGCCGGTGGGCCGTGTGCTGATCGAGCGCAATATCATTCCGCGCGAAGAGATGTCGATGCAGCGCATCCGGGAGTGGATGCAGGCCCATCCGGAGGAAGCCAAGGAGGTGCGTCGGCAAAACCGTTCCATGGTGTTTTTCCGCATCGTCGGGCTGACTGAGGACGGCGAGGCGCTTGGTGCTCAGGGAATTCCGCTGTCGGCAGGTCGTTCGATTGCCATAGACAAGGCGTTGCACGTCTATGGCACGCCGTTCTTCATTGAAGCGGATCTGCCGCTTTCCGGTGGGCGCGCGAATGTCCCATTCCGCCGCACCATGATCGCCCAGGACACCGGTTCTGCCATTGTAGGGCCGGCCCGCGCCGATCTCTATTTCGGTGCCGGGGAGGAGGCCGGTCAGGCGGCTGGACGCGTGCGCCAGCCGGGTCGGTTTGCGCTTTTGGTACCGCGTGACCTTGATCCGGTTATGGCCGGAGCCCATATGCCGCTGCCGCCGGTCAGGCCAGTCTCATCGGTTGCTGGGCGACGGCCTTCCCAAGCCAGAATGACGAGCCGCGACGGTCTCGAGTCGAAACCGGCATCAAAAAGCGCTCCCGCGCGGATCGAGCGCGGGCGGGCTTCGCATCGGTCGATTCGATGACCGGCGGCAAGCCGGCTCCCGAATCGAGGCACCGGCTCAGCCGCCGGCGGCTGACGAGCGACGAGGAACATTTGTGGTCGCTTGTTGTACGTACCGTCACGCCGCTGCGCGAGAGCAAAAAGCCCGTCCGAGCGATGCGACACAACGGGGAAATCCGAGAGGGGGCGCGGCCCGCCAACAAACGGGCACCGGTAGCTCCACAAGGTCCGGCATCACTGCGACCCGCTTCGCCGGCGCCCAAGCTCGTCCACCTCACGCGCCGGGAAAGGCAACAACTTGTCCGCGACCACGCCGCAATCGACGCACGCATCGATTTGCACGGGATGAAGCAGGTTGAGGCCCACGATGCCCTGCGGCAGTTCCTGCACCGGTCTCAGGCCAAGGGCGCCAAATTCGTGCTGGTCATCACCGGAAAGGGCGCGCCCGGTGGCTGGTCCGGCGAACGGGGCGTTCTTCGCCGGCAGGTCCCGCTGTGGCTGGCACTGCCCGGTTTCCGTCGTTACGTGCTTGGCTTCGATGCCGCCGATGTCGGCCATGGCGGCGAAGGTGCACTCTACGTTCGGCTCCGCAGAAGCCGGACGTAATTAGGCGTCCGGCTAATACCCGGCCAACTTCGTTGCCGGTCCCCCAAATTGATCGAGGCCTGTCGGGCAATTCATTTCCGTATGAAAGGTATCGGCCCTGGCAGATCAAGCCGCGCTAAGGGGGACAAAGCCTCGTTAGACCTGCGGTGAAGATCTGAAATCGATTTCAATCGAAATTGAGCAGGATATAATCGAGCCTTCGCAGGCAGAACAAAAGGAGCTTGCCATGGCGAAAAGTCAGCTGAGAAGCACAAAGGAAAAGAAAAAGCCGAAGGCCGAATGGAATAAGAAGAAAAAGGGCGGTTCAGCGCCGACCTCCTCCGTGGTAGGACAAATTCAATCCGCGGCGGATAAAGGTACGTTCGCCAAGAAGGCGTGAAATCGGTTTTGAGGCTATGGCATTAACGCGAGGCCGCGCATCCCGTACGGGTCGGGCAAACGCGGATCGGTAGATGCCGTCCACCGGCGCCGTCGTTGGCGCGAATTCGAATCGGAATCACCGGGGCACAAACAGGACATTGCGGGATTCGATCTCGGTGCCCCAGTTCGAATTCTTGCCGAGCGAGGCGATCGTCGGGAGCGCGGCAACCATTTTGCCGCGCTGGAAGATCAACGCATCGTAGTCGAAGCTTTCGCAGACCGCCTGCGCGTAGGCGCCGGGATTGGTGTGCGTGCCAGATAGCAATTCGAGCAGGATGACGGGGCGGTCGCGTGCGATAGTGCCGCGCGCGCCGTCGAGCACCTCACGCTCGCTACCTTCGACGTCAGCCTTGATGAAGCGCACATTCAGTGACCCTGCAGTCTTGCCCGAAATCGTCAAGCGTGCGGACCTCCACATCGTAAGTCCGGTTATTTCGAAATTGCGCATGGGTCCGTTTGAGACTGCCGGCGAGATGGAGCGCCGTTCCATCGGCGTCAAGCGGCACATGGAATGTTCCGCGGCCAGGCCGATCCGATAGCGCAAGCTCAAATACCTCAGCTCGACCGCGCAGCACCCGCTTGGCGAACAATGCGTAATCCGGATTTGGCTCGAACGCCAACACGCGGTCGGCGACTTCCGCAAGTGCGAACGCGTAGAAGCCTTGATTAGCCCCGACGTCAATGGGGGGGCCGCCCTGTCCAACCAGCGACGCAAGAGCTGCAAGCTCCGGCTCGGCGGTGCGGGCTTCATAAGCGATGCGCCGACGATAGTAGATTGCCGGCGGCACCAGCATGGCAATCCTTTCCATGAACGGAAGTGCCAATTTAAACGCCCTGGTGTTGCGGAAAAGCGGTCAGCGGCAGGCCAGCGCAAAGAGGCCGCCTACGCTCCGCTGCACCCAGCGATCGACACGTTGCGCCATTTGTCGGATCCATCAGGTCTTCTTCGCCAGCGGCGCCGGTTATAGGATAAATCGGCTCAGGTCGGCGTTCTTGGCGAGATCTGCGACCCGGCTCCTGACATAGTCGCCATCGATTATCACGACGTCATCGCGTTTGTCGGGAGCGCCGAACGATACGTCGTCGAGTACGCGCTCCATGACGGTCTGCAACCGCCGCGCGCCGATGTTCTCGACTGTCGAATTCACCAACACCGCCGCATCCGCGATAGCATCTATGGAGTCGTCGGTGAATTTGAGGGTAACGCTCTCGGTTTCGATCAGCGCCACATATTGCTTGATCAGCGAGGCCTCGGGCTCGGTGAGGATGCGTTTCAAGTCGTCGCGCGTCAGCGCCTTCAATTCAACCCGGATCGGCAGCCGCCCCTGCAGCTCCGGCAATAGATCGGAGGGCTTGGAAAGATGGAACGCGCCCGATGCGATGAATAATATGTGGTCGGTCTTGACGCTGCCGTGCTTGGTCGACACCGTGGTGCCTTCAATCAACGGCAGGAGATCCCGCTGCACCCCCTCGCGCGACACATCGGCGCCGACACGGCCCTCGCGTGCGCAAATCTTGTCGATCTCATCTAAAAATACGATCCCGTTATTCTCAACGGTCTTGATGGCTTCCTGCACCAGCCGGTCTTGATCGAGCAGCTTATCCGATTCCTCGTTGACCAGAAGCTCGCGCGACTCTTTCACGGTCATCCTGCGCATCTTGGTGCGGCCGCCGCCGAGCTTGCCGAAAATGTCGCCAATCGAGATGGCACCCATTTGGGCCCCTGGCATCCCGGGGATCTCGAAAAGCGGCATGCCGCTTCCGCCGGCCTGCATCTCGATTTCGATCTCCTTGTCATCGAGCTCGCCGGCGCGGAGTTTTTTGCGGAACGTCTCTTTGGTGGAGGCGCTCGCTGCGGCGCCAACCAGTGCGTCCACCACGCGGTCTTCGGCCGCTCTTTCAGCACGAGCGTGCACGTCCTTACGTTTTTTGTCGCGGGTGAGCCCAATTCCGATCTCAACGAGATCGCGCACAATCTGCTCGACATCGCGGCCCACGTAGCCGACCTCAGTGAACTTGGTTGCCTCGACCTTCAGAAATGGGGCGCCGGCGAGCTTCGCCAGCCGCCGCGAAATCTCTGTCTTGCCGACCCCCGTCGGGCCGATCATGAGGATATTCTTCGGCATCACCTCCTCGCGCAGCTTTTCGTCGAGCTGCAGCCGGCGCCACCGGTTGCGCAGCGCGATCGCCACGGCGCGTTTGGCTTCGCCCTGGCCAACGATGTAACGGTCGAGTTCGGAAACGATCTCGCGGGGGGAGAAGTCAGTCATGGATGATTTGCCATCAAGAGCGTTACGATACGCAAATTCAAATGGTCTTCAGCACTTCGATGGTGACGCTGCGGTTGGTGTAGACGCAGATGTCGGCCGCAATTGCCATTGCCTTCCTGACGATCGATTCGGCGTCCATTTCGGTGTCGACAAGGGCCCGTGCCGCTGCAAGCGCATAGTTGCCGCCGGAGCCGATCCCCATAATGCCGTTCTCGGGCTCGAGCACGTCGCCGGTGCCGGTCAGCACCAGGGACACTTGCGGGTCGGCCACCAGCATCATGGCCTCGAGGCGGCGAAGATAGCGATCTGTTCGCCAGTCCTTTGCGAGTTCCACTGCCGCGCGCATAAGTTGCCCGGGATATTGCTCCAGCTTGCCTTCCAGACGCTCGAACAGCGTGAACGCATCCGCAGTTGCGCCCGCAAAGCCGCCGATTACGTCGCCCTTGGCGAGCCGGCGGACTTTCCTGGCGTTGGCCTTGACGATCGTCTGGCCGATGGAGACCTGTCCGTCACCGCCGATCGCCACAGTGCCACCCTTGCGGACCGTGAGAATCGTGGTTCCGTGCCAGACATCGAGATTTTGGGATTGCATAGGCCTGACTCGACTGGTGCGCCCCTGATCTATGCACTCATCGGCGGCAAAGCAAATGTGGATTCGCGCATGGGACGGTGCGGGGTCTTAACCATGCTGTTCTCTTCCCCAAGCGGGAACAGAAGGACCCGCGAGGGCAGCAGTGGCGGGATTCCGCGACCCCTGTTACAAGGCGCGGGGATTCGGCTCGGAGAAACCGCACATGCGCAAGGCAGCGGTAAAACGCACGACCAAGGAAACCGACGTAGCCGTTGCGATCGATCTCGACGGCCGTGGGGTCGCTTCGATCTCCACCGGGATCGGCTTCCTTGACCATATGCTCGATCTGCTTGCCCGCCACTCCCGGATCGATATCGCCGTCAAGGCGGTCGGTGACCTGCATGTCGACCATCACCATACCACGGAGGATATCGGAATCGCGCTCGGGCAGGCGGTGAAACAGGCGCTTGGCGATATGAGGGGGATCACCCGCTATGCGGATGTGCATGTGCCAATGGACGAGGCATTGACTCGTGTCGCGATCGACGTGTCGGGGCGCCCCTTCCTGGTATTCCGCTCAACGTTCAGCGGCGACAAAATTGGAAGCTTCGATACCCAACTGGTCAATGAATGGTTTCAGGCTTTCGCCATGAATGCGGGAATCACGCTCCACGTCGAAACCCTTTACGGCGCCAATGATCATCATATATCGGAGTCGTGCTTCAAGGGGCTTGCCAGAGCTTTGCGTGCAGCCGTGGCGATTGATCCGCAATCGAAGGACGAGGTGCCTTCGACCAAAGGCTCGCTGGGAGGTTGATTGCACGTCGATCAGTCTCGCGTGCCCACGCCAAAGGCGCAACAAGGTTCAGGACCCGCAAAGGTCGTCTTCCAGGTGATGCGTTATCGCGAGTACGGAACAAAGTCATGTCGGCTTTTGCAGTGTTAGAACCGCCGGGGAATCACGGCACGGCCATCGAGCATGCGGACCGGATCCTCTTCTTGCGCGAAAGATTCAGTGTTGGAGCCTTTTTGTTCGGTCCGCTGTGGATGATCTGGCGCCACTTGTGGGTCGTGCTGATCGCCTATGTGGTCGCAATCGGGCTCCTCCTTTACGGCCTGACGACTGTGGGTTTCGGCTGGTTGGCATCGGCTGTCGTATTTGGGCTCGTTCAGCTGCTGGTCGGCCTTGAGGCAACGACCCTGCTGCGATGGACCCGGCTCCGGCACGGATGGCGGGACCGCGGCGTGGTGATTGCCGATGACCTTGAAATGGCTGAGCGGCGCTTTTTTGATAGACGTGCCGCGCCGCGACGAGCGGCCGGACCAACCCCTCCGGCGATGCCCGAGCAACCGCCGACTGCCCACATCGGGGCATCTCCATCGGACGTTACCGGGCTGTTTCCTGAACCTGGAGGCACCCGGTGACTGTCGCCATCATCGACTACGGATCCGGCAATCTGCATTCTGCCGCCAAGGCGTTTGAACGGGCAGCGCGTGAGAGCGGTCTCTCGCAGCCGATTGCCGTGACGAGCGATCCCGCGGTGGTGCGGGACGCGGAGCGGGTGGTGCTGCCGGGAGTGGGGGCTTTTGCGGATTGTCGGCGAGGCCTTGATGCGGTTGCCGGAATGATCGAAGCCTTGGAGGAGGCGGTCTACCGGAAGGGCAGGCCCTTTCTCGGCATCTGCGTCGGCATGCAGCTGATGGCTGACCGCGGCCGCGAATATCAGGTGACCGATGGAATGGGTTGGATCCCCGGGGAAGTTCGCCGCATCAGCCCCGACGATCCGACACTCAAAATCCCGCACATGGGCTGGAACACGCTCGAAGCCCGGCGGCCCCATCCGTTACTCGACGGCATTCCGTTGGGGCCTGACGGTTTGCACGCCTATTTCGTCCATAGCTATCACCTCCAGATCGAGGACCCTGCCGACCTGTTGGCTGTCTCCGACTATGGCGGGCCCGTCACGGCTTTCGTCGGGCGTGACAACTATGCGGGCACGCAGTTTCATCCGGAAAAGAGCCAGAAGCTGGGACTCGCCCTGATCGCAAATTTCCTCAGATGGAAGCCTTGAGTATTGCCGGCCTCCAGACGAGTGACGAGAGCAAGAGTCTTGATCCTGTTTCCCGCGATTGATCTGAAGAACGGCGTTTGCGTGCGTCTGGAGCAAGGCGACATGGGGCGGGCAACCGTGTTCAATCGCGATGCAGCTGCCCAGGCTTTAAGCTTCGAGGCTGAAGGATTCGAATATCTGCATGTGGTCGATCTTGACGGCGCATTTGCCGGTCGCCCGGTCAACGCGCTTGCGATCGAGCGGATCCTCGAAAGCGTGCCGTTGCCGGTCCAGCTCGGAGGTGGACTTCGCGACATGGCAACGATCGCGTCGTGGCTCGAGAAGGGCGTCGACCGCGTCATCATAGGGACGGCGGCCGTGAAGGACCCGGGCTTGGTGAAAGAGGCGGCTCGCGCGTGGCCGAACCGCGTCGCGGTGGGGCTTGATGCCCGCGACGGCCGGGTGGCTGTCCAAGGGTGGGCCGAGACTTTCGACCTGTCGGCGCTTGACATCGCGCGACGCTTTGAGGATGCGGGTGTCGCCGCCATCATCCATACGGATATTTCCCGCGACGGCCTCCTCAAGGGGCTCAATCTCGACGCCACCATTGCGCTCGCCGATTCGGTCACCATCCCGGTCATCGCGTCAGGCGGTCTTGCCTCCATGGAAGACATCCGTCGGCTGCTGGAGCCGGGTGCAAGAAGGCTGGCGGGCGCTATTGCGGGCCGCGCACTCTATGACGGACGGCTCAATGCCACCGAGGCGTTGCGGCTGATCCGCAGCGCCCGCTCGCAGTGAGGGTCGGGTGCTCAAGGTTCGCGTCATACCCTGCCTCGATGTCAAGGACGGGCGCGTCGTCAAAGGCGTCAATTTCGTCAATTTGCGCGACGCCGGAGATCCGGTCGAAGCTGCCATCGCCTATGATGCGGCCGGCGCCGACGAGCTCTGTTTTCTCGACATCACGGCAAGCCACGAGGATCGGGGTATCATCCTGGACGTGGTGCGACGGACCGCCGAGGCGTGCTTCATGCCTTTGACGGTGGGCGGGGGCGTCCGCACCGTGGCGGACATCCGTGCACTGCTGCAGTCGGGCGCCGATAAGGTCTCGATCAACACGGCGGCCGTTGCGCGGCGCGAATTCGTCAAGGAAGCGGCGGAAAAATTCGGCGATCAATGCATTGTGGTGGCAATCGATGCCCGCCGGACATCGCCGACGGGCGAGCCGGATCGTTGGGAAATCTTCACCCATGGCGGCCGCAAGCCGACTGGGCTCGACGCACTCGACTACGCCCGGGAGGTCGTGGCTTTGGGAGCCGGCGAAATCCTGCTCACCTCGATGGACCGCGACGGCACCCGGCAGGGCTTCGACATCAGGCTGACCCGCGCTGTGGCGGACGCCGTATCGGTGCCGGTGATTGCATCGGGCGGGGTCGGCACGCTCGACCATTTGATCGCCGGCGTGCGCGACGGCCACGCCGCGGCAGTCTTGGCGGCCTCGATCTTCCACTTCGGCGAGTTCACCATTTCGGACGCAAAGCAGCATATGGCGAGGGCCGGATTAGCCATGCGCCTGAGGACGTGACTGTCCATCTATCGGTCTGCGGCCGAAAATGATATTGGCAGGGTTATGGCTCAGTTCTCCGTCTACGACCTGGAGCAGCGCATCGATCAGCGCGCCGCGACCAGTGCCGAGGTATCCTATACCCGCAAATTGCTTGACCGCGGCGTGGCCCAATGCGCCAAAAAATTGGGCGAGGAGGCGGTCGAGCTTGCCCTTGCGGCGGTCGGCGAAAGCCGCGAGCGGCTGATCGAAGAAGCCGCCGATTTGATCTATCATCTGTTGGTGGTGCTCAAAGCTCGCGACATCAGACTGGCTGAGGTGGAGGCCACGCTCGGCGCCCGCGTCAGCCAGTCCGGCCTTGCGGAAAAGGCTTCGCGTAAGGGCGGCTGATCGGGCGCGCCTGAACTCTCGATGCGGGTTGTAACAATGGAGCAGCGTACCGAGGACCGGCTCTCGCCCTATCATGTCTTGTCGCGTGCCGAGTGGGCGGCGCGGCGCGGCGATACGCCGATGACGCTTACCCCCGATGAAGTCGTGCGGCTGCGCTCGTTGCACGACCGCCTCGACATCGAGGAAATCGAGGAAATTTATCTGCCGCTCTCGCGCCTGCTCTCTCTGTATGTTGCGGCCACCCAAAGGCTATTCCATGCCCAGCAGCGCTTCCTCTCCACCGAGGACGCCAAAACGCCTTACGTTATCGGGGTTGCCGGCTCGGTCGCGGTCGGCAAATCGACGACCGCCCGCGTGCTGCAGGCGCTGCTCGCCCGCTGGCCCAACATGCCGAAGGTCGATCTCGTCACCACCGACGGTTTCCTGTACCCCAATGCGGTGCTGGAGCGCGATCAGCTGATGGACCGCAAGGGCTTTCCGGAAAGCTACGATCTGCCTGCCCTGCTGCGCTTTCTCTACGACATCAAGGCCGGACGCCGTCCGGTGCGGGCGCCGGTCTATTCGCATCTGATTTACGACGTGATGGCCAGTCAGTGGCTTGAAATCGACCGGCCGGATATTCTTATCGTCGAGGGTTTGAACGTGTTGCAGACCAGCCGGCTTCCACGAGACGGCAAGGCGATTCCGTTCGTGTCGGATTTCTTCGACTTTTCGATTTATCTGGATGCCGACGAAGACGTATTGATGCAGTGGTACGTGGAACGTTTCCTTGCGCTGCGGGAGACCGCCTTTCGTGATCCAAAGTCCTATTTCCACCGCTACGCGAAGCTCAGCGACGCCGAGGCCAGCGCCACTGCGGCTTCGATCTGGACGCGGATCAATCTTGTCAACCTGCACGAAAACATCCTGCCGACGCGCCAGCGCGCCGACCTCATCCTCAAGAAGCAGACAAACCACTCGGTTCAGCAGGTAGCGCTGCGCAAACTGTAGAAAATCAGGGCCGGCCGGTCGAAACGCGCTCTCGCGGATCAAGCCGCGTGACGCTCGGCGCTCGGACCGAAATGCGCGAGATAGCGCGCTCTGATTGCCGAGACCGGCAGGATGATCAGGACGTCGGTCGTACCGAACTGGCGATCGATCACGGCGCCGTCGCCCACATACGCGCCGAGCCGCAGGTAGCCCTTGATCAACGGCGGCAGGAGCCGCAACGCGGCCTCGGGAGCGACCACGGCCTTCGGGATGCGGTTGAGCTCGACGTATCGGTGTGGCAGCGCTGCGGTGCGCCAGAGCTCGGGCGCGCGTGCGTAGTGGTGCAGAAACGAAAGCGGCAATGCGAGGCGATCCGGATCCGTGCCATCGATGCTTGCGCACCCGATCATGACATCGATGTGGTGTTCAAGTACGTAGCTCCAGATGCCGTGCCACAACAGCTCGACTGTCCGTTTATTGCGATAGGACGGCTGCACGCAGGAGCGACCGAGTTCAACGAATTTCAAGCCGCGATGGCGCGCCAGCAGTGAACCGACATCGAATTCGCCGGCGCTGTAGAAGCCGCCGGTTCGCTCCGCGATATCCTGACGCAACAGGCGGCAAGTAGCCACGATCGTACCGGCTCTTCGCGGCTTTGGCGCCTCGTGGTCGATCACCAGCAGGTGGTCGCATACGGCATCGAAAAGGTCGATGTCACGGCGCGCGAAATACAACGCCGTGTCCGCGACAGCAGACATTTCCCTGTAGAAAACATCATAGCGCAGCTTCTGAGCCCGGCGGATTTCCGCCGCCGTGCGGGCAAGCCGGACCTCAAGCGCGCCCAGCCGTCCCAAGGTCGCAGGGCGTGTCACGCCGCGATCGGCGGCACGAATGCCGCTGTAGGCTCGCAGTACTGGGACTAATTTGCCGGCGAGGCGCAGCGGCGCATTGAGCCGCCCCATCGGCCGGCTCGTGACTTTGATGCGGGTAAGCATGGCGGCTTGTAGCCCCCGTTTCGCCTGCGTGTCGGACGCGCGACTCTGCGGCCGCGCCGGTGCGACTCACTGCGTCCGTCCGGTAGTAAACATAACGCTTACACAGAATTGTGACAGCCCCGGGCGGGGATTCTGGCCGGAAGCACCGTTCGCGAAAAAAAGCCGCTGTGCAACCAAGCGACGGTCGCCCGGCTTAGCTGAGAAAAGCGCGAAAGGCCCCCCGTGAAATGCGAACGCCGCCGCTAATCTACATCGATTTCCCCGCGCTGCGGCCGGGAACCGTCGGAGCCTACGCGTTTGCTTTCGCGTGTGCCGCAGTTGCCACGGCACTGCGGCTCGCCATTGAACCCTATGTCGCGGGCGTTCAGTACGTCACGTTCTTTCCTGCGGTCATAATCGCAACGCTTGTGAGTGGGTTTGGTGCAGGACTCTTTTGCCTCCTGCTCAGCGTCGCGGCGGCGGCGTTCTTCATATTGCCGCCCCGCCTTTCTTTCTACATTGCGGATCTGTCTGAACTGCTTGTTACCTTGCTTTTTATACTGATTACATTTGCCATCATAATCGTCATTGGCGGCATGCGGTTCGCGATCGAACGCCATCGGGGCGTCGACCAAGAGCTGGAACAGTACCGAATGGCTCTCCGCGAGAGGGAGGACCGCCTCGCGACTGTCATTGCAGAGCTTCAGCACCGCACTCGGAACCTTCTTACCGTCGTAAGCTCGATAGCTGACAACACAATGAGAAAAAGCGACACATTCGCTGACTTCGCGGTCAGCTATCACGACCGTCTTCACGCTCTAGGCCGCGTACAAGGCCTCCTGTTTCGTCAACAAAGAGGGGACCGGGTCACCTTCGACGAACTCATTGAGGACGAGCTAGTCGCGCTGTCTGTTGATGGGGGAGATCGTGCACGGGTCACGCTCGACGGACCGAAAGGCATTGGGCTGCCCTCTGGCACCCTCCAGACGCTTGCGATGGCTGTGCACGAGCTGACGACCAACGCGGTTAAGCACGGCGCGCTCAAACAGCCGAATGGACATCTCACCATCCGCTGGCGCGAGGAAACGTTGGAAGAGAGAGGCGAGCCCTGGCTTCTTATTGACTGGAAAGAAAGCGGCGTAGAGGTGCCGACCTCGGTTGGCGGCACCGGCCAAGGAAGAGAGCTGATCGAGCGAGTGCTGCCCTATCAATTCGGCGCGCGAACAACATTTGCCTTGGAAGCGGACGGCGTCCGCTGCACCATTTCGCTGCCCGTGCCCGCGACTTCATAGTCGAGGTTTGCACGGGAATTGTCTGCTCACAGTTGTGCAATGGGCGACTTGCTGCGTGAGTCGGGTAGCCACATAACGCTTACACAGAGTTGTGACAGGTTCTGCGAAGCGGGGCCGGGGACGACGGGCCAGGAAAGCATGCTGTCGTTGTGCCGACCGGGATGTGCGCGTCACGCCGCCCGGCGCATTTCATCGGTGAGCGCCCGATAGGCCAGCGCTTCAGCCAAATGGACGCGGCGCACCACGTCATCGCCATCGAGGTCCGCAAGGGTGCGTGCGACCCGCAGGACGCGGTGGTAACCGCGCGCGGAAAGCCGCATGGCATCGGAAGCCTCGCGCAGCAGCGCGAGCCCGCCGGCGTCGGGCTTGATGATTTGCTCCAGCAGCGTGCCGCTGGCCTGCGCGTTGGTGCGCACGGTAAGGCCGAGCGCGCCATAGCGCTCGGCCTGGATGGCGCGGGCACGAGCGACGCGGGCGCGCACCTCGCCGCTGCCTTCGGCCGGCGGCGGCAGGATCAGGTCGGCGGCGGTGACGGCCGGCACCTCGATCTGCAGGTCGATGCGGTCAAGCAGCGGGCCCGACAGGCGTGCCTGGTAATCGGCGGCGCAACGCTGATTGGCGCCGCGCTTGCAGGAGAAGTCGGGCTCGCTCGCGCGACCGCACCGGCACGGGTTCATGGCGGCCACGAGCATGAAACGGGCCGGGTACGTGACCCGGTGATTGGCGCGTGAAATTGCGACCTCGCCGGTCTCCAGTGGCTGGCGAAGCGAATCCAGCACGCGGGCTTCGAATTCCGGCAGCTCGTCGAGGAACAGGACACCATTATGGGCAAGGGAGATCTCTCCCGGTCGCGCCCTCAGCCCGCCGCCGACCAGGGCCGGCATGCTGGCGGAATGGTGCGGGGCGCGAAACGGCCGCCGGTTGGTGAGCGCACCGCCCACGATTTCACCCGCCACGGAGGCGATCATGGAAACTTCAAGAAGCTCCGCCGGCGACAGCGGCGGCAGGATCGATGGCAGGCGCGCCGCCAGCATCGATTTGCCGGCACCCGGTGGTCCGACCATCAAGAGGTTGTGTCCGCCCGCGGCCGCGATTTCGAGGGCTCGTTTTGCGCTCTCCTGGCCCTTGATGTCGGCGAGGTCAAGCATAGGGTTGTCGGCCTCGCGGACCTTTGCCTGTGGCCGCGACAGCACCTGCGTTCCTTTGAAGTGGTTGGCAAGCTGGATCAGCGAACCGGCCGCGATGATCTCCATCTCGGGACTTGCCCATGCCGCTTCGGGGCCACAGGACGCGGGACAGATCAGGCCTTCGCTGCGCCCGTTGGCGCCGATGGCCGCCGGCAGCACGCCCGCGACCGGCGCCAGCGAGCCGTCAAGCCCAAGCTCGCCCAGGACCGTGTATCCGTTAAGGGCGTCGTGCGGGATGGCTCCGATCGCCGCCATCAGGCCGAGCGCAATCGGCAGGTCGTAATGGCTGCCTTCTTTCGGAAGGTCCGCCGGAGCAAGATTCACCGTGATGCGCCGAGCCGGCAACGCGAGGCCCGAAGCGATCATCGCCGAGCGGACCCGCTCGCGAGCCTCCGAAACCGCCTTGTCGGGAAGCCCGACCACGTTGAATGCCGGCAAGCCGGGCGCCACCTGCACCTGGACGTCGACCGCGCGGGCCTCGATGCCCTCGAACGCCACCGTAGATACGTGCTGGACCATAAGCTCCCCCCCTTGTTGAGATTATACCCGGTCCGCCGGGGGCACATCAAGAACAATTGCAGAACAAAGTGATTCGTGTTAATTTTCCTTTTGCGGTTCCAGACAAATTCATGGACCCGGGAAGGGGGACAGCGTGATCGACCTTCAGACTGTCGAGATCGAGCTGCAAAATGCACGACAGGCGCGGATCAATGCGGAATTGGCCTCTTGTGACGTCGAAGAGCTCGCCGAAGAGATCCGGCAATCCCACCACGCCTTCATGCGGCTGATGTCGGAGCGCCGCAGCTTCAGGCTGCATTGATCCCGGCAGATTGGATTGTATTCCGCGGTATGGGGGCGCAGCCGGCAGTGTTGGGGCACGCCTTGTGCGCGCCCCTCCAAGTTCCGATTGGGCTGAAGCCAGCGACTAAGCTCGTTTTGCGTCGCGTTTATCAGCGAGCTTCCCCTCGATGCGGTCCCAGATCATGGCGGCGATGTCGGGGCCGCCGAAGCGTTTGACGGCGCGGATACCGGTGGGCGAGGTGACGTTGATCTCGGTAAGATAGCCGCCGATCACGTCGATGCCGGCAAACATGAGCCCGCGCGCCCTCAGCGCCGGGCCGAGCCGCTTGCAGATCACCCGTTCGCGCTCCGTCAAGTCCGTCGCCTCCGCGGCGCCGCCGCGCACCATGTTGGAGCGCAGGTCGTCAGCCTGAGGCACGCGGTTGATGGCACCGGCAAATTCGCCGTCCACCAGTATGATGCGTTTGTCGCCCTGCGTCACGGCGGGCAGATATTTCTGCACCACCCAGGGCTCCCGGAAAGTTGTCGCGAACAGGTCGTAGAGCGACCCAAAATTCACATCGCCCGCCTTCAGGGCGAATACAGCCGAGCCGCCCGCGCCATAGAGCGGCTTCATCACGATGTCGCCGTGCTTGCCGCGAAACGCCTTGATCTCACCGAGGTCGCGGGTAATCAGCGTCGGCGGCATCAGATCGGGAAATTCGGTGACGAACATCTTCTCGGGTGCGTTGCGCACATGGGCCGGGTCGTTGACCACGAGCGTCTTCGGATGAACCCGCTCCAGCAGATGGGTGGCCGAGATATAGGCGAGATCGAACGGCGGGTCCTGGCGCATGAGGATGACATCGAAGGCTGACAGCGCGCTGCGCCGAGGCTCACCCAACGTGAAATGGTCGCGCTCATCGTCGCGCACTTTCAGGGGGCGTACCGTTGCGTAGGTCTCGCCATCAACAAGCGCCATCTGCTCCGGCGTGTAATAGGAAATCTCAAATTGCCGGATTTGCGCCTCCAGCAGCAGCGCAAAAGTCGAATCGCCGCGGATGTTGATCCGCTCGATCGGGTCCATTTGGACGGCAACCTCAAGTCGCCTGGGATTTGTCATGTGCGCGGTCCGATTGGGTGGCAACGTCATACGCGGGCTTGCCCAGCAAATCCATCCGCTTGGCGCGGAGTTTTCTTTCGACCGGTGGCCGGTTCAATCCCCATGGATGGAATCACACTCGCCGTCACGCCCGTCCCCGGACTTGATCCGGGGATTGTCGCGCGCATCCACGTCTTTCTGGCAGCCCTTCGGCAAGGACGTGGATGGCCGGGACAAGCCCGGCCACGACTTATATGCCCTAAACAGACGCATCGAACGCAGCCTGCAAGTGCCGCGGCAGGCGTCCCGGAACGACCAGAACGACGTCAAATCGCATATCACGCATGGCGTCTTCGGGATGAGCCGCGAGCCACAGCTGAGCCGCCGCCATAATGCGACTTTGTTGCCGCTTGCCGACCGCTTCCGCGGCGGCATCAAAACTGTCGCGGGCCTTCACTTCCACAAACACGAGCACGCCGCGCCGCAAAGCCACGATGTCAATCTCGCCCAGCGGCGTGCGGAAACGGCGAGCCAGAATGCGGTAGCCCTTGGCGATGAGGAAAGCGGCGGCCCGGCTTTCGGCCGACAGCCCGAAGCGAAATGCGATGCGGCGCTCCGCTTCGTTCGAATTTTTGCCGGTGAGATGTTGCGGATCACTCGGCTTCATCGCCCTCACGCCTCGCGAGCGCCAGAGCGCGCTGATAGACGATTCGGCGCTTCTGACCGGTTGCGGCTGCGACCGCTTCGACCGCATCCTTGAGCGATGCGGTCGCAAGCGTGCGTTTGAGCATGCCGTCGAGGTCCGTTGCCTCGCCATGTTCGCGTTTGGCGGGCGGCCCGACAACGACGACGAACTCGCCGCGCGTCTCGGCGGCGTCGCCATAGGCGAGCGCGAGTGCGGCGAGTTCGTCACGTCGAATTTCCTCGTGCAGCTTGGTCAGTTCCCGGCACACAGCCGCCGACCGCCCGGCGAGCCCAGCCGCGAGATCGGCCAACATGGCGGCAATCCTTGGGCCGGTTTCGAAGAAAACCAGGGTTGCGGGAATGCCGGCGAGTTCATCGATGCGAGCCCGCCGTGCGGCTTGCCGAGGCGGCAAGAACCCCTCGAAGAAAAACCGGTCTGTCGGCAGCCC
>Ga0209060_10002642_pt1 | contig 16331 bp, 17 predicted proteins | sample Coa_R1_8_FD_187155 | JGI IMG/M metagenome (GOLD analysis project Ga0209060, IMG submission 187155) | Surface soil microbial communities from Centralia Pennsylvania, which are recovering from an underground coalmine fire - Coalmine... | ecosystem: Environmental > Terrestrial > Soil >...
CCGACAGCTGCTTCCGGCACAGCGCTCGCGGCCTCGACGGCGGGTTGACTTGCATCAACACCGACGTGGTTTGCTGACCCTATCAAATACCCTGCGTAATTGCCTCGTCAGGGAGTTCATCCGATGGACGAAGAGATCAAAGCGAAGATTCTGACGCTGTTGGACCAACACCGAATCATGACCATTGCCACGTTGAGGCCTGACGGCTGGCCGCAAGCTACGACCGTCGGTTATGTGAACGAGGGCCTTACCCTTTATTTCCTATGTGGCCTCGACAGCCAGAAGGCGGCGAACCTGGCACGAGATAATCGAGTATCGTTGACGATCGATCATGACACGCCAGATTTGATGGCGATCACCGGGCTATCGATGGCTGCCCACGCCGAGGCAGTGCTCGATCCGTCTGAGGCGAATAAGATCTTGCGCATGCTTCCACTGAAGTACCCTGACCAAGTCTCACTCCCGGGTCCGATGCCGAGCGCGGAGCAGGTCCGGATCTTTCGCCTAACGCCGACGGTCATTTCCGTGCTCGACTACTCGAAGGGCTTCGGACATACCGATCTCGTCACCTGCTGAGCGCGCTCCTGATCGGTCAGTCGTATGAGCTGCTCGTTCGTCTTAGCTGACGGTCAGATCTGATGTCGGCGTCGTGAGCCGTGCCAATCTCATTCAAGCACTTGCAGCGTGCCGCAATAAACTGCGTGAGCAGCCTGCCTCCTGGGGCGCCAGCGCTTGCGCTCGTTCAACGCGCGTGCGCACGGCACCACGACGCGTCGGTGGCAATTCCAACAAGATCTTCAATCAAAGTACCACTTCCGCCATTCGATTGTCGCGCCCTCGCACGTGGCTCGTGATGGCCGGGTGGGGCCGCTTGGCGGCCCCACCGCTAAGGCTTAAAGAGGCCTAACCACGACGCGCGCTCAATGGATTTTTCCGGCAAGGCAGGCGACCATAAATTGGCGCCACGGCGAAGGTCCGCCCTCCACATCGCGACGTTCGGTCGCTTCTACACCCCGCCGCATCGCGAGTTCTTCGCAGACGGCCCACTTTCCGGGGATCTGGGTGGCTGCTGCAATTCGCGGAGTGACTACAGGCTTGCCCTCGACTTTTCCGGCGAGACACGAGACCATGAATTGCCGATACGCCGACGGTCCCGTCTCTGACCCGCGACGTTCTGTAATCGTGATCCCGCGGTTCATCGCGAGCGCTTCGCATGTGCTGTATGTCGGTGTCCATGATCCCGGCTTCGTTGCCGCCGTGGCCGGCAACGCGATGCAAGCCATGAAGGCCCCTGTGATTGCGAGTGTGGTAACGCGCATGATCGTCTCCTTCTCCCGATGAAGGCTTCATCGCCTCATTCTGGAACTTGCTGGTTTTTGCCGGCATCAGCATTGATCTCCGTCAACCGAAAATCGCTGCCATCTGCAACTGGAGAGCTCCGCTCCATCAATTGGATAATGAATTTGCCGGGATAGAAGGGTGCTAGGAAACATAAGCGGCCGGCGGCTCGCCATCTCCCCGCCATGTGTGTCGTGATCACAAATGAGCGGGCCAGTACGGCGCAGCGCAGCGCGTGCCGATACCGTCGAGCTTCCAATGTCGCGCCAGGATATTGCTGACTATCTCGGGCTGACGATCGAGACCGTATCGCACACTATGACGCAATGGGTATCGGAGCAGGCCATCGGCCTGTAGAGCTCGCGTCACATCCTGCTGCGCAATTTCGGTGCACTGCGCCGATTAAATGCCTGGTCCGCGCGCCATGAACGTTCGATGCATAATGTGAGCAAGCATCTTCGTAACATCGCCCATTATTGATGTTGGGACAGGGCATCAACCGCGATTTGCGCGTGTGCACGCGCCAAAAAAGAACTCGTCGCCGCACGTGCGACGACCCCAATCAGATATCCGATCTGCAAGGCAGTTACGCTTATGACCACCGTTCCTACGATGGACCATGGTTTCCAGCCAACGGCCGTCCCGACCACGGCGATGCCGACCGTGACCAAAAATATGGACGGAATCAAAATTAAAACCTTAAACCGAAGACCCAGCACCGCTCCAATCGCAGCGCAAACGCCGAACGCAAGTGCCATGCGTCCCCCTAAGATTCCGCAGCCCAACGCCAGGAAACTCACATCACAATGCGCCGAGAAAGGGATGCCCGTATGCTAACTATTGGGCAGGCTAGCGGTGATTCCGTAGCCCCGTTGTACTCAAGCGACCTGCGCAACGTATTTTTGAGAACACGAAGGTTGGAATTGCCATAGCTTTGCCGCGAATTGTCCTTGGCTCCGACCAAGAGAGGACTTCGTCTGATCCGGACCTCGAAAAAGCACCTCTACACCTAGTTTCCCGGCAGGACGGTTCGCCATCGCGGCTGGAAGCGAATCAGGCAACGCTCGCGAAGGCGGTCAGAAAGCCTGATGCGTTCCGAATTCACGTGCGAAGATGACCGACCGGGCCCGGCTTTTCGCCTTACCAGAGCGGGTCATGGCAGCGCGAAAGCTAGAATCGTTCCTGAACGTGCCGTGCCGGCCCTAGAGGCTGGACCGGCTGCCACCGCCACGAACTGACGTCCGTTCACCATGTAAGACATCGGCGGTGCGCCGATGTTGCCGCCCGTCTGGTAGCTCCATAGCGCTTCGCCAGTCGCTGCATCGAAGGCGCTGAAGCGCCCGTTCGTCTCGCCTGTAAAGACGAGCCCGCCCGCAGTCGCAAGCGTGCCGCCGACTAGCGGCTGAGGCAACTTCACCTGCCAGAGCACGCGGCCGCCGTTCATCAGGTCCAGCGCCGTCAGCGTGCCCCAGGTCTCGTTCGGCGGAACGGGCTTGTTGATCAATTTAGACAGCTTGGGACCGCCCGGCACATTTGGGATATTCACCAACGTCTGGACGGATGGATCGTGCCGGCCAGCCACATAGACAACCCCTGAAACCGGGTCATAGGAAACCGGCGAGACCGTGAGTGCACCGCCGCCACCCCCGGGGGCAACAGTGATACCGCCCGGCGTTGCTGCCGCGTCCGTGTTTCCCACCGCATACGTGTTGTGGTGCGGCACGAATTCCTCGCTGCGGAAGAGGAACTTGCCGCTGGCACGGTCGATCACGAAACACCAGCCCGCTTTGCCGCACTCAAGCACGGCCGGAACCGTGTGATCACCAACCTTGGCATCCAGCAGAACCGCTTGGCCTGTCGCATCGTATTGGCCGTGCGGCGACTGCTGGAAAAACCATCGCAGTGCACCGGTTTTGGAATCGAGCGCCGCAACGCCGTTGCCGTAGAGATTGTCGCCCGGGCGGACGAGATCGACATCGCCGGGAGCCGGATTTCCGGTCCCGACGAAAATGAGTCCCGCGGCAGGATCGAAAGCCGGGGTCATCCAAGCCGAGTTCGAACCCGCCGCCCATGCGTTCCGGTAGAGTTGTGCTGCGGTCTTTTCGGCGGCGATATTGCGGTTGAGCGACAGGCCGTCGGGCGTCGTCAATGTGTAATCGCCCTCCCAGCCGTCCTCTTTCGTCGTGTACCAGCGCCACACCTCGGCGCCGGTGCGCGCATCAAGTGCGCTCACGAAACCGCGGCGGCCGAGATTGGCATTGATCCAGGCTATGCCAACGTCGATGCCCGCGGCGATACTTGACTTGACGAAGTCATCGTCGAACCGGTTTGCTTCAAAGCCGGTTGCGGCGACGATCACCAACCCATCATAGATCAGCGGCGGAGCCCGCATCACAAATTCGATCTCGGGCTTCTTCTGGCCTGCCGGAACCAGAGCCGCCGCATCGAACGGCAAAAGGGCCCTGTCCCAAACGAGCTTTCCGGTCGTCTGATCGAGCGCAATTACGCGGGCATCGTCGGTGGCCTCAAACACATGACCGTAGGCGACCGCCACCCCGCGGTTGCTGGGAAGGCGCGGCAAATTCCCGCGCACACTATGGGAATAGCGCCAGATTTCCGAGCCGGTTGCGGCGTCAACGGCAGCCACATCATTGCCTCCCATGCTGGCGTACATGATGCCGCCGACAACAAGCGGATGCGTCTGCGTCGCTCCCAACGACCTAAGCTGATAGGTCCACGCGGGCGCCAGCCGCGCCACATTGCTGCGGTCGATCTCACGCAAGGGGGCGAAGCGCTGGTTCGAATAGTCGCGTCCGAACATGACCCAATCGCTATCCACCGAAGCGGCCCGCGAGCGCTGGTCGCGGACGATAGCGGTTCCTGCCGGTGCCTTATCGACTTGCGCTTGTGCGTGGGCTGGTGTCGCGTCGACGAGCGGCAACGCACACAAAATGATCGCGGCGATCAACTGGCCAATTTGCATCGTCTTGTCCCTCGCCCTTTCTGTTCGATCCCGATGGACAGAGGGTTCAAATGCGGGGATGGCTTAGTGCCCTTGAGACAGAAAGCGCGTCGTACGAAGCTTTTCCGCCTGAGGCGCGATTGCCAGCCCTCATTCCCTTCGCCGCAAGACGGGCGTCGTCTATGACCGATACCGTGAACGGTGGCAGTAATCGCACTTAGGATCAATGTATGAGCACTATAGGCTTCCCCCGTACCCCGAAGGGTGCGGCGACAGCAAATGCTGCCGTTGCGTCGGCCGAATCGATAACAAAGGCTTCCTCCTGCAATCACTATGACGAGTACCCCGGATGTCTGCCAAATTGCCGAAAAGCGGAAGTCGCGTTTAAGTTCAGGCGATCGCGGCGCTGCCGGAGGCGTTTGCCTGAGGATCGCTGTGATCATCAGGACTCACGACAGTCATGAGCCATAATCGACTCTATGAACCTCGCATCGCGTCACATCGTCGTTATCGGTCAGGGCGCAGCCGGATTGGCCGCCACATTGGCAGCTGCGGAGGAAGGGCAGCCGATCCGAGTTACGCTGATCGACAAGGCTGTTGAGTCAGAAGCCGGCGGCAATACGCGATGGTCACCATCCAATATGCGTATGGCGGCGCCTGATCGGGTCGAGCCGAGTTTTGTCCAAGACATGCTTGCGGCTACCCAGTGCCGGGGCGACGAGACCTATTTCCGACGGCTCGCCGAGCACGCTCCTGAGACAGTCGCCTGGATAGCGTCGCATGGGATTTCATTCGTCCAGCCGCCCTACTACCTGGCGAAGGGCCCGCCGCGCATTCAACCGGTCGGTGGCGGCGCCGCCCTCGTGCGGACGTTGACGCGCGCCGCCCGCGACGCCAGCGTCGCAATCCTCTACCAGCGCACAGCCGAGGAACTCATCGTCGACAACGGTCATGTCACTGGTGTGGTCGTATCTGCAGGAACAGTCCGGGAGGCGATCCATGCCGACGCCGTCGTCCTCGCTTGCGGAGGCTTCCAGGGCCACAAGGGCATGATGCTCCAGCACTTCGGGCGAGGTGCGGACACGATGCGATTAATCTCGCCCGGCACGCAGCTCGATACCGGCGATGGCATCCGGATGGCATTGGCGATCGGTGCAGACCGCGCCGGAGACTGGAACGCAATGCATGCCGAGCCCGTCGATGCTCGCGACCCGAAATCCGCGCCGGTCGTATTGGTCTATCCCTACGGCATTGTCGTCGATCGATCCGGCCGGCGATTTTTCGACGAGGGCGGCGGTCTTGTACACGAGACATGGGAGTGGTTCGCGCGCGATATCCACTTCAATCGGACCGGCGCGATCGCCTATGCGATCCTCGACAGGCGATTGTTGCAGATTCCAGACTACCGGCGCGCCATTCGCTCCGATGTTCCGCCGGTTGAGGCGGGAGGCATCGCGGAACTGGCGCAGCTTATCGGCATCGACGCCCCAATGCTCGCGAAGACCATCGCCGATTACAATGCCGCATGCATTGGCGACCCCAGTCGTTTCGACGCCACGCGGCTTGATGGCCTTGCCGCCGCGAGCAGCCTCAAGCCGCCAAAGTCAAACTGGGCGCGCGCGATCTGCGAACCGCCATTCCTGGCCTATCCCCTGGTCGGCGCCATCGCATATACGTTCGGCGGTCTTGCCACCGACGACCGCGCCCGCGTCTTGCGTGCTCGAAATCCGATTCCCGGTCTGTACGCCGCTGGCGAGATCACCGGCCACTTTCATGCGACCGCGCCGAATTCCGTATCCGTGCTGCGCGCCCTCGTGTTTGGCCGCATTGCGGGACGCGAGGCGGTCAGCCACTGCATGATCTTGCGCGAGGCAGATCGGACTGCGAGGCCGTCCACATCGGAATAGATCGCCCATCCGGTCGCTATCCGATCGCCTTAAAGGCCCGCTATCATTTGCAACGTGCCGGGTAGGGTCGCTTGGGGTCAGTCTCGCCGTCTTCTGTGCGTCAGCCACATCCGGTTATTGTGCGAAACTCACCTTGAAGGCAGAAGTGCCGGCCCCCCCAGCCCCGACCAGGTGCACAAACATTCCAGCCCCCTTCCGGACGCGCGCAAAGATGGTTTAAGCTTGAAAGTAGCTACTGGCGGGACCTGACGAAGTCCTGTGAATTACCGGCAGGGCGGATGCCCATGGCGGCCAGCATTTTCAAGATTCATCCCATCCGGACGGGCGCCCGAGCGCTTGGCGATTTCGCAGCTACGAAAGGGAGGTTGGCATGAACAGGCACTGCAATTTCCTTGTATTCGCCATACCGGTGATGGCCGCGGTGACTCCCACCTTGGCGCAAACGGCGACGCCTTCCGCGCAGCAGGCCAGCACCACAATAAACAGCGCTGCGCCGATTCCGGATTTTTCCCGGTCATGGAATCATCCAGCTTTTCCCTGGTTCGAACCGCCGGCTTCGGGCCCTGGCCCGGTGACGAACAAGTCGCGCTGGCCCCAGCAGGGCAATACGCTTGGGGGCTCGTTGGGATTGCCTCCGACAAAGGACGGGAGCGGCGTAAGCGACTACGATCAGCTGGTCGGGGACTACAGCAATCCGATCTTGAAGCCCTGGGCGGCGGAGGTGGTGAAGAAGTTCGGCGAGCTGTCGCTCGCAGGCATCACCTATGGGAATCCGTCGAACCAGTGTTGGCCCGAACCACCGCCGTTCATCTACAAGCAAGGTCTGGTGCAGATTATTCAGCAGCCAGACAAAGTCACGTTCTTGTACAGTGGAAATATGGACGTGCGCCGCGTGCGCCTCAATGCGCGCCACCCGGAGCCGCTGACGCCGTCCCTGTATGGCGATTCCGTCGGCCACTATGAGGGTGACACGCTGGTGATCGACACCGTCGGTATCAGGACCGATCGGCCATATGCGATGCTCGACCTGTTCGGTACGCCCTACACAAAATCTCTGCATATCGTCGAGCGCTATCGGCTGCGCGATTACGATGACGTCAAGGACGCGATCGAGCGGAACAAGAAAGAGAATTGGCTGTTCAATGGCGACGTATTCAGCGGGCACCGGGGCAAGTTCCTGCAGCTGCATCTGACGATCGAAGATGAAGGCGTCTTCACGACGCCGTGGACCTCGACCCTGACCTATGTGCCGGGACCGGATGTTTGGGGGGAAGTTGTCTGTGCTGAAAATACCCATCAATACTACGACAACAAAGAGACTGACGTACCGCGCGCTGAGAAGCCGGACTTTTGAGGGGATGAGCCGGGTTTGAAGGCAGAACACCGTCCGGTCGCCGCATCACTTGCGCCGTCTTTCTGCCGGCGCAGCACGGCCCGGGGACCAGTCCGCGGATCGGCAGAGCAATCGCGCCCTGAGCTCCGGTGTAGGCCGCAACTGGAATCGGCGTCCCCAGTCGACACAAATTCTGGACGCTCGTCTGCGGAGGCTGGGCGACACGCTGCTCTGGGCGGGATCGATCGGGCGGAATACTCACGACGAGCACATCGCGATCGATAGTTAATCGTAATTTATCCAACGATATAACGTCTTGCGAAGCAAAGTCTATCTTCGGATAGACAGATCCCCATTCTCTGAAATTACCACCGGCACGAAATCCATCACTGCGCGCGCAACATCTGGCTCGTGGCTGAACGCGCTGATCTGCCGCCCATTTCAGCGCGCCAAAGGCGACGGCACGATGTGGGCACATGCGATTTCTCACAGTTGCGCCGCAATGCGCCACCCGTACGCTTTCGCTTGCTGAGGCATCGGCCCCTGCCACGGGCCGACATCCCTCGTGTGGGTGACGGCTCGGGCGCTTCAAAGTCGCCCCGAACGTCCGGGCCGTCTCATCGCCTCCCGCCGAGCAGACAAATCGCCTAAGAAAATCCGCGGGAGACAGGGGATGGACGCTGCCAGAAAAAGAACGGCCCCGAAGTTTCGGAGAGAGAGGCTGACAGATGGTCTCGGGGCCGTGCTCTTGCGATTGGTCCAGGCTAGAGCACCGACACCGTATCTGAGTCGACCTCTTGCGTACGTCCGCACGCCGACGCGAGGCAGGCGGTATTACGGGTTAAGCCATGCGGACGACGCCAGTAAAGCGCGACAATCCGCCGCCCATTTGCCATGTGGCGTGCTGCCATTTCGAGGTCGGCTCGTTCCATTGCTGGCGGGAATGCCGGCGCCCGTTTGGCCATTTGCGGACGGCGGCGCTTCGTGAGTTGGCAAGCGAGCGAGATTAAAGTCGGAACCAACACCAAAGGGCGCTTGTTCTACCAAAGGACAATTTCCAACGGGATGATCTCTCCTATGGTCAAACAGGTTTTGTTGGTGACCGGAGCGTTGGCGCTAGCTATCGCGAGCACGCCTGCCACCGCCCAGAGGCTCGGCCAATATCCGTGGTGCTCGCGCTTAGCGACCGCTGGCGGATCAGAAAGTTGCGCCTTCAACTCATATCGCCAATGCATGGCGACGGTAAGCGGCATTGGCGGCTACTGCCTTCCTAACCCAGCATTCGGGCGGGCGCAGGCGGGGCGCCGGCACCTTCGGTAAGCAGCTGGCGCGACCAGCGGCCACCGGTGAGCTAGGCCGTTGTGCTTTGCCTACCATGGATAGACGCGCAATATTGGACGAATTGGCGTTAGCCCGACGCCATGTAGTTTTGGCTGAGGAGTATGTTGTCCGTCAGCGTGAGATTGTCGCCGAATTGGAACGTGACGGGCACGACGTGTCCAGGTCCCAGCAACTGCTGGCCCAGTTTGAAGAGGTTTATCAGCTTCACGTCGCTGACCGCGACCGTCTGGAAAGGGAACTCATCGAAGCCTCCAAGCAAACGCCCTGGCCGCCTCCGATGCCGGGCCGTCCATAGCCATCGGCGCTATCCGCCGGCCCTTCGGTGCCCGGCGCGGCCGGCGGGTCAATCTGCTGCCCAGCAGTACTGTGCAAAAATCCGCTGAGTGGAAAGGCAACCAAGGCGGAAAGCGTCGTCAGCGCCTACGTATCACAGAATGCCGGCCGCAATTGAAAGCCGATTTGGATCAGCGTTGAACCCTTAGCCTGCCGCCAAGGCAGCTTAGCGACGCGCTATGGCCCTGCCATCGGACAACTCCGTCAACGCCCACACCAACGCATCCAGTCTGTGGCGACTGGCGCGGCGGGAGCAAAAAGCGATGGCGATTTCTGAGGGAATTTGCGGGGCGGCCGAACAATTCAAAGTGCGCTGCCAAGCTGCAACGACCTGACAACGCACTTCTGTCGTCTCCCCTCCAAACCAATTGCCGCAATCACTTTTCAAGCGGCCAACTCAAAAAGACCAGCGCATGACTCGAACCAGAGGAACGCGTCGGTGCGCTGGTGAGGGAGACTTGCTAGCGCGACGCGGCGCGATGGTGCCGGCGTATCTGCCGCGGAGCTGGAGCCACAGTTGCGCTTGCCGTCTGCGGACAGGCGCCCCAGTAGCCCCACCTTGAGTCGCGAGAGCCGCTCGTCGGAGAAAAGTTAAAGCACTGATTGCCATTTTGCGGCGGGGCGCCGTTGAGATTGTCGGCCTGTGCCGCAGCCACCATGGCCCCAAGAGCCGCCAGAGCCAGCGCAGAAATCGTGAATTGACGCATAACTATCCTCCCTCAGTCGTTGCTGAAACCCACCATGGGTTGCATTAATTATGAGTAAAAATGATATCTTAATAGAAATAAAAATCAACAAAGAATTAATAGATATTTCTATTTCATAAAAATTTTATCAAAATTATGTACTTAGCTATCTGCGTCGCGGAACAGATCCCCATCAAGATACCGCCGGCGCCGTCGACGCTGCGTTGGGGTCGACGCCCCGAACGTCGTCACGCCGTATCCGGGCGTCCTGGCGGACTATCAGCGGAAGCTTGAGCGCTAAAGGCGGCGATCGAGCAGGGCATCACAATTCCCATTGGGAAATCAGGGCTTTTCTATAAGCCGTAGGCGGATAGGCGGTAGCGGAAGCCCGCTACAGCTCATCTCCCCCACTGAAAACACTATGGTTTTTCGGCTTGTTGGATAGGCGGAACCCGCCTCCCACCTCATCCGTTGGCTTCGCATGCCAATGGAATTCCTACACGGTCGTGCGCTCAGTCCCGACGAACTCGAAGCGATCCGCTATGCAATTGAGTCGGGCATCGACGATCTCGACGTTGTCGACGACGAAATACGCGGCATCGTGGCGCGCAACTGGCCTCACCTGTTGTCCAAGCTTCCGCCGGAAGACGAATGATGCAAGGAAAACCGGAGCCGTCACCGCCAACCAAGTGGGTCATCTACATGGCCGATGCCGAGACGCAATGGCTCGGCAGCATCGAAGCTACCGGCGAGATCGAAGCCATCGAAAAAGCCTCGCAGGAATTCAAGCAGCCGGCGGGAAAGTTGTTAGCTGTCCGACGCGAAACGTAGCCCGGAACAACGTGATGGATGGGCGGCCTTCATGGCCGCCTTTTCTTTTTGAAGGCTGTCCATGGTTTGATATCGGCCGGGCGATGAACGCAGACGAGCCGCGGACGGGCTGGGAAGATTCTGATGAAAATCATGCACGTCTTTACTGCGGTAGCCGCCGCAATGCTGACGTTCTGCACAACCGCGAGCGCGGCGCGCATCGACAGGGCGCGCTTTGCAATGGCTTGCCGCAGTGCCACGCCGCGTTCGATGGCGGCAAAAGACTCGGGCTGCCGGTGCATCACGGTTCGACACAGAACCGTTGACCGAGAAATGTCGAATCGAAATTACCGACCGCCTCAATTGCCTATTGGAGAATCAGGCTTTTCCCAATGGTGTAGGGCGGAAAGGTGGTAGCGGAGGTCCGCTACATCGCGTTACCCACTATCGACGAAGCAACGTTTTGCTATTGGCGGAAAGCAGCGTAGCACGTTGTTCTTCTTTCTTTTTCCGACCGACGGCGAAAAGCCCCGACGGAATTGCTATTGCCGTCGGGCCTTTCGCAATAGTGCGTTGGTCATCCCTGGGGAACCGGTGTCACCGTCGGATCCGCAGAGTGCTTGAGGAAGTCTATTCCGCCGCCTCGCGCGTGGCCGAGGATCTGAGGAACATCTGCATGGCGTAGCGCGCCGTCTCGCCTTGCGCAATGCCGTGGGGGAATTCGATGTAGACTTTCCGCCCGTCATCGAAGGCGTGCAGCGGGCGCCAGGGCGGATTGTCGCCCTCGATGGTGTAGCGGAAGCGCAGGCGGCCGAGATCAACGCTTGTGTCCACTGGGATCGCAGTCTCAGCACCCGCATTCTGTCGGCGCAGCGCGATGAGCTGGTCCTGCGGATAGATCCACGATACCGAGGCCATGTAGGTCTTCTCGGTCGAGCGCAGCTCCATGTGATAAGTGCGCCGGTCGGTGTTGATCACCAAGTTGGTGACGACGTCCGGCCGTGTCGGCTTGACAAGAACGTGGACCCTCTTGGCGTTGGTCGGCCCGCTCTCGGTGTCGCCGATGATCCACCGCACCGTGTCGCCGGCCGCGACCGGGCCAGACCCGACCAGCTGCTCGCCCTCTTGCAAGGCGATGTCGGTCACCTGTCCGGGCGCTGCATAGACTTGGTAAAGCGCTCCTTCGGCGAACGGAAATACCTGCACGGCATTGACGTAGCCTCCTCGGCTCGGCTGGACTCTAGCTGCCGCGTTTGCGAGGTCGACCCGCTGGCGCGGATCGCGCGACTCCGGCGCCGTTCGGGCGCCCGGCAAAGGCTTGAGCTGGCCCGGCAAGGGCAGCGGCTTCGGCAACTCGACGACCTGCACTGGCTTGGGAGGATCGGCCTGCAACACGGCAGGTTGTTCGCCATCATAGCTGATCTGCGGCGGCTTGAACGTCGCGCAGCCGGTCAGCACCGTGGATACGAGCAGCATCAAAGCGAAAAACCGCGAGCGCATCAGCCGAGCTCCTTCGACCAATTGATGGCGTGGACGAATACGCCGAGGGGGTTCTTCCGCAGCCGTTCAGCATCGTGCGGCGTGTCGAACACGACGGTCACGATCGCGGTCCATCGCTCGGTCGCGGCGAGGCTCGCGTTCTCATAGCGACGTTCGATCCAGGCGACCCGGAAGCTGTCATTGGACGCTCGGATCACACTCGAGATGTCGACGGCGACCTGGATTTTCCCGACCTTGGCAAACGGATCGCTGGCCCGGGCATAGTCGTTGAGCGCGACCGCGCCCCTGTCGGTGATGAAGTCGTAGGCGGAAAGCCAGTTCTGGCGGACAATCACCGGATCTGCCGGAAGCGATCGGACATTCTCGATGAAACGCGCGAGATACCAAGCGATCTGCGGATCTGTCGGCCGATAGTCCGCGATGGCTGGTGATACGGCCTGAGCCTGGCCGAGCTTGTCGACCTCGACCACCCACGGCGTGACAGTGCCGCGCGCAGCTTGCCAGATCAGGCCACCGGCAAGACCCGCCGCAAGGAACAGATTGCCGAATGCGATGAGCCGCCAATTGCGGGCCTGGACGCGGGCGGCGCCGATGCGCTCGTCCCAGGCCTGGGCGGCTTTCTGATAGGGCGTCTCCGGCTCAGGAGTACGGCCGTAACGGACCGAAGGGCGACGGAACAGCATCAGCGGTCCTCCTGTTTTAAGCTGACGGAGGTCGGTGCGCCGGCGTGATCGCCAGAACGGATGGCGTGGACCGCCGTGGAAATTCCCTGACTCATCGCCTGCTGGCGGCGCATTCGCCGTGCCCATGCGGGCGGACCGCTGGAGCCGCTGGGAGAACCGCCATCGCCAGAGCTGGACGAAAAACCTCGGCCGGAGATGACGGAAGAGACACCGCGGGCGACGCCAGCCAGTGCGCCGGTGCTGGCCCGCAGAGTCGCCGCGCCGGCAACGCCGAGCCCGCCGGCTGCGAATGCGGTGCCGACTGCCGCGCCAGCGCCGAGCTGCGGGGCGCCCGCCGTCAATCCGGTCGCAATGCCGGGACCGAAGATGCCGAGGCCGAGCAATGAGAGTGCGGCGAGTACCAGCGCGAGCACATCGTCGAGCGACGGCTGGTTGCCGCCAAAACCCTGGGTGAACTCGCCGAACAGAGTCGTGCCGATCCCAACGATGACGGCAAGCACCAGCACCTTGACGCCAGAAGCCACGACGTTGCCCAGAACCCGTTCGGCCAGAAACGCCGTACGGCCGAACAGCCCGAACGGCACTAGGACGAATCCCGCAAGCGTCGTGAGCTTGAACTCGATCAGCGTGACGAAGAGCTGGATCGCCAGTATGAAGAATGCGACCAGGACGATGAGCCAGGCAACAAGCAGCACAAAAATCTGGACGAAGTTTTGAAAGAACGAGACGTAGCCCAGCAGCCCGCTTGCAGCCTGCAGGATCGGCCGGCCCGCATCGATGCCGACCTGAGCGAGCCGACCAGGCTGGAGGAACTGGTCGGCCGTGAGACTCGAACCGGCGGCCTTCAGGCCAAGACCCGAGAACGAGTTGAACACGATCTTGGCCAAGCCGTTGAAGTTGCCGATCAGGAAGGCGAAGAAGCCGACGTAGAGGGTTTTCTTGATCAAGTGGGCGAGCACATCCTCATCGGCGCCCCACGCCCAGAACAGGCCCGCCATCGTCACGTCAAGGACGATGAGAGTCGAGGCCAGAAACGCGACCTCACCGCCGAGTAGGCCGAAGCCGGAATCGATGTAGCGCGTGAAGACCTCGGTAAACCGATCGATGATACCGGTATTCATTAAGTCCTCACTGATGGAACATCTGGACGGTCTGGGCCTGATAGCCCCGGCCGGGGCTGAGAAACTGATTGAGCTGCGTGCGGCCCTGCTCCTGGTTGGCGGCGAGGCGGGCCCCATCGAGGCTCCGGGCGCGCGACTGCGCTGCGATGAGCGCGGTGAGATCGAGGAGCTGACGCGTCTGCAAGGCGATCAGTTGATTGCCGGCCTGGTTTGCCTGAAGGAGGCCGGTGGCCGACTGGCTCGAGGAGAGGAGTCCGTTGGTTTGCGACCTGGAGACTTCGAGTGCCTGTACGACGCCGGCCTGGACGCGCAGCGCGTCCTGATAGCCCGCGAGCGCGTTCTGCCAACGGGCCTGCGCGTCGCCGGCAAGCTGCTGGGACGAGGTCGAGGCTGGGTAGCTCTGCGGATAGGAACGCCCGAACGCCTGATCGATCTGGTTGATATCGTAGGCGATACGCTGGGCTTGATTGAGAAGCTGCTGGGTGCGTACGATTGACTGGTCGACCGTCTGCAGGGCGGAGTACGGCAGGCTCGTCAGGTTTTTCACCTGATTGAGCAGCATCTGGGTCTGGTTCTGAAGGCTGGTAACCTGGTTGTTGATCTGCTGCAGGGCGCGCGCGGCCTGCAGCACGTTCTGAGCGTAGTTGGAGGGGTCATAGACGACCATCTGCCCCACGGCCGGGCCCGGAGCGAACACCAGAGCCACACCGATCAGCATGCGTCGGATGTACAGGTCGATCATGAGCGCGGCTCCTTGGAGGCTCGCGCACCATCGGGTTCAGCGCTGGGCGAGAGCAGTTCGACTGCCCAGTCGAGGCCCTTATGGCGGAGCCAGGCGGCAGCGAAGCCAGCGCGGCCATATGTGGCGAGCACATCCGCGATGGCGGCCTGATCGGCTTTGGACGAGGCCGCCGTGAAGGCGAGCGCGACTTCGCCGAGGCCCAGTTCGAACAGGCGATTGCCGCGGCGGGACTGGCAGTAGTAATCGCGCTTCGGGGTTGCCCGAGCGATGATCTCGATCTGACGATCGTTGAGACCGAAGCGGCGATAGATGCTCGTGATCTGGGGCTCGATCGCGCGCTCGTTGGGAAGGAACAGCCGCGTCGGGCAGCTCTCGACGATCGCGGCTGCGATGGCGCTGGTCTCGATATCGGCGAGGGACTGGGTGGCGAATACGACGCCCGCGTTCTTCTTGCGAAGCGTCTTGAGCCACTCGCGCACCTGCGCCCCGAAGGTCGGATCATCGAGTGCGAGCCAGCCTTCATCGACGATCAGTAAAGTTGGGCTGCCGTCGAGCTGGCCCTCGATGCGATGGAACAGGTAGGCGAGCACGGCCGGGGCCACACCGGTGCCGATCAGGCCTTCGGTCTCGAAGGCCTGCACGCTGGTCTCGCCGAGATGTCCCGCCTCGGCGTCGAGGAGGTGCCCCCACGGGCCGCCGACGCAATAGGGCTGCAGCGCCTGCTTTAGAGCACTGGACTGAAGAAGGACCGAAAGGCCGGTGAGAGTGCGTTCAGCAAGATGTGCACTCGCAAGCGAGCTCAAGGCCGACCACAGGTGCTCCTTGGCCTCGGGTGTGACCGTCACGCCTTCGCGCGCGAGAATTGCCGCCACCCATTGAGCGGCCCATGCGCGTTCGCCCGCATCGTCGACGGCAGCGAGCGGCTGGAGAGCGACTGGCTCTATGGCGTCGTCCGACAGCGCTCTACCGAGATCGTGCCAGTCGCCACCCATGGCGAGCGCTGCCGCCCGGATCGAACCGCCGAAGTCGAAGGCGAAGATGCGGGCGCCGGGGTAACGCCGGAACTGCAAGGCCAAAAGCGCAAGCAGCACGCTCTTACCGGTGCCGGTCGGGCCAATAACGAGGGTGTGCCCCACGTCGCCGACATGGAGCGACAGCCGGAACGGCGTAGCTCCTTCCGTCTTTGCGAACAGCAGCGGCGGGCCCTTGAGATGCTCATTGCGTTCCGGCCCGGCCCACACGGCAGAGAGCGGCATCATGTGGGCGAGATTCAGGGTCGACACTGGCGGCTGGCGGACATTGGCGTAGACATGGCCCGGCAGGCTGCCGAGCCAGGCCTCGACGGCGTTCACCGTCTCAGCGATACAGGTGAAGTCCCGGCCCTGGATCACCTTCTCGACCAGCCGAAGCCTTTCTTCCGTAACCCGCGCGTCCTCGTCCCACACGGTGACGGTCGCGGTGACATAGGCTTGCCCAATCAGGTCGGAGCCAAGCTCCTGGAGGGCCGCGTCGGCATCGAGCGCTTTGCTATGGGCGTCAGTATCGAGGAGAGCCGACGCCTCGTTAGTCATCACC
>Ga0209060_10002644_pt1 | contig 16325 bp, 11 predicted proteins | sample Coa_R1_8_FD_187155 | JGI IMG/M metagenome (GOLD analysis project Ga0209060, IMG submission 187155) | Surface soil microbial communities from Centralia Pennsylvania, which are recovering from an underground coalmine fire - Coalmine... | ecosystem: Environmental > Terrestrial > Soil >...
ATCGGGGGGCTCCATTTCCCTCGTGGCTCTCCGCATTTCCGCGCCCTTCGCCCTTGGTCTTATGCACCGAGGGTCTCCCGTGGTCAAGGACCGGCCAGGTGGGGTTGCGTGACGCCGACGTTGTGATTAATTGTTGCCACGATGGTCGAGGGCGACTGCGAGCGGAACGAATAAACTTTGCCGTTGTGGAGGCGAACATAGAAGTCCCCGTGGAGATCAGTTCCCCAATTAATACCCTGAAGGGGAGACTGAAACGAATCCTTGCTGTTGCTGGCCTGGTAGGCGATAGCATTCTTGGTGATTACGAGCGTACCCTGGCAGGAGCCAAATTTGTGCAGGTGAGTTACGCTGAAGCTGGCGGTCTGCGCTGTCGTGGGCGCGCCTGTCCCTGTGGTTATCGTCGAGCCAAGGCTGTTTGGAGTTGCAATCACCGAAGGATGCGGACCTTCCGCCCCCTCGGCCTTGGCGGTCACGAATGCTGTACCTCCGGGCGAAACATTGATGCTGTACTGGTAGCCTGGAAATCCCGGGTATCCCAGCCGAAGCTGATGTGTTCCTGCCGCGACGTTTCTCACCACAAGCTGCCCGGAGCTATTGATGGCGCCTGCTTCCTTGCCGTCAATGTAAAGGATCGCGCCAGGCGAGCTCGTCAGCACCAGGTCGCCTGACGGGCCGGAGGTTTGGGTGGGCGCGGGGACTGAAGCCATACTCGCGCTTTGAACTGACTGAGCGGGCTGCGGTGATGCAGGCGGGGGAGAGGATTTGGCTAGAAGTTTCGAGGCCTCCGCTTTCTGGGTTTTTGAAGCGCTCGTGGGCGGGGATTGCGCTTCAGTCTTGCGCGGAGTCTTGGTTGCGCCCGGCGTTTCAGCAGAAACTTTCTCAACCGGCCTTTCCGAAGTTATGCTTGGCCCGTTTGAGGGCAGAGACGCAGCAGGTGATTGCGTGGGCAATTGGGCCGTTGATCCTGGCGAACCCGCCGGGCTTGCCGGGTTGGTAGGGTTGACTGAACTGGCTGAGTTGGTTGAAGCAACCGTCGTCGTGGCAGAATGATGGACCTTGTAATGCCACGCCGCAAATCCGCCAACGGCTGCCAACGCCACCACCAACAAGGCCACCGCCCATCGCAGACCTTTGGAGCTTGCGACTTGCTGCGGCAGAGCAGTCCCTGGCGCCGCCGCAGACGTAGGGGCGGTCGATGCCTCGGACGGAAACGCCTGGGTTTGGGGAACCGATTCAGTAGCGGGCGATCGCACGGCAGGCGTGCGGCTGGAGCTTAAAACCTGTGTCTCCTCCACCTTCGCCGGAGCTGCCTGAGCCAGCAGCGTTGCCCCCTCCCTGGCTTTTGCCTCGTTATTCAGGACACCATCCAATTCTTCGATCAGGGCCGCGCCGGTGGCCGGGCGAAGTTCCGGCTTCTTCTCCAGGCACTTCATCACGATACCGGCGATGGCGGGCGGAATATGGAGTTCCGGCCTGGCCTCCAGAATGGGCCGAGGTGGCGTGTTGATGTGCGCCATCAGCAATTCCATCGTGGTGTCAGCCTTAAAAGGTAGCTCTCCCGTTAGCATCTGGTACATGACGACACCCAGTGAGTAAAGATCGCTGCGACCGTCAAGTTCGCCGCTGCGCCTCCCCATCGCCTGCTCTGGCGACATATATTGAGGCGTCCCGATCACCACTCCCGTGCCGGTCAGTGTCATCTCTCCGGTTTCTGCAAGGTGAGCTTCCCGAAACTTGGCGATCCCGAAGTCCAGAACTTTGGCTTGCTCTCCTCTTGCTGTCTGGACGAGCACAATATTCGCCGGCTTGATATCCCGATGAATCATCCCCAGATGATGGGCTGCGTCCAGCGCCGAGGCCACCTGTTTCACGATCGAGCAGACCGCAGGAACCGGCAAAGGGCCGCGCGCCTGAATCCGGTTTTTCAGGCTTTCTCCCTCGATGAATTCCATCACCATAAATGGCCGGCCATCTTCTGATTCATCGATGTCATCCACACGCACGGCATTCGGATGATCGAGCTTGCGCGCAATCACGGCCTCCTGCTTGAAGCGCTTCACAAAGAGCTCATCGCTGAGCAGTTCCGGGTTGATCACTTTGAGCGCGCGCAACTCGCCAAACAGCACGTGATAGGCTTTGTAAACCGCACCCATCCCTCCCTGGCCCACCTTCGAGAGAATGCGGTACTTCCCGCGAATGATCGCCCCTTCAGACCAAGCTCCCGCTTCGACCAAAGGCGTTCCATCACGAGGACAATGGCTGTAATCATTGGGATAGGTTGCGCGGCAGGTGGTACAGCTTTTCATTACCCCTCAAGACCCCGCTAACGACTTGCTGAAGTATAGCACGAGCGATCCCCCCTGCGGCTCGGCTGGTGCGCGTTCTATGGAATCCGGTTGAAATCCCATTGAAACCGATCCGGTCTCCGGTTATGCTGCAATCGCCGATTGAGTTTAGTCGCAATCCCGAAAGGGAAGAGGGCGGTTCCGGAATACCTAATCCACCACTTCGCAAACAGGAGGCGCACCGTGAAATTAAGAGAGCGCATGATCGGGATCATCTTGCTCGCGGGGATCAGTACCCTGGCCACAACCCCGGCTTTTGCCCAAACTCGGAGCAATGTCGTGACTGTACGTTTCGCCGCAGTCTCGCCGATTGTGGCCCTGATCGCCGGCATCCTTATTCTGATTTTCCCTCGGCTTCTGAACTACATTGTGGCCATTTACCTGATTCTGATCGGGTTGATCGGGCTCCTCGGTCGTTGAAAACCGCCCTATTCCGCCACGCGCGAAACGCAGCCCAGGCTGTTTGCGAAATAGCCGGGTTTGAAGACGGGCGGCGCGCCCATCATATCCAGATGGACACCCACGGTCATAGGCTTGCCGTTCGGCAGGTAGAGAATTCGCTCGCCATTCTTCTGTACCCAGCTCAGATCGTAGCCCGATCCGTTCGTCTTCCATTGAGCGTCGCGGAAGAGTCCGAAGATCCCCCAAGGGCCTGGATAGGAAACGCCTCCCTCACCGACCGTCTGCCTCACTTCATGAGCTGTTGCGGGTGACCACGCAAACTGTACCGATGCGCCAGGATACGTCAGCGTCTGCCCGTCAATCGTCAGAGAGAAACTCTTGACTCCCTCGGTTGGCAATGGCGAGAGCACAAAGCGCAGTTGGGGCTGAGGAGAGCCGTTCGGATAGAGCGCGCGCGCGAACTCCATCGCACGATTAAAAAAGGCCAGAAATGCCGGCGTCAGCTTTATGGGACTGCCGGGATTCATCACGTATTGCGATCCGGTAAAACTGAGAATGCTTGACAGGTTCTGGGCATAGAACTTTGCAAGAGCACCATCGTTCGGTTGGAAAATGCTGTTCAGTTCTACCACGCTCGCGGCCGGGCTGCGCGGATTGGAACTGAAGGGATACTCCCGCATCAGCGAGTTGAATTGTGCACAAAGCGACCGGCCCTGTCCGTTCAGTGCCTGGCCAGGCTTCGGCAGAGCGGATTGAACATTGGTAATGGGCGCGAGCATCAGACGCTTCACCAGATCATCGATGTGGCCGACGGGATCCGGTGTAAAGCCTTGGGCAATCTGCTCGGTCACGGTTGTGGCTTGGGCCGCGCTCGAGGCCACAGGATTGGGAGCGCCCGGGTTCAACGCCGCCTGGGACTGCTGGGCCAGTTGATCGAGTGAGCTTTTCAGGTTGAGCAGCGCACCGAGATAGTTCTGGTTCGCGGAGGAGACGTACTGTTGCTGATCGGAGGGCGGCACCACCTTGGCAACAGGCTGAAATTCTCTGGCCGCTTCCGGGTCCACGGAAACGTGATAGGAAATCAGCCAGAACAATTCAAGCAGTGGAGACGTGTTGCCCGTCAAGGCTTCCAGTTTGCGGCTTGCGTCTTTCAAATTCGCATAGGGAACCACTCTTGCGCTGGCCAGAAACTTGCGCCACGCATTCGTAAACTCACTCTGGTAGCGCAGCCGGAGATGTTGCTGCAATGTGATCACATCGGATGCGCCGCTCACCTGCGTTCCCAGCACCCAGGGTTCGCCTTTCATATAAGGTTGAGGATTATCGAGAGCCTTCTGCATCAGGCTCCAGCCGGTTTTGGTGTAAGCGCCTGAGATTTCCTCAGGTGCTGTCACAATACCCGCGGAGTTGGGATAGGCGCGGCTGAAGATGATGGGAGCGCTGCTTCTGGAAACATCGGCCAGCATCGCGCGATAGACGCGCTCTTCAGGCGGAAACTGGTTCAGGTAACGGCGTGCATGGTTCACCGCATCCTGATCGGCTCTTGAGGCAAAGCATTGGGAAGTGCCCAGGCGGGCGCTGGCTCGGAGTTCGTCGCTGTAGAAATCAAACTGCTTGCGGGCAAGTTCAGCCGACTGCGAGTCGACCGCCCGCGCCTGAGACCAGGTCTTGAATAACTCGGGCGACAGGAACTCTCGCTGGCTCTCTTCCGGGTTCGTGGTAGTGATCAGATACGCCCGCAGCGTGTCGTAAGCCGGGCCGTATTCACCGGTGGGTGTTGAAGGCAATGCCTTCAGGTAATCCACCATCGCGCTCTGAATTGGATCGAGCAAAACCTCCCGAAACATCCGTGCGTATGCGGCACACGCCGCAGGGTAAAGTTCGGGACCCGTGAATAATCCCCAGCCCAGGCGCCACGGCGCGCCGTTTTGGTTGTAGTTGCGAATCTCTTCAAGCGGCTGGCGCAGCGCTTCCAGTTGCCGAAGAGATTCGGCCAATGACGCGTTCGGATTCGCCTGGGCGGTGCGCGCGGCGCGGGCCACTTCGGATTCGAGGGCGCGGTTCCCCAGGAAGGAGACGATCAAGCCAATGCTGAAGATCAGACAGATGACGGCGGCTGCGGCCAGCAAAAATCGCCGCCAGAAATTCACCCGTGCACTCGCGCTGCTCGCGGCAAGCCCCGCCCGATCCTTAAGCAGAACTTCATGAAAGAGATGTCCAAGAAAGACCGGCTGCTGGATAGTCCGCGTGCGGGGCGCAGACGCTCCAATCCCGCCCATCGCCGCCTTTCGGGGATCGAAAATGCGTGTGGCGCCGGAGGCATCTTCCAACCCCTGCGGTTGCTGGGTTGTGAGGCGGCGCAACTGGCCAGCGCTGAATACCCGCGTGGCGCCCATCTCGGCGTCGGCTGCTTCGGATGCGAGCGTCTGCGGTTCAGCTTCCGCTTCAACCAGCACAGAGCGCGTACCCGCGAAATAAAAGCCGCGCAGAAAAGGACTGGTGGTGAGTTGGCTGGGGCGGCAAAGGTCCACCAGAAACTGGACAACCGCATTGCGCAGCTTCCGAAATTCGCGTGGGAATTCATAGATTCCGGGTAACCGCTCTGCGTTATGCTCGCGGCTCAGAAGCTCGATGCGATGCTCGCTGAGCGAGTAGAACAGCTCGTCGAAAGCTGCTGACAGGCGCTGGCTCTCCTGTTCGGCGTAAATGCCGGTAGTGCTTTGCGCGCGTATGGGAAGCGTCGCCCCAAAAACCTGCGCGGCCTCAGCCGGAGTGAGGTTCTCCGCATAGTCAGCGAAAAACGGCGCACGGTCGATCTTGGTGAACAGAACGTAGACCGGCAGGCTGATGCCCAGCCGCCGCGAGCATTCATCCAGGCTGGCGCGCAGCGCGCGGAGCCTGTTCGCGTTTTCTTGAGCCGTGCCGGGCTTCAGAAGACTTTCCAGGCTGACGCAAACCACCGCTGCGCGCGGGGCGGCTTCTCTTCGGCTGAAGACGGAGTGAAACCGGCCCGGAGCAATACGGCGGGCGATTTGCGCCCAGGAAGGCGTTTCAGTCAGCAGCTTTCCGGCGGCTTCCACAAAGATCACCTGACGCGCAAACCAGAGATTCACTGCGCGTGTGGGGGCTACCTTGTTATCCTGCGAGACTTGCCCGGCGAGTAGTTCCGGATCGAGACTCGATCCCAGCATGACGCTGGTTTTCCCCACTCCCGTCTCGCCCAGCAGCAGGATGACCGGCAGTTTGCCGAGCGCAGCCTGGCGGCCCAGGCGCGAAGATTTCAGGCGCGATTCGGCCTGGCGCATCAGGAGATCAATTTCCTGTTCGCCCTCGGCAGCCTCAGGCGCGCCGCCAGCCGTGTTCGCCGCATTGGCCGCAGCCGCCGCCTGGCGCGCGCGCAGCCACCAGAGCAATGCACCTGCCGCAATCAGCCCCAGAGCCGCGAAAGCGCCAAGCAGAATCCAGAAGTTCGATCCTTTCAGGTGAAGCAGAACGGCCGCCGTCCATCCGATCACCACAAAGATGACGAAAACGGCGATCGCAATCCCGTTTTGTTTCATCAATCCCCCTTAACGACTCCCTGCAAACGTTGCCGTCGTGACTTCCGACACACCAGAGCGGAGCGATGCTTTGAAGCCTGCAAACAGTGCCACCGCCAGGATCGCGCAGGCAAGCGCGGCATACCCCAAGCGGCGAACCCATGGGTCGCGATGGCGCGCGGGAGCGGCCTGAATTGCATTCGCCCAAGTCGCTGAAAACGGCTGTAAGGGTCCACGAATGCGGCGGATTTTCTCCGCAATCGCGTCTTTGTAGCCGCGCAGGGCTTCCGGCCCGCTGACCCCATAGCGGCCGCGATAGCCAAGCAACAGGCAGAGGTCGTACACTTCCAGAAGATCGGCGAGATCGTTTGAGTCTTTGCCGCCCAGTAGGCGATCGAGACTTTGAAAGAAGATCTCCCCGGCCACGTGTCCTCCGAACAGCTCCTCCTGCAAAGGCTTGCGCGCCCAATCGGCAAAGACCGGATTGCGGGAGTTCAGCACGGTTTCATCGAGAAGAGCGACGACCGCGAATGAAGCCAGCCGCGTATCCTGCGGATTGTAGCCTCGGGCGAGGCTTGTTTGCTCGGCGCTTTTAAGTGCGGCGCGCATATTGGCGCGGAAGGATTGGCGTCATGGGTGGCTTGGGCGGTTTGCGCGGATTCTGACGATCACCGTCAGCAGTTCCTGGTAAATCAGCGCCAGCGTAAGCTGTGGCGCGGTGGGATTCAACTGGGATGCTTCCGATTGCTGAGCCATAAATTCTCCTCAATGAGTGTCGCCCATTTAACTTTCCAGCAGGACGAGCAATTCCAATTCAGGATTGGGAATTTCACCGGGCACGTAGACACCTACGCGGCGTGTCTTGACGATATGTTCCCAGCAAGGCCCCGCACGATTGATGGCAAAATATTGGTTCGTCACTTTGGGCGATGCCGCTGCCGGAGGCGTTGAGAGGTGGGTCAGCGTAAGCCCCGGCAACGCGCGCTTCACCAACTCCGGAACAAACTGGCTGGAGCAGATCTTCACCAGCTGCGGCGTGCGCGAAATCAGATCCACTTCTCCCAGTTCGGCATGGACGCTGAAAATCCAGCGAGCGCGATCCAGGCACCTCTGGTCCCGAATCTCGCCTTCGTAAAAGTAGCGCGCAACGGGCTTGAGCGGTATGGAAACGCAGTTCTCCGGGAAGATCGTGACCAGGTGAGCGCGAATGTAAGCCTCAAGCTCCGTGAAACACTTTTCCAGGTTGCGATGATCGTAAAGAGGAATGGCGCGCGGGTGTGAATCCGCCTTGAAGGTGGTGAGTGCCCCGGCCAGTCGCGAAAGCTCCAGGAAGAGCTGCTCGGGATGGCCGCGACGCGCGAGATAAAGATGCCGCAGCGGAGCCAGGCTGGAGTTGAGCGTGTGCAGATACCAGAAATTGGCGACATCCTGCGCGGAAAGCCCGGTGGAAAACTTCCCGCCTTTCTGGCCCGCCCGCGAAAGCGAAGCACTCCTTTCATCCAGCTCCTCGACCAGTCGACGGATGAGGGAGACCAGCTTTTCGTTCGCCGTAAAGTCGAGGCAAGGCGGAACGAATCCCGAATCGTAGACGAAGCGCCCCGAGCTGTCGCGCGTAATGCGAGCCAGCGGCAAGACCGTCATTTCCTCGCTCGTTTCTGTTTCCAGATGGATACGGATGTTCTTGGAGCCCAGTTGCAGCGTCTTCTCATCGCGGCCTGTGTTCTCATCCGGCATGGAATGAGGCCGGGCCACATACCGGACGCTTCCTTCCGAGCCGTTTTCCGAAACGCTGCAATTCAACCCATCAGGTTTGTAGGCGGGAACTGCTAACGCCACGCTCAGAAACTGTTGGGTGGGCGGAAACAAATCTTCGATGTTGCGCGCCGGAGGCAATGGATCGCTCTCTGGCATGTGAAATACAAGGCCATCCGGAAAGATGCCTCGCGCATGCACCAGCGAAACCGTCCCGTTGCGGAGCGCATCCGCATCCAGCTCGTAGCCGAGAAAGCCATATGGCTCGAACCAGAGGTTCGAGATCGTGAAGTGGATAAGATCTTCAAAATAGCGGTTCTGGGCCTGGAAGTGATGGGTTGCCAGATACATCCCCTCCGACCACACGACTTTTGAGAGGTTCTTCATTTGATAACAGCTATCCGTCCGGGCGCCCGTCCTCACAAAGCTGGATCAAGTTGACGAGAGAATACACCCCCTGAGCTTTGTTCGGCAAAAAGAGCGCCGGAGATGAATGTCATCATGAAACGCCGTCGAATCCATTGTCAAGCAAATCAACAACTGGATTTCTGGTTTACCAGTGTTAGAATAAGCGGCAGGACTCCACCTTGGGAATAGGCATGAATCCACTACTGCAATATGAGAATCTCGAAGCGGTTGCTGAAGGTGAATTAAAGACCTTCCGCGCGCGTGAAGTGAGCTCTCATCGTCCCGTTCTGTTGCATCAATTGAGCCACAGGCCGGGATCGGGTCGCCCGCTACGCTTACTGACGCGAATCCTGCGCTACACTTCCGGCTTGAGTCCTGGCAGCCAGAATCCGATCCTGGGGATTGAAGAACTGGAGGACTCCGTCTGGGTGATTACCGAAGATCGACCTGAGCTTGTAAACCTGTGGGAATGGCTTGGTCGGGCTGGCGAGAAGCACGAGACCCCGTCCACGACTCTTTCTACTTCGCCCATCACACAGTCCCCGGAAGCGGTGCAGTTGGACGCGAGTCCGGCTGAAGCAACGCTCTTCCTCTCTTCGTCGTCAGCGCCACAGGCGACGGAATCGACGCCCGTAAGTTCCGTGTCCCCGTCTCCAAGGGAAGAGGCAGTGGGCGATTCCACTCTGATCTTGCAGCGCTCTGAGACCGCTCGATTCAGTGCGCCCAATCCGGCTGAGAGCACGACTCAACCGCCGCCGCAAAGCTCAACCCCGCCGGGCGAATTTACCATGCTGTTCCAGACCAAGCACCCCCAGGATTTCCCGGAGAAAGCTGCGTCTCCACCCTACTCGCATGAGCCCATCGTGAAACCTTCTGACAAGCCCAGTGAATTCACGATGGTCTATGGTAAACCCACGCGAGGATCGGCAGGTGATTCCAAGCCCAGGTTCCTGGGGTATACGGCTCCAGCGCAAAACCGCTCTTCGCAAACAGACTCCTCCGCCGTCATCATTCGGAACCTTGGGGATGAAACCATCGCGCCCAAGGTCGAGCCGCCTTCCTTACCTCCCGATACCTCGCAGCCCGGCGAATTCACCCGCATGTTCCAGATCCCTCATCATGATCTTCCCGTGAGTGACCAGACCATTCCCGACTCGCTGAAACCTGAGCTTCCTGTTTCGGGGCAACCTGGCGAGTTGACGCAGGTCTTCCGGAGATCTAACCCGACCCTGGGTTCGCCGAACCCTCCCGGCCTTGGTGAGCCTGAAAACAAGGAGCCTGGTGTTTTCACTCGCATCTTCCGCATCCCTGTGGGCAGTGACCTGCTTACGGAGCCACAACCGCCGCTCTCTTCGTTGGAGAAACCACCTAGTGAAACGGTGGTCCAAGACGGTACTCTGGAGCCGATGGTCATGGAGCAGCCGCCGATGGCATCAGAGGCTCAAGCGGGGACTCCACCCCCGCCTCAGTCTTCTTCAGCCTCCATAACAGTAGCTCCGCCCAAGCCGTCGTTCGAAGGAATGTCCTCTGCTCCCGCGATCAAAATTCCCGAAGCAAGTTCCGGGCCCCATCAACTGAGCCCACCTTCTTTCTCCATGCCCAAGTTCGCCCCGCCACAAATGCCACAAGCGGCCAATCCCATGGTTCCCATCCCTCAGGGGATTCAAGCGCCCAGGCTTCCTGAACAGCCCGCCGCCGCTTCCGGGCCTTCTTGGCTCCCTATCGCGCTCGTGTTTGGCGGAATCATCCTGATTGCCGTTCTTCTGGTCTTGTTCTTCCTGACGAAGTAGCGAGGTCATTCGAACGATAGCCAATGCAACTCTTGAGCCATTCCCTGAAGATTCCACTCGTGACGCCAACCTGCCAGCTAAGGCAACAGGATGATCAGCTCAAGCTGCGGCGATGCGAAATCCGCGGGTACGTAAACAGCCAGGTTGCGCGCGCGCCCCACGGCGTCCCAGGATTCTCCGGATTGGTTCAGGCTGAAGTACTGGTAGTTCAGCTTGACGGGAAGCGAGCCGGGCGGGGTCGAAGTGTGCGTCAGCTTGATTCCCTGCAGAGCCTGGCGAACGAGGGTCTCAATCTGTGTTGCCGCTCCCACCTTGATGAGCTGCGGGACTTTCCTGATCAGATCGGCCTCCTTCATGTCAGCGGCGATGGCGAGGTACATTCGGGTATTCAGCAGGTACTTGTCGTCGGCGAGGGCGGTGGCGTAAATGGAGGGTTGAACAAGCTTCAAGGGCAGGGAGACGAAGTTCGTGGGCACCACCGTTTCAAGCAGCGCGCGGATCATCTCATCCAGAGACATGAAACAGGGGCCGAGATCATCGTGATTGTAGACGGGGAAATCGTGCGGCTGAAATGTGTGCGAGAACGTCGTGAGTGCCCCTGCGAGCGAGGTCATGGCGGAAAAAAGTTGCTCGGGATGTCCGCGCCTCGTCTCAAACAGGTGGCGCAGAATAGGGAACCAGGTATTCGTGGTATAGAGCAGCCAGAAGTTGGCGATGTCGGCGGCAGTGAAATCAGCCAGGCTCTGGTTCTTCTGCCGGCGCAGCCCGGATTGCATAGCGCTCTTAGCCGAGAGGATTTCGACCAGCCGTCGAAGAATCCCCATCAAATAGTTGCTGGCGGAAATGTCAAGCAGGGGCGGCACGAAGTGATCATCAAGCTGAAAGATGCCGGCCGGCGTCCGCATCACCCGTGCAACACGCAGTGCTGTGGTTCCCTGCCGCGATTCACCTTCTACCAGGAGCCTGAAGTTCTTCCGGGCCAACTGAATGGATTTCTCCCCGAGTCCCGTATTCTCGTCCCGCACCATGGCTACTTCCGCTCGGTAGCGGGTGTCACCGTTGCGCAAGTCGAAGGAGTTGTTCCGTCCGCGTTCGCGATATTCTGGAATAGCCAGAAACACATCCACGCGATCGCGCTCAGCCTCAAAATAGGGCGCCAGGGTCTTGCGCGGCGGCGGCGGATCGGACTCGGGAATCTCAAACGCCAGGCCGTCGGGCAATAGTCCTGCGGCGCGCGAAATGGCAAAGTTGCCCGCTGCGAGGGCTTCCTGGTCGATCTGTAAGGAAGAAAACCCCCAGGGCCTGAAGTTGAGCGCCCCAATCCGAAACTCTAGTACACTTTCAGTGAATCGATCCTGCACCTGCAAATGCTGCGGCGTCAGGAACGTGCCTTTGGACCAGATGACGGGTTGTAACTGCCTCATAACCGATCAAACTACTAGAGCGCGCCGATGAAGTCAAAGGGGAAATCTCTGCTATAGTCTGTGGATGTGCCCTCGGGGCGTGCGGCGCACGCCCCCGGCCGCATGGGGGCGGACGCCGTCTGTCCGTGCAATCAGGTTCCAATGAATCGACCATCTTCTACATCGTCTCCCTGGCCGTTGCATCATGGGACTCCCGAGCAGTTTGCGCTCGTTCGCGGAATTCTGAGGCAATCCGGCTATACCGAAAACGCCATATGTGAGCGCCTCGAACTGAAAGCCCTTCATGAGTACTCGGCCATCGCCGCAGGCACCAGGCGCTCTCTCGCTGACGATTCCCTCGTTAGCCATCTCATTCGGCTCTTCTTCTGCGGCGAATGCCTGCCCGTCGCTCAACTGGAATCTCTTCTTCCACGAGCGGTAATAGATGCCCTGCGCGGTTTGGGGCTTCTGTGCGACGATCCCGCGCGCCCCGCAGAGTGTTACTCACCGGTGGCGCTTTATCCGGCGCAGGGACTCTATTTCGTCTCCGATCGCTGGGTCAGACCTGACCGCTCGGCATTTGAGCCCTCGGATGACATCGTGTTTCCGGCCATCAGCCGCCACACGTGTCAGTTCCTTGAGACGCTGCCCCAGTATCCCTGCGAAGACCTGCTCGACCTCTGTTCCGGCACCGGGGTTGCCGCCCTGGTGGCTGTCTCCCGCTATGCGCGCCGAGCCTGGGCCGTTGACATCACCGAGCGCGCCACTCGATGCGCCGAGTTCAACATCCTGCTGAACGACCTGACGCAAGTCACCGCTATTCAGGGAGACCTCTATGCGCCGCTCAACGGCCGGATGTTCGACCGCATCGTCGCACATCCCCCTTACGTTCCCGTGATGAAACCGAGCAAGATCTACTACGACGGCGGCGAGGATGGCGAACGCGTGACGCGCGCCATTATCGCAGGCCTGCCGCAGCACCTGAAGCCCGGCGGCAGCTTCTATTGCCTCACCATGGGTGTCGAGCGCGATGGCGAGCCCTACGAGCAACGGGCCCGCCAATGGCTGGGCAAAAGCCACGGGGAGTTCGATCTGCTCTTTGTCGAGTCGAGAATTCAGGACTTGACTGACTTTGCCTATCAGGCCACTGTCACTGCCCGAGGTGACTGGAGCCAGGTGGAGCAGTGGAAGGCCCACTTTCAAAAGCTCAAGATCAAGAATCTGGCGCACGGCGCCCTGGTGATCCGCAGGAAAACAGAGTCGCGCCCTGCTTTTACGATTCGCCGCCGCCGAGGGCCGCACTCGAGGCCGGCGGAAACCGAGTGGCTGTTGCGCTGGGAGGAATCGGCGTCCCAGCCCACGAGCGCTGCGTGGCTGCTTGAGCTGAAGCCCTTCGCGTCGCCCCAGCTTGAGCTGCGGGTGCTTCACCGTTACCAGGAAGGCGAATTGACACCCGTTGAATTCGTCCTGGAAACCGACACTCCTTTCAGCATGGAGTGCAGAATTCAGCCTTGGATGGCGATGCTGTTGGCACGTTGCGACGGCAAGACCCGCATCCTGGAACTCTTTGAAGCCTGCAAACGCGATCGTCTGATTCACCCCGAAACACCGGCTGGGGAATTCGCTCGCCTGCTCGGCACTCTGATTTCGGGAGGCTTTCTGACCGTCGAAGGCTTCGAGCCGCCGGCCTCACTTTGATCCTTGTGCGCCTGGCCATCCTGGCGGCCGTCAAACCACTGCCCGCCCGTGATATCAGTGCCATTTCCCAGCGCTCGCGCCATGAAGGGCGGTACATCTCATGTCACAAACGTTAGTACTACTGCGTCATAAAAGATATCCCCATTCCATGAAAGCCGACTTGATGGCGCCAGGCGCACAACAGAAACGCCTTGCGGCTTATCTTAACGGCCTGACGCAAGCCGCAGGGCACGCTGACCGAGCGGTGCCGGCCCAAAGGCCGCTGCCCCGTTCTCAAAGAACTGTTTCAACCAATGGTAGAAAACCGTGGGGTGGACGTGATGTTCGTCGCACAGAGTGGAAACCTGAATCTTGTCGATCAGATGCCGGCGCAGAATGGCTACCTTCTCCTCAGGGCTGTGATGCTTGCGCTCGTTGCTCATGAGTCCTCTCCCTTGTAGCTATCTTAACGGGAGAACTCTCCATTTTCAGCTGAGGCACGACAGAAGCTGCGGCCTGGCTCCCGCAGTTTGCCGAAGTTTTGCGCGTCGGGTTCGAACCTATCGCGCCTTCAACAGGTTGCTGAAAAAAGCCAAATTGTCATGCTGAGCGAAGCATCACTGCATTTCTCTGAAGATAAACACAGGGATCCTTCGCTGTGCTCACAATCGCAAGCGCTTAATCCGCTTTCAGCAGTCTATTAAGCAGACGTCGAGATCAAGCGTGCAAATCGCTCCGGATCGCGCGCCAGCTGCTCGGAATACGTAGCCGCCTGCTGGAAGGTATAGACCAGCTGATCGCCGGGCCGCAGATCGAAGACAGGTCCTGTTCGCGCGGCCGCGTCGGCAGCGCGGCCTTTGTTCCAGGACGCATCCAGTCTTTCGAGCAGGCGCCGGTCGCGCAGCGCAATGGTCCGGATCAGGGTCGCGACTGACTCCGGTGTGCGTTCCGGTTTCGCGGCCTCCTCAGCAAGGACCGTGATACGCCAGAAAACGTGCTCGAGGTACTCCACCGCGAGCCGGAAAGTCAGAAAGTCATCGAAATGGTCTCGCACCTGCGCTTCGCTGAAGACAAGCTGGCTGAGCAGTCGCCGGAAGGGCGGGGCATCGACCATGCCAGATTGTGCCGCGGCCTTCAACTCATCGTCGCTTCTCCATGGAATCGGAAGTACCGGCTGCATCCATGCTGGCGAGCAGGACCTCCGATTCGGCGTGATCTCGTAAAGAGTCGTAAAGACATCCGACCAGTTCTCGTCCCATGGGGCCTGATAGAATTTCTCAACGAAGCGCCGGAAAGCGGACGCTCGTGCAGCGGCACTGCCTTCATTCAAAGCCACTCCTGCGTAGGCATATGTGTCCCAAAGCGACCCCTGGATGTATCGCGACGGCACCCAGTTGGTAACGATCACACCCAGCGCGCGAGGACTGCTGATGCGGCGGTAAGCGTCAGCGTAGGCGTCGATGTTGCGCAGGGCGTTGGCGCCCGCCCGCGGACCCCAGCGGCAGGAGATGATCGCAGGTGCGCCGATGGCCCTGAGTCCGGTGTCGATGATCTTCCGCGCGGCCTCCTCAAGCGGTTGCGGATCGGTCACAAAGTATTGCCAGTCCGTCACGATGATGTCTTTGTTGAGGCGCGGAAGAACGCCGGGTTGCTTGTGCAGGACATAATCGCCCCAGACGATAAGCTCCTTGCCAAGCCCGTGCGCAATCTCATCGAGCGAATTCAGGTATTCAGCCCAGATCTCGTCGCGGCTCTTTTTCTTCAGCGCTTCGCGGGAAAGCTCAGACCCGCCCCAGTTGACTTCATCGCAGCCGCCGTGAAAATAGCGCGAAGGAAAGATTTCCGCCACTTCGCGATAAAGATCTGAGAACAGCTTCAGAGTTTCCGAGGCCACCGGGCACACGGCGGAAAGGTTGTTGCGCCCGCCCTTGATGGCGTCCGCCAGATGCGCGTATTGCGGCACTCCGGTGATGTAGTGCGTGTGGCCGAATGATTCAATCTCAGGAATCAGTTCAACGCCGCGCTGCTGCGCGTAACGGGCGAGGTCGCGGGCCTGCTCATGCGTCAGGGAATTCTTGTGGGTGATCAGTTCCGGATGGCTCTTGAAGCGCAGGGCGCAACCCTGATCATCGGCCAGCGAAATCAGATAAGCATTCATGTTCCATTCGCGGCAGAAGTCAATGGCTCGGCGGTAGTACGACGGGTCTTCTGGGACACGCCCCGCATCCGCCATCAGGCCGTATAAACGCCCAGCCTCCGTCGCTTTTTCTGCTGGGGTCCCCTCTCCTGGACTGGTATTCGGGTTTGAAACACGATTCAAAATTCCTGGTGGCATGCCGTCTAATGCTGTCCCTCGCATAATCTTCTCTGCCAGCAGCTTTGAGCCTGCAATGCCAGCGATACCGCTTGCTAGAAAGTCACGGCGCGTTTTCCTTTTGTTACTGTCTCTGTTGTGTGTAGACAAGCTCTCCTCCTTCATCATGGCATCTTACCCCAGGCACGAGTGCGGAAAGGGAATTTTGTGGGATAACAGTGACAGGGTGCGGCACCAAGTTTACCGATCGCCAATTTTCGGCGTGAGGAAAGAGATCAGGCAGTGCAGGCAAAATGCAAGAGCCGGCTATCGCAGAAGCGCCGCCTTACGCGACCGTTGGCACTGCAGGGACGGCTTTTCGTGATGATTCTTTACTCATCAAGCGGGGAATCGGCTGCGCTGGCCAGCGTCGTGGGATTTTGCCGTATCACGCCCGTCTGATCTATGTAATAGGAGTTCGTGCCCGTCGTACCGCGGCTGATGGGATCGGCGTTGATCGTGTAGGTCATGATTTGCCCGTTGATAACGGTTCCGAGCGAAAAGGTAAAGATGTATCTGCTCTTTGCGGATGGCATCGCATCGAGGAATATGGCGTGTTGAACAAGCTGCTTTTTGGGTCGGATTACCCCTTCACGACTCCAGACGCCACGATGGATGCGCTGCGCAACTTCAATCGAATGGTTGAAGGCACGAAC
>Ga0209060_10002649_pt1 | contig 16291 bp, 14 predicted proteins | sample Coa_R1_8_FD_187155 | JGI IMG/M metagenome (GOLD analysis project Ga0209060, IMG submission 187155) | Surface soil microbial communities from Centralia Pennsylvania, which are recovering from an underground coalmine fire - Coalmine... | ecosystem: Environmental > Terrestrial > Soil >...
CGGGACGTCGAGTAGACGTGCTCGATGCCGCGCACCTGCCAGAGGAGCTTCTCGAGCGGCGTGGCGACGAGCTGCTCGACCTCCTCGGCGCTCGCGCCCGGGAAGGCCACGACGACGTCGGCCATGGGCACGACGATCTGCGGGTCCTCCTCCCGGGGCGTGGCCACGACCGCGAACGCCCCGGCGAGCGCCGCCACCACGAGCAGCACGGGCGAGAGCGGGCCCGTGACGAACAGCCGCACCACGCGCTGGACGAGGCCCTCGGGGGCGGACGCGTCGCCGGTCACGGCGCGGCGAGCCCCACGGTCTCGCCGCCCGCGAGCCCGGAGAGCACCTCCACCTCGCCCCCGGCGAGCGCGGCGCCGGTGGTGACCAGCCGGCGCGTCCAACGGCCGCCGCTCTCGACCACCACGGTCTCGAGCTGTCCCACGCGCTCGATGGCCGCGGCGGGGACGTGCACCACCTCGCGCTCGCCGACGGGCAGGCGCAGCCGCCCGAACATCCCGGGATGGACGCCCGTGACCGGCTCGAAGTTCACGCGCACCTCGAAGGTGCGGCTCTGCGGATCGGCCGACGGCAGGATCTCCGCGACCGTGCCCTCGATGGCCGCGCCGACGGCGGGCAGCTCGACCGCGAGGCGCGTGTCGGGGACGATGCGGCCGATGATCCCCTCGCGCACCTGTGCCTCGAGACGGAGCGCGGTGGGATCGAGCACGACGAGAAGCGGCAGGCCGGGGGCGGCGAGGTCGCCGGGCTCGGCGTGCCGCTCGGCGACGATGCCGTCGATCGGCGCGGCGATGCGCGTGTGCGCGACCGCCGCCTTCGCTTCGAGGTACGCGGCCTCGGCCGCCTCCATCTGCTCCGTCGTCGCCGCGTGACGGGCGAGGAAGCCGCGCACGCGTTCGTACTGCGCGCGGGCTTGCGCGTAGCGCGCGGCGAAGTCGCTGTCGTCGAGCACGACCAGCGGCGCCCCGGCGCGCACGGCGTCGCCGACCTCGGCGGCAACCTGGACGATGCGCGCGGTCACCTGCGCGGACACCGCCACCCGGCGGCGCGAGCGCACGGTGCCGACCGCTTCCTCCACGACCGGCACGATGCCGCGCGCCGCGACCGCCGTGGCGGTCGGGGCGGGAAGCCCCGCGGGCGCCGGGAGCCGGCCGGGGCGGATGCGGGCCCCCTCGAAGGCCCCGGCGGCGTAGAGGACGACGCCGGCGACCAGGGCGAGGAAGCCGCCCCAGCGGGCGGCGGCGCGCGCGCGCGGCGACATCAGCCGGGAACCAGCCGCCCGATCGCGCGGCTCGCCTCGACGACGGCGCGGTCCAAGTCGAGCTGCGCCTCGATGTGCGCCGTGCGCGCCCGCGCGCGGGCCGCCTCGGCCTCGAGGTAGCGCGTCACGGTGACCGCGCCGCCCCGGTACTGCGCCGAGACGAGGTCGAGCGTCTCGTCGGCGGCGCCCACGGCCTGCGCGGCGACCGCGGCGCGGACGCGCGCCTCGTCCAGGCGGAGGTAGGCGGTCTCGACCTCGCGCGCCACCGCAAGGAGCGCCCGGCGGTCCTCCTCGGTGAGCTCGTCGACGGCCGCGCGCGCGCGCGCGACGTTGGCCGCGCGGGCGCCGCCGTCGAAGAGGTCGATCGACAGCGCGATCGCCACCGTCCAGTTGCGGTCGCCCGGCGCGATGTGTGCCTCGGGAGCGTCCCCGTACAGGCGGCTCTCCACGTCGAGCCGCGGCCCGTAGGCGCGGCGCGCGGACGCCAGCTCGAGGCGGGCCCGTTCCACCGCGCGCCGCGCGATCTGGGCCTCGGGCCGGGTTCTGTAGGCCTCGGCGAGCGCGTCGGCGGCGGTGGGCGGGAGCGGGCCGGCGTCGAAGCCGGCGTCGGCGAGCTCGAGCGGCGCGCCGGCGGGCAGCGCGAGCAGGTCGCGCAGCACGGTGAGGGCGAGCCGCTCCGCGACCTCGCTGCGTGCACGCTGCTCCCGGGCCTCGGCGAGGCGTACCTCGAGCGAGAGGAGGTCGGAGCGCAGCGCGCCCCCGCCCTCGACCTTCACGCGGCTTTCCTCCACCTGCGCCTCGACCGTGCGCACGTTGGCGTCGTCCGCGGCGAGCAGCGCACGCGCGGCGCGCCCGTCGAGGTAGGCGGCCACCGTCGCCGCGACGAGCCCGTTGGTGGCCGCGTCGCGCGTGAGACGGGCCGACTCGGCGGCGGCGTCGGCGGCCCAGCGGCCGAGGAGATCGCGCCCGCCGTTCCAGAGATTCCACCGCAGCGCAAGACTGCCCTCGAGGTTGCTGAACTGGCCGGGGTCGTTGAAGTTGGTGTTGGGCGGCAGCGCGCGGGCGTCGATACGCGTGAAGAGGAAGGCTGAAGGCGCGTCGCCGACGAGGTAGGAGGCGTTGGCCGAGAGGCGCGGCCAGAAGGCGGCCTCGGCCTCGGCGAGCCCGGCGCGCGCCTCGGCGACGCGGGCGTCGGCGGCGCGGAGGCTCGGGTTGCGCTCGAGCACGAGGCGGACCGCATCGGCCGCCGTCAGCGGAGCGCCGGGGGTGGGCAGCGCTGGCGGCGGCGCTGCCGGCCCGAGCGGGAGCGGCGGCGGCGGCGGGACGAAGTCGCTGCGCCGAAGACATCCCGCGAGCGTGAGCGAGGCGACCGCGGTCAGGAGCCCCGCGGCTCCACGGCGTCCCGGCATGCCGCCATCCCCGCATCGCTCCGCACGCCGGCGCGCTTGAGGATGCTCTCCATCAGGCACCAGCGGGTGAACCCCGACTGGAAGAGGTTGAGGCCCACGAACGCCGTGAACCACAACCATGTGGGCCCGTCAAACAGCGGGACGCCGTTGTAGCGGTTCGCCAGCAGCAGGGATGCCAGGACGAAGCTGCCGGCGACGATGCGAACAAGGCGCTCGGTCGTCATGCAAGAAACCGACCAGGCCGCGCCGACGATCCTGCGCCGGCGTCTTCGCAGCACCGGGAAGAACCGGGCGAGGGGGGCGCCTCGCCCGGGAATCCCGGCTCGGGCCGCGTCAGAGGGCTCGTAGGAAGGCGACCAGATCGTGTTGCTCGTCCGCGCTGAGCTTCACCCCGGTCACCAGGTTGAAGAACGCAACCGTGTCGTCGAGCGTGAGCAGCCGCCCGTCGTGCAGGTAGGGCGGCGAGTCCTTGATGCCGCGCAGCGGAAAGGTCTTGATCGGGCCATCGGCACTCGCCATGAGCCCGTTGACCATGCGGGGCTTGTAGAATCGCTCGACCTGGAGGTTGTGCATCGTGTTGTCGGTGTAGTAGGGCGCCGGATGGCAGCTCGCGCACTGCGCTTTACCGAAGAAGAGCGCCTGTCCTCGCATCTCGGCGTCGGTGGCGCGTGCGGGGTCGAGCTTGCCGTCGATGCCGAGCTTGGGTGCGGGCGGGAAGTCGAGCAGCTCCTGGAACTCCGCCATGAAGTGTACCTGGCTGCCGCGTTCCAAGATGTTGACCCCCTTCTTCGTCGCGATCACCGGGTCGCCGTCGAAATAGGCGGCGCGCTGCTCGAACTCGGTGAAGTCCTCGACGGACTTGAGCGCCCGCTGCGAGCCGAACAGACGTTGGATGTTCACCCCGCGCAGCGACGGCGTGTCGAGCCGGTGGCGGAACTCCTGTGGGCGGATGTCCCCGACCAGGTGCGTCGCCCCGTTGGTGTGGCCGTTGGCGTGACAGTCAAAGCACGCTACCCCCACGCTGGGTCGCGCCGAGCGACGATCCGCGGTTTCGTTGAACTGCTGCTGGGGAAACGGTGTGAGGAGAAGCCGCAGGCCCTCGATCTGCTTCGGGTTGAGGATGCCGTCGAAGAGATCGTAGTAGTTGTCGAGGGTCACGAGCTTGCCCTTCGACACGTCGCCGAGGTCGGGCCGGGTCGTGAGGTAGATGGGCGCCGGGAACTCGGGCAGGAAGCGCTCCGGCAGGTCGAAGTCGAGGTCGAACCGGGTGAGGTCGCGCCGCTCCTGCTTCTCGATCTCGTCGATCTGGGGCTTCGGGAAGACCATGCCCCCCTCGGCATGGTTCGGATGGGGCAAGGGAAGGAACCCCGCAGGAAACAGGTCCTTCTCGCGGATCTCCTCTGCGCTCATGGCGTCGAGGGCATCCCACGTGACCCCCTTGGGCAGCTTGACGCGGATGCCGTCCTGGACGGGCTTCCCGCGCGACATCGTGACGCCCGGCGCGGGCCGGTCGCTCAGGTCGTAGCGGTCCCGCAGCAGCTCGGACTGCCGCCTTTCTACCTCGGGCTTTGCCGCCTTCATGCGCGCCATGACGGCTGCGAAGTCCTCGTGCATGGCTACGGGCGCGTAGCTCGAGCTGCGACTCGACTCTTCCGCCCGCAGCGGATTGGTCGTGGCCAGGGCGCACGTCAGCAGGACTGCGCCCATGATCGCCGATCGATGGGTCATCGCTTCCCTCCTCTTTGGCCGCGCGGCGTGGTTCGCCGCGCCTTCCGGGCGGCACCGGGGCGGCGCCCTTGCCGACAGGCGACGCAGCGGCCACGGAAGTAGACGGAATAGTCCTCGACCTCGAAGCCGCTCGCGCGCGTGTCCGGAAGGTCGAGGGCGTCGAGATCCGGTACGTCCAGGTCCATCACCCGCTCGCACTGTACGCAGACGAGGTGATGGTGCCGCCCGGTCTTGGCGTCGAAGCGGACGTTCGAGCCGGCGTGGCAGGTCTTGACGGCGAGGCGCAGGCCGACGAGCGTGTCGAGCACGCGGTACACCGTCGTCCGGGAGAGCCCCGGGAGCCGCTCCCGCACGGCGTCCCACACTTGATCGGCGGTCGGGTGGTCCTCGCGACTCGCCAACACCTCGAGGACCGCCCGGCGCTGCACCGTCACGGGCACCCCGTGACGCCGGCAGGCCTCGACGAGCTCGACGAGCTTGCGTCGCGCTGCCATTTGATGGGCCTGTGACACAGTTGGTATTTAGTACCAACCCGTCTGCTGTGTCAACCGTCTTCAGCCCGGAGCGCGGCCGCACCGGGCGCCGTGCGGCGGGCGGCGATGTGCGCTATGGTGCCGCGATGCGATCCGGCCTGCACTTCTTTCCGCTTGCCGCGCCCATCCTGGGCGCGCTCCTGCTCGTCGCCGTCCTGCTGCTCGCCATGATCGAGGTGCAGGCGATCGGCTATGCCTACGAGAAGGTCGGCATCGGCCACCGCCAGGCGTTCGCGTTCCTCCTGCTCTCGCTGCTCGGCAGCTACGTGAACATCCCGGTGGGCGAGCTGCCCGCGCAGGAGGTGGCCTCCGGGCAGGTGGTCACGGCCTTCGGGATGCGCTGGGTGATCCCGATGGTCGAGAACTGGCAGCGCACGGTGATCGCGGTCAACGTGGGGGGCGCGGTGCTGCCCGTGCTGCTCTCGGGGTATCTGCTCGTGCGCACGGGGCTCTGGGTGCGTGGCGCGGTGGCCTTCGCGATCGTCACCGCGGTCGTGCACGCGATCGCTCGCCCCGTGCACGGCGTCGGCATCGCGGTGCCGACGCTCGTCCCGCCGCTGGTGGCTGCGGGCGCCGCGCTGCTGCTGGCGCCGCGCACGGCCCCCGCGCTCGCCTACGTCGCCGGCAGCCTCGGCACGCTCGTCGGCGCCGACCTGATGAACCTCGACAAGCTCCAGGGGCTCGGTGCGCCGGTGGCGTCGATCGGCGGTGCAGGCACGTTCGACGGCATCTTCCTCACGGGGATCCTGGCGGTGCTGCTGGCGTAGGCGCTACGGCCGGGCGCGGGCCGAGCAGGCGCTCGAGCTCGGGCAGCGCGACGGTCTCCTCGTGCAGCAACGCCTCGACCAAGCGGTCGAGGGCCGGGCGCGCGCCGGCGAGCAGCCGGCGCGCCGCCTCGTGCCGCTCGTCGAGCAGACGGCGGACCTCCTCGTCGATGCGCGCCGCGGTCGCCTCGCTGTAGTCGCGTCCCTGCCCCACGTCGTAGCCGAGGACGGGCGGCTGGCCGTCCTGGCCGAACGCGGCGAGGCCGAGCGCTCCCATGCCCCAGCGCGTGACCATGTGGCGCGCGAGTCGCGTGGCCTCGACCAGGTCGTTCTCGGCGCCGGTGGTGACGTCGCCGAGCACGATCTCCTCCGCGGTGCGCCCGCCGAGCATGACGGCGAGCCGCGCCATGAGATAGCTCAGCGAGTAGTTGTAGCGGTCCTCCCCCGGCTGCTGCTCGGTGACGCCGAGCGCACGGCCGTGCGGGACGATCGTCACCTTGTGCACGGGATCGGCGGCGGGCGTGAGCCAGGCGACCAGCGCGTGCCCCGACTCATGATAGGCGATCACGCGCCGCTCCGCCGGCGGGAGCACGAGCCGCCGCCTCCCGCCGAGGAGCGCCTTGTCCTCGGCTTCGCCGAAGTCGGCCATGGTCACCTCGCCGCGGCCGGCGTGCGCGGCCAGCAACGCCGCCTCGTTGCAGAGGTTGGCGAGGTCGGCGCCGCTGAGTCCGGTGGTGGCGCGCGCGAGCTGGTCGAGGGCGACGTCCGCCCCGAGCCGGAGCCGGCGCGTGTGGATGCGGAGGATGCCCTCGCGGCCCTTGCGGTCGGGCAGCCCGACCTCGACCTTGCGATCGAAGCGCCCCGGGCGCAACAGGGCGGGGTCGAGCACGTCGGGGCGGTTGGTCGCCGCCAGCATGATGACCTCGTGGCGGTCGTCGAAGCCGTCCATCTCGACGAGGAGCTGATTGAGCGTCTGCTCGCGCTCGTCGTTGACGGTGCCGAAGCCGGTGCCGCGGCGCCGTCCCACGGCGTCGAGCTCGTCCACGAAGACGATCGCCGGGGCCGCGGCCTTCGCCTGGGCGAAGAGGTCGCGCACCCGGCTCGCACCGACGCCGACGAACATCTCGACGAACTCCGAGCCCGAGAGGCTGAAGAAGGGGACACCCGCCTCGCCGGCCACGGCGCGGGCGAGCAGCGTCTTGCCCGTCCCGGGCGGGCCGACGAGCAGCACCCCGCGTGGAATGCGCGCGCCCAAGTCGTGGTACTTCTGCGGGTGGCGCAGGAAGTCGACCTCCTCCTGCAGCTCGGCCTTGGCCTCGTCGGCGCCCGCGACGTCGTCGAACGTCACCTGCGGCCCCTCGGGCACGTAGCGGCGGGCGCGGGTGCGTCCGAGGCCGAAGAGGCCCGCCTGCTGCCCGACGGCCTTCCGCCCCGTCCACCAGAAGAACCCGACGAGCAGGAGCAGCGGCCCCCAGCCCGTGAGCAGCTCCATCAACCAGGGCGCGGAGGGGTGCTCGGCCGTGACCTCGACCTGGTGCGCCTCGAGCAGCTCGAGGAGCCGGGGATCGCCGACGACGGCGGGCAGCGTGGTCACGATCTTGGTGTAGGTCTGCGCCCCCTCGACCGCCTTGGCTTCGCCTCGCTCGATCTTCTCCGGCCAGGCGAGCGGCTTGACCAGCCAGCCGGTGATCTCGTCGCCGACGATCTGCACGCGTGCCACGTCGTCGGCGCGCACCGCGGCGACGAAGCGCGTATAGGGGACGCGCACCTCGGGCCGCGGTCGCGGCCAGAAGACGAGCAGGTTCCAGACCACGAGCGCGCCGAGCGTGAGCCACCAGACGAGCAGGCTCGGTGGCCGCCGCGCCGGCTTCCCGCGGTCCGAAGGGGCCGGGTCCTTGGACGCCATGCCGACGCCGACGATACGTGAAGCCGGTTGCCACGGCTACCCCGACCGGCCGCGGACGCGGCCGGCGGCGGCTACCGTGCACGCGCGAGATCGGCGATCGTCGCCACGAGGAGCTCGGGGTCGCCCGCCTTGGTGATGTGTGCCTGAAAGCCGGCGGCGAGCGCGCGCTGGCGATCGTCGGCGCGGCCGTAAGCGGTGAGCGCGATCGCCGGCACGTTGCCGGAGGCCGTCGAGCCGCGCTCGCGGATCTTGTGAATCAGCATGTAGCCGTCCTCTCCCGGCATCTCGATGTCGGAGACGACCACCGCCGGCGCCCAGGCGTCGAGCACTCCGAGGGCCTCGGGAGCGGAGCGGGCGATGCGGACCTCGGCGCCGCAGGCGGAGAGCAAGGCGGCCGTCGCCTCGGTTGCGTCCGCCTCGTCGTCGACCAGGAGCACCGGCACGCCCTTGAGGAGCCGGCTCGGCAGCGGCGGCAATGCCGACTGCCGCGGCGTCTCGGGGACCGCGAGCCCGCGGGCGTCCGCGGCGACGAGGGGGAGGCGCACCTCGAACGTGGCGCCGTGTTCCCGCCCGCGGCTGTGCGCCGACACGGCCCCGCCGTGGAGCTCGACCAGATGGCGAACGATCGCGAGCCCGAGGCCGAGGCCCCCCTTCGCGCGGCCGAGCCCGGCCTCCGCCTGCCAGAACCGGTCGAAGACGTGCGGCAGGAGCACGGGATCGATGCCGCAGCCCGTATCGCTCACGCGCAGCTCCGCGTGTGGCTCGACGCGCCGCAACCGTACCCAGACGCGCCCGCCCTCGGGCGTGAACTTGATCGCGTTCGAGAGGAGGTTCCACACGACCTGCTCGAGGCGCTCGGCGTCCCCCTCGACGATCGCCGCCGACCGCTCGAGGGTGAGGCGCAGGCCGACGGCCTTCGCCTCGGCGGAAGGGCGCGCCGTCTCGACCGCGGCCTCGACGATCCGCCGGAGATCCAGGCCCCGGGTGTCGAGACGGAGCTGGCCGGTGACGATGCGGGAGACGTCGAGCAGGTCGTCGATCAGCCGCGCCTGCAGCTTGGCGTTGCGCTCGATCGCCTCGACCGCCGCCCGGTGGCGGCCCGCGTCCATCACCCCGCGCCGGAGCAGGCTCGCCCAGGCCTGGATCGCCGCCAGCGGATTGCGCAGCTCGTGCGAGACGGTGGCGAGGAACTCGTTCTTGGCCAGATTGGCCGACTCCGCCTCGGCGCGGGCGGCCTTCTCGCTCACGAGCAGCGCGTCGCGCTGGCTCTCCGCCCGCTCGCGCGCGCCCGCCATCAGGCTGATGCCGCCCGCGACAGCCACGAAGGTGGCAAGCCGGATCACCTCCGCCCACGGGGAGATGCGTGCCAGCTCGAGGGGGCTGCGCAGGAGATGCGTGCCGATCACCACCGAGAGCGCCGCCAAGCCGGTCGCCAGGAGCCCGGGCCCGGTCCCTCCGCGCAGCGCGCTCGCCATCACGGCGGCCAGCAGGAGGAGGAGCGGAATGTCCTCGATCAGGTGCGCGAGCCCGATGGTGACCAGCAGCGCGGTGAGCGTGACCGCCGCGGCGAAGCCGTAGCGCCGGACCTCGGCGCTCGCCCCCTGCGCGCGGGCTGGCCGCATGATCACGGCGACGAGGGGCCGGCAAGCGCCCGCGCGACCGCATCGAGCAGAGCGGGCTCGGCCGCGGGCTTACGGAGCCACGCGACGACCCCGTCGAGCACGCCGTCGAGCAGCTTCATCATGCTCGGGTAGCCGGAGAGGACGACGACCGGGATGGGCCCGATCTGCCGCCGGAGCCGGCCGAACCCCTCGATCCCACCGGGCATGATGAGATCGGTGATCACCAGCGCGAGGTCGGTCCCGGCGAGCGGGAGCGCCTGCTCCCAGTTCGGCGCCTGGAGCACCGCGTAGCCCGCCTCTTCGAGGGCGATCGCGTTCGCTGCCCGCACGTCCCGGTCGTCGTCGATCAGCAGGATCGCCCCGGTCCTCGCCATGCTCCAGCCCGGCGCGTGAGAACGGAGCATCAATCATGCCTGGGCCGCGGGCCGGCCGGGCCGCGCGCCAGCGGCGTGGCCGCGTCCAATTCGCGACAGCGAGGTCCAGGACGCCACACCGCACGGGCCCTCAGCGCGGGACCGCCGGGTCGCCGTCGATCGCGCTGCCGAGAGCGGTCGCCGCCGCCGCGGCGAGCCCTTCGTCCACCGTGCGCGGCAGCGACGCCTGGAACGTCAGGTCCGGGGCCTGGCGCCGGCGGCGGAACCACACCCAGCCGACCCGGGCGCCGCTCGCGTCGCGCAGCGGCGCCTCGTAGGTGCCGGCGACGAGCGCGCCCTCTCGCCCCGTGTCCTCGACGGCGGAGGGATGCGCGCGCGAGGCCCGGCGCACGAACGGGTCGCAGCGCAACCGCTCCCCGCCGCCGGGCCGCAGCACGAGGCGTACCATGCCGCCATCGGTGCGCAGCTCCGCCCGGGCGACCCCGGGCGGGCCTCCCGGGCGGCGCACCACGGCCTCGCCCGGACGCTCGATGCGCACCACGAAGGTTCGCGCGCCTCCTTCGTGGAGCAGGTAGGTCGGCCGCGGACCGTCCCCGACGCCCGCAAGCACGGCGGGGCGGCCCCCGTCCATCCGATCGATCACCAGCACGCCGTGCTCCTCGTGCGCGGCGAACGTGAGCCCCGGCTCGGCGGGAAACGCCTCGGCGCGGCGGGCCAGCGGGACGACCAGCAGGCTTGCCAGGGCGAGCGCCATCGCCGCGCTCATGTGGGGGCGGGCTCCGCCAGCCATCGCGCGAGCGTCTGGCGCGAGATGCCGAGCCGCTGTGCCGCCAGCGCCTTGTTGCCCCCGCACAGCTCCACGACCCGGGTGACGTAGGCGAGCTCGAGCGCGTCGATCGTGACGATGCGCCCCATCGAGTCGGGCAGCGCGGTGAGGCCGGCGATCGCGCTGCGCTCGACCTGGCCCAGGTGCTCGATGTCGATCAGGTCGCCGTCGGCGAGCACCGCGGCCGACGAGACGGCGGCCTTGAGCTCCCGCACGTTTCCCGGCCAGCGGTGGCGGCGCAGCAGCGCCTCGGCCGCCGACGTGAAGCCGGTGAGCGGCTTGCGGTACTGGCGCGCGTACTGCGCCAGGAAGTGGCGGGCGAGCAGGAGGACGTCGTCGCCCCGCTCGCGCAGCGGCGGCAGCGTGATGGTCACGCCGGCGAGCCGGTAGTAGAGGTCGCGGCGGAAGCCGTCGGTTTCCTCCAGGCGGCGGTTGGTGGCCGCGACGACGCGGCAGTCGACGCTCAGCAGCTTCGTGCCGCCGAGCCGGCGGAACTCCCGGCTGTCGAGGAACTTGAGCAGCTTCGCCTGCGCGGGGGCCGGCAGGTCGCCGATCTCGTCGAGGAAGAGGGTGCCGCCCGCGGCCAGCTCGACGAGCCCCCGCTTCTGCTCACGCGCGTCCGAGAAGGCGCCGCGCTCGTGACCGAAGAGTTCGCTCTCGACGAGCGTCTCGGGGATCGCAGAGCAGTTGAGCTCGATGAACGGTCCCCGGGCCGCGGCCGAGGCCTGGTGGAGGGCCCGTGCGACCAGCTCCTTTCCCGTGCCCGTCTCGCCGAGGAGGAGCACGACGGGCACCGGCTGCGCGGCCACCTTCTCGACCAGCCGCATCGCTTCGCGCATGGCGGCGCTCTCGAAGACGAGCTGCTCGTGCTGCCCGCTGTACCAGGCGACCTGCCGCTCGAGCTCGTCGGTGCGCAGCGCGTTCTTGACCGAGGCGATCACCTCTTCGAGGTCGAACGGCTTCTTGACGAAGTCGAAGGCCCCGAGGCGCAGCGCGGCGACGGCGCTGTCGACGTCGCCGTGCGCGGTGATGACGATCGCCTTGAGCCCAGGCAGCCGCTCGCGGGCCTGGCGCAGCACGGCGAGGCCGTCGAGGTCGCCGAGGCGCAGGTCGATCAGGGCGCAGTCGGGGGCTTCGTCGGCCAACAGCGCGAGGGCCTCGCTCCCGCTGGCCGCGAGGCTCACGGCGTAGCCCGCGCCCTCGAGCGCCATCTGCAGGGAGCGGCGGATGAGCGCCTCGTCGTCGACGATCAGGACCGACTGACGCACAGAGCTCCCGCCGCCGGCAGCAAGACCCGAAACGCGCTGCCGCCGCCGTCCGTGGATCCCACGTCGATCTGGCCGCCATGCTCGCGCACGATGTTGCGGCTCACCGCCAGGCCGAGACCGTTGCCGTGGGGCTTGGTCGTGAAGAAGGGGTGGAAGAGACGCTCGCGGATGGCGGGAGAGATGCCGGGGCCGTGGTCGCGCACGACCAGGGACAGCTCGCCGCGCTCGATCGCGGCCCGGACCTCGACCTCGCCGCCGGGCGGCGAGGCCTCGCAGGCGTTGACGATCAGGTTCACGAGCACCTGCTCGATCAGCTCGGGATCCATCTCCCACCGCAGGTCCGCGGGCACCGGCTCGGTGCGGATCGTGCATCCCTGCGTGGCGGGCACGAGCTCCGCGGTGCGCACGGCCTGGTCGACGACCCGCCGCACCGGCGCCGCGGCCATCTTGGGCTCGAGCGGCCGCGCGTAGCACATGAGCCGGCGGACCGTGTCGGCGACCCGGCCGAGCTGCCGCTCCATCTCCGAAAGCTCCCGCGCGAGCCGCTCGGGCGGCAGCGCCGTGCGCCGCAGCGCCTGGAGCATGGCCTTCACGCCGCTTACCGGGTTGAGCGTCTCGTGTGCGATCTCGGAGGCGATCTCGCCGAGCTCGGAGAGCTTCTCGGCCTGCTGGAGGGCGCGCTCCTGCTGGCGGACGCGCTCGAGGAGCGCGGTCACGTGCGCCTCGAGCGTGCCCAGCTCGTCGCCGTCGACCTCGACCCGGTCGACGACGCCCGACGCCCCGAGCCGCAGCACGAGTCGGTAGATCGGCCGCGCCGCGTAGCGGGACAGCACGAAGCCGAGCACGAGCGAGAAGAGGGCGCCGACGGCCGTGAGCCAGAGGACGATCGAGCGCCCCTGCGCGATCGCCGCCTCGGCTGCGCGCCGCCGCGCCCGCATGTCCTGCTCCGCGAGCGCCAGGAGCTGCTGGCCGTCGGCGAGCAGCTCCTCGACGTCGCCTGCCATCGCCACGAACACCGCCCGTGCGGCCTGCGGATCGCCGGCCTGCTGGCGGCGGATCACCTCGTCGGCCTTGCTCGTGTAGGCGGCGTAGCTGCCGCGCATGTGGGCGATGAGCGCACGCTCGGGATCGGTCCGGGCGAAGTCGCCGAGCTCGTCGATCCAGGCCTGGAACTGTTGGCGATGTGGCCGGATGGCGTCGAGGGCGGCGCGATCGCCAGCGAGCAGGTAGTCGGCGAGCCGGCTCTTCTCGCGCACGACGGTCTCGAGCCGCGCGGTGAGGTCGATCCCCTGGACGCTGCGCCAGGCGAGCCGCTGCGCGGCGCGCTCTGCCGCGGCGAGCGAGCGCTGGCTCCACCATGTGGACACGAGGAGACCCGCGATCACCGCCGCGTACGCCAGCATCAGCCGCGCGACGAGGCTCGGCTTCATAGGTCCACTGCGAGGATGCGCGTCGTCCTGCTGGTCTGCAACTCGCGCCGCGACGGCCTCCATCGAGATCATGGGCGCCATTCGGGTGGGCGGGAGACGCCGGTGACGTGCTCCTCGATCCAGTCGATCTCGCTCCCGAGCGCCACGGCCGCCGCCGCGGCGAGCGGCTCGTCGATGGTCGGCGGCAGCGCGCCGTCATAGGTGACGAACGCCGCCTGGTGCAGCCCCACCCGGACCTCGAGCCAGCCGACGGACGTGCCGTCCTCGCGGCGGAGGGTGGCCCGATAGGTGCCACGGACGCCGGCCGACGAGCGCGCGATGCGGCTGAGCGCCGCCGGCCCCGCGCCGCGGTCGGTGCGCGCGAAGACGTCGGTCACGACGGCCGGCGCGTCGGCGGGCTCGATGCGCAGTCGGATCGCGTCGTCCTCCCAGGAGGGGACGACGCGGCCGATGACGGGGGCGTCCTCGCTGCGTCCGCGGCGCACGACGACGCGGCCGGGCTCCACGACCCAGAGCCCGGCCTGCTCACCGGCCGGGTCGTGGAGGACGAAGGTGGGCTCGCCCGGCAGGCGCAGCCATCCGGGCGATTCGACCACCGCGGGCCCGCCGTCCGTCATGCGATCGATCGTCAGGCCGTCGTGAGTCCGCCGTGCCACGAAGGTCGCGTCCGGTACGACCGCCCGGGCGTTCGCGCGCGCCGCGCAGCCCGTGCCGGCGAGCAGCACCAGCGCGAAGGCCGCGGGCCAGACAGGCCCGCGCTCGCCTCCCACGCCTCCCATGTCGTCCATCGACAAGCAACTCCCGTGCAACCGGGCTCCTGGCGCGCGGCGAGGCTGCGGCTGCGGCCCGCGCGCCCGGGCTGGTAGATTCTGGCCCGCGTCGTTGCAATCCGCAACGCGACGGCCGCGCCGGCGGTCGTTCCCAGGCCTTCCACGGAGGGCATGGTTCCTGCTGAGGGAGCCGGCATGCAGACCGAGACGCCGCCACCTCGTCGGCGGTCCCCTGCCGACCGCCTGGTGCTGATCGTCTTCCGCAACTCGCTCGAGACCGACGTCCTGAGCGTGCTGCGCAGGTCGGGCGTGGGGGCGTTCACGGTGCTGCCGCAGGTGCTCGGCGTCGGCGTCGCCGGCAAGGCGCTGCGGACGTTTCCATGGCCGGGCTCCAACATGATGATCCTCGCCGTGCTCGCCCGGGCGCAGGCGACCGCGCTCGTCCGCGGGCTCGCGTCCTTTTGTGGCGGCGCCAGCGCCCGGCAGAAGGGCGCCGAGATCCCGCTACGCGTCTTCGTGGTGCCCTGCACGCAGGCCGTCTGAGCCGCCGCCGTGCCGAGCTTCGCCCTGCGCAACCCGCACGCCGTGATCGTCGGCGCGCTGATCGTGGCGCTGCTGGGGGTGACGGCGTTCACCCGCATGCCGGTGGACGTGTTTCCGAACCTCAAGATTCCCGCGGTGGTGGTGGCGACGTTCTATCCGGGCATGCCGCCGACCGAGGTCGAGCGCGACATCACGACGCGCTTCGAGCGCTTCTTCACGCTCGGCAGCGACATCGAGCACATGGAGTCGCGCTCGCTGCCGGGGGTGAGCATCATCAAGGTGTACTTCCACGCGAGCGCCAACGTGGACACGGCGGCGGCATCGTTGGCGAACCTGGCGATGGCGGACCTGCGGCACCTGCCGCCCGGGACGCTGCCGCCGCTGGTGCTCAAGTTCGACGCGTCGTCGTTGCCGGTGACGCTGGTGACGGTGGCGGGGGAGGGGTTTTCGGAGACCGAGCTGCGGGACCAGGCGCAGTACAACGTGCGCAACCAGCTCGCGACGGTGGCCGGGGCGTCGGTGCCGCCGCCCTTCGGCGGGAAGTACCGGCAGATCATGGTCTACAGCGACCGCGAGGCGCTCGAGGCGCGCGGGCTCACGCTGATGGACGTCGTGCACGCCCTCAACGACTCGAACCTCATCATCCCCGCGGGCGACGCCAAGATCGGGAACACCGACTACTTCATCACGACCAACAGCATGATCGAGGATCCGGCGCACATCAACGACGTGCCGGTGAAGGCGGGAGTGCAGCAGGCGCCGGTTCTCGTGCGTGACATCGGCTGGGCCGAGGACGCCGCGCAGATCCAGCAGAACATCGTGCGGATCAACGGGCAGCGCTCCGTGTACATTCCGGTGCTCAAGCAGGGGAACGCCAACACGATCGCGGTGGTCGACGGCGTCCGCTCCCTGCTGCCGGGCATCGTCGGCATGCCGGAGGGGATGAAGCTCCAGGCGATCTTCGATCAGTCGAGCTACATTCGGGCGGCGATCGAGAGTTTGGAGCACGAGGCGGGGTCGGCGGCGGTGTTGGCGTCGTTGGTGATTTTGTTGTTTTTGGGGAGTTTCAAGTCGACGCTGGCGATTTTTGTCTCGATACCGTTGTCGCTGTTGGCGGCGGCGTTTGGGTTGTTTTTGAACGGGTCGACGACGAACGTGATGACGCTGGGGGGCTTTGCGCTGGCGATCGGGCGGTTGGTGGACGACTCGGTGGTGGTGCTGGAGAACATCAACCGGCACTTGGCGGAGGGGAAGAGTCCGGCGGCGGCGGCGCGGGACGGGGCGGAGGAGGTGGCGCTGGCGGTGTTGGCGTCGACGATCACGACGGTGATCGTGTTTTTTCCGGTGATGTTTTTGTTTGGGGTGGCGAAGTATCTGTTCAGTGCGCTGTCGTTGGCGGTGGTGTTGTCGATGTTGGGGTCGTACGTGGTGGCGATGACGATCATTCCGATCTACTGCGCGCGGTTTTTGACGGTGGAGGAGGCGCGGGCGGCGGAGGCGGGGGGGGGAGGCGGGGGCTGGTTCGGGTGGTTTGGGCGGGGCTACGAGCGGCTGGCGGCGCGGTACGAGCGGGTGCTGGAGGGGGCGTTGGAGCGCAAGGGGGTGGTGATCGGGGTGGTCGGGGGGCTGTTCGTGGTGACGATGGGGGGGTACCGGCTGATCGGGACGGAGCTGTTTCCGCGGACGGACGCGGGGCAGTTCATCATCAACCTGCGGACGCCGCCGGGGTCGCGGATCGAGGTGACGGAGGGGTTGGCGACGGCGGTGGAGGGGGTGATCCGGGAGGTGATTCCGGCGGGGGAGCTGGCGATGGTGGTGTCGAACCTGGGGTTGGCGCCGGGGTTTTCGGCC
>Ga0209060_10002650_pt1 | contig 16281 bp, 8 predicted proteins | sample Coa_R1_8_FD_187155 | JGI IMG/M metagenome (GOLD analysis project Ga0209060, IMG submission 187155) | Surface soil microbial communities from Centralia Pennsylvania, which are recovering from an underground coalmine fire - Coalmine... | ecosystem: Environmental > Terrestrial > Soil > Unclassified...
CTGCCTGATCGCCACCGGCGCCTTCATGGCTTACTACAACTGGAGGGTCACCGGAGATCCTTCCTTACCGCCGTTCGTCCTCAATCAGCGAATGTATTTCCGCGGACAACCAGTTTTCATTTGGCAGAAGAAGGCGCCCCCGATCCACACTTCGAACCCGGTGTTCGATGCCTACTTCAACGCCTTCCCGGGAGGTTTCGATGGATCCCTTCACGGGTTGATGATCGTCACCTGGAAAAAGTTTGTGAAGTTCCGCGACTTCTTCCTGTTTACTGAGACAGCCTTGTTGGTGCCTTTGCTCGTTCTGCCGTGGCTGCTGCGAAAAGGAAAGTCGTGGCCCCCAATCACCGCAGCCCTGGTGTGCGTGGCCATCATGGGATTGGTCGTTTGGCAGGCCCCGCACTACTCACTAGCTATGGTCTCAACTTTGCCCTTGATCGGAGTGCTTTGGCTTTTGCGGGACGACGACGTTCGGTTTCTTGTGATCGAACTGATCGTTGCCTTCCTGGGCCTGCTCATGGTCATCGCATTTATCGAGCACTATGCCGCGCCCCTCACCGCAGTTTTCTTTGTGCTGCTCATGCAATCCATTCGTTACCTGCGTGGCTGGCAGCATCGCGGACGCATGGTTGGCATCGGTCTCTCTCGCGTGGTGATTCTGTTTGTGGTTGGGACGTTCCCTGTCCTGGTTGCACAGGCGATTCGAAATCCTGACTCGGTTCCTCCGGTCACGCCACAGTGGAGTCGGGCTCGCGCTCGCATTGAAGCTCAGTTGGAACATACTCCCGGACAACACCTTGTGATCGTGCGCTATTCACCTCAGCATCCTTTTGAAGAAGAAGTCGTCTACAATCTCGCCGACATCGATCACTCCAAAGTGGTCTGGGCCCGCGAGAATCCTGGCGCAGACATACGCCCCTTACTCTCATACTTCTCGACTCGTCACGTCTGGCTGCTGCAGCCCGACATCTCCGCGCAACTCACTCCTTATTCCGTGCCCCAGACGCAACCTTCGAACTGAGCTAAATTCCTTCGAATCAAGATTTTACAGGTTCGACGAAGAGGATGCCTTTCGTAAGCTACAGAAAACAAAAGCCTTGCCAATAACCGTTGTCGAGCGCCACCCTCCACAAGGCCACGAAAGCGCATTAAGTCCTTATCTTGCAAGATTATGCCGATAAATTAGTTAGAATCAATATTTTACCGACAAATGATGGACTAAAACGAATGTAACTGTAATAAAACAAACATTTTACTGAGACTTAACGAAAATTAGCACGGACCGTCTGACCCAAGAAAAACGCGCTCCGCGAACTGGTCGCATCGCAACCGCGAGCGTCATCGTAGACTAGCGAAATGGCAACCGCCGCCCAGAACGACTTGCATCCTCCGGCGGGCTCCTACCGCTTCCCGCACGGACTCGAGCGCAACTTACTCTGGTTCGCCTGGCGCAAGTTTCGCCCGGCAAATCCGATCACGCTGTTTCAACTCCTGGCCGACAAGTATGGCGACATCGCGCACTACAAAATCGGTTGGAACCACATCGTCTTCCTGAATCACCCCGACTACATCCGCGAAGTGCTCGTTGTGCAAAATGACAATTTCATCAAAGAGCGCACGGTGCAGCGCTCGAAGATGCTGCTCGGCGAAGGGATGATCACCGCCGAGGGCGCCGACCATCGCACGCAGCGGCAAGTCGCGCAGCCGGCATTCCACCGCCAACGCATTCTCGAGTATGCCGGCACGATGGTGCGCGAAGCCGTGCGAATGCGCGATTCGTGGAAAGCCGGCGAGCAGCGCGACATCGCCATCGACATGATGCACCTGACTCTGAATGTCGTCGCGCAAACTCTCTTTGCGACCGATCTTCGCGACGAGGTCAACGAACTGGCCGATGCAATCAATCGCATTATGGGTCTCTACAACTTCCTCGTTATGTTGCCGGCCGCGGAGTGGCTGGTGCACGTCCGTCCGCCGGGCCTGTCGGCATTTATCCGAGCGCGCAAGCGCATTGACGCCGTGGTCTATCGAATGATCGAGGCTCATCGCCGGGAGCATTCCGATCGAGGCAGCCTGCTCGACATGATGCTCGCTGCCTCCCCCGACCAAAGCGAGTCTTCGGAGCGATCACTGCGCGATCAGGTGATCACCATCTTCCTCGCAGGATACGAAACCGTCGCCAACGCGCTTTCGTGGACCTGGTATCTGCTCTCGCAGAATCCGGATTGCGGGCGCCGCATGCGCACCGAGATTGACCGCGTGCTGCAAGGTCGTACTCCAACCTACGATGACATCCCTCGTCTGCGATACGTTGAGATGGTGCTAGCGGAATCGATGCGGCTCTATCCACCGGCGTGGGCGATGGGCCGCTACGCGCGAAATGACTTCCAGCTCGGTGACTACTTTCTCCCCGCGAAGACGACGGTGTTGATTAGTCAATTTATCGCGCATCGCGATCCCCGTTTCTTCCCCGATCCTCTTCGATTCGATCCCGACCGTTTTACGCCAGAGGCCAAGGCAAGACGCACGAAGTTCACATATTTCCCATTCGGCGCGGGATTTCGTCAGTGCATCGGAGAGTCGTTCGCGTGGATGGAGGGCGTGCTGGTTCTGGCGACGCTCGCGCAGCGCTGGAAGCTCAGGCTTGTTCCTGGACACCCCGTCGAGCCCGAGCCGTTAATCACCTTGCGGCCTAAGTACGGAATGCGAATGCTGGTCGAAGAGCGCAGCGGAACATTCTAGGGGCAACATCAAGCGCAATGTCATCCTGAGAAGGGCTGAAAGCCCTGCGAGGGACCGTACGTCGCTGTACGTCACCGGTGCAGCCGGGAAGAATCCCAACGCTGCATGCGACTGTAAGAATCCCATCAGCGATAGCGGAACCGCATAGCCACGTACGGTCCCTCACGCCGGCTCCGCCGCCGTTCAGGATGACATCACTTTCGGTGCGCGATGTTATTTCTGCTCACCCGACATCTGGGCCAACCGATGAACTCCAGACCGCCTCAGCGCGAACAGGATGGCCCAACCCAGGAGCCCCGCAGAGTAGAAGAAAATGGAAAAGAACGCGAGACCCGTTAGCATCGTCGAATGGGCCGGCTGGATCGGCACGATCGACGGATTGACATGCGATAGTGACATCGCGATGTCTTCTCCTCGTTTTATCGCGATTACGACTCCGCAAAGAATCAGGATCATCAATACCGCCGTCGTTTTCGGAAAACGGAATCCGTTGCGCATAGCAAAGCTCCTTGTTGAAAGCGGGAATCCCGAATCGGGGCCAAGCATGCAGCGCATGTGCTCACCACATGCGCCAGCGATCAGGCCGAGAATCTCACGCACGACAAATGTCGTTTGGGCAAAGAACTTCTTCTTCTCAATGTCGGCTCTTACATCCACGAACACTGCCAGCATCTCTTCGCCAAACTGTTGGCGATGTGCTGCCGGGTAAAGTCTGAGAAGTTGGCGATAGACGGTGAGCATCGATCATCGCTCCTTCAGCGCGGCACGAAGAGATGCCAGCCGGGTGATTTGCTTCATGCGGTCGATTTCCAGTTGCAGATTTCGGCGTCCTTGCGGGGTTAGCCGGTAGGCCTGGCGTCCGCGAGAAGCATCTTTTTCGTCGAAGCGTTCAATCCAGTCGTCATCCAGCAGCCTGCGAATCGCGCCGTACAGCGTTCCCGTGCTGAGGACAACGCGGCCGTCACTCATGCGCTCCACATCTTTCAGAATGGCGTAGCCATGCTGAGGTTGCCCGGCGAGGCTGAGGAGGATGAGCAGCACCGGTTCGGTTAAGGGAAGATCGCTCGTCATGGCTTTTCGCGACATGTCGTATAACGCCATATTCACTCAAATCTCTCTACTTGTCAAGCAGTGTCTTGTCTCTTGGGGATCGGGCACAGGTTTTAGAGATTCCCTCTGCGAACTCGGCGGACTCTGCGGTAAAACCTTTACCGCTGAGTGCGCTGAGCAATGCCGCTGAGGACGCGGAGAACTGCAGAACTAGTTATTGCTTTTGCTAGGGAATGACCCTGATCAGATTTCCGGAATACTGCACGACTTTATCTGCTTCGTCAGCCGGGTTTACTCCAACGCCGTGATTCTCTCCAACGAACACTATGCGGAAGGTGCGGTTCTGCAGCATTCCTGGGAACTGTCCTTTCCGCTCGCCGATGGTAAGAGTGTGGGATGCATCATCCCAGTGCATCGGGATGGTGGCATAGGCGCCCTTCTCATAATTGTAATTGTCGTTTTCGTCTTCGTAGATCGTGAAGTCGCCATTTGCTCCGCGATAGATTCTCAGTTCGATTGGGTCTGCAGCTTTTTCCGTCGACCACTCTTCTTCCGGTCCCAGAGGCACAATCGATCCTGCACGGACATAGACCGGGATGCGATCCAATGGAGTAATGGCGTTGATCATTCGTCCGCCTTCGGTCGCGGACCCCGTCCAGAAGTCGTACCACTTAGCATGCGGAAGATAGAGTTGCCTTGTGTTGGCCGAAGGTTCGGTCACCGGGTTCACGAGGAAAGCCGGGCCGTACATGAACTCGTCGCCGATGTTTTGGGCACGGACGTCGTCGCGAAAATCCATCACCAGAGGACGCATCGGTGTGTAGGCTTCCGACGTCGTCTTCCAGGCGAGCGAGTAAATGTAAGGAAGCATGCGATACCGCAGGCGGTCGAAGTTCACGAGAATGTTCTGCGCATCAGGACCGTAGGACCAGAGTTCGTTTTCGTCGGGCTTGCGCGTTCCGTGAACTCGAAGCACCGGATTGAACGTGGCGTACTGGAACCAGCGCACGAAGAGTTCGCGGAATGCCGGATCAGTGGGACTCCCGAAGACGAATCCACCGATGTCCGTTGTCCAATAGGGAATGCCAGAGAGGGAGAAGTTCAAGCCCGCCGGAATCTGGCGACGGAAGCTGAACCAATCAGAGTTGATGTCACCGGACCATGCGGTCACTGCATTACGCTGGGAACCCGCGAAAGCTGAGCGGGAAAGAATGAACACCCGCTTCTTGTCGGAGGCACTTCGCTGGCCCTGATATACGGCCTGCGTATCGAGCAGTGGATAGACGTTGACGAAGCGGTTGCCGCTTCCCGCCGACAGCTTGTGATTCAGGAGGATATTGTCTTCCTGCCCTTCGGTTTCGGGTTCGGTTGTGTCCATCCACCAGGCATCGGCCCCGATGCTGAATAGCCCTTTGTTCACTTCGTCCCAATAGAATTTGCGCGCCTCTGGGTTTGTGGCGTCATACACGGCCATCGCGTCGGTATGGTAGGGAGGCTTGGCATACTTGAACTTGTCGACGAACCATCCCTTGCTCTGCATGTAGTCGTAGTTCTTCGAGCCCGGCTCGAAGAACGGCCAGATGGAAATCATCAAATGAAAGTTCTCATTGTGCAGTTGGTCGATCATCCCTTTCGGATCGGGGTAGTTCTTATTGAAAACGAATTCGCCTTTCCGGTTCCACCAGAACCAATCCTGCACGATGTTGTCTACCGGGATGTGGAAATCGCGATACTTCTTCGCGACACCGAGGATTTCGTCCTGCGATTTGTAGCGGTTCTTGCACTGCCAGAACCCGTAAGCCCACTTGCCGAACATCGGGGCTTGGCCGGTCAGATCGCGATACTCGGCAATAACCTTGTCGAGATCAGGTCCGTAGAGAAAGTAATAGTCGATGACGTCGGCAACTTCGGAGCTGATATAGAGATAATTGGCAAATCGATTGTTGAATCGGCTGCGTGAATTGTTGTTCCAGAAGATGCCGTAGCCTTTGCTCGAGAGCATCAACGGCACGGCGATGTTGCTGTTGTCCTGCGAGATGTCGACTGAGTCGCCGCGATAGTTCCACACGCCTGCCTGATGCTGACCCAAGCCGTAGAGACCCTCATGCGACCCGTAGATGTTTACGAACGATTCGGCACGGTAAGTGTCTTCTCCGTTCACTTTCTCTGGAGTCAATTTGCGTGAAGCTTCCTGAACGAGAGCGTTGCCATTCGCATCCGCGTAGCTGATGGCGCCATCTTTGCGGGTGACGGTGATCTTGAGCTGGGACGTAGTCAGGGTGACGGCGTCGTCTGTGCTCTGTAGGTCGAACTTGGTTGCGGGCCAGCTTTCCTTGATGACGACGTAATCCGGGCGCTTGGGAAACGAAGCAGTCGCCGAGTAGAGCACCCGAATGACGGAATCGGAGCAGACTTGCAGCTTCAACGTGCCTGTTCCCATAGAGAAGAGAACGCCGTCAGCCTGCTGCTGGACACTGCGTACGGGATTCATCGGGGTCCACTGGGCATGTGCAGCGTGGGACAAGAGGAAAGCGAAGCAGACGACAGTCGAAAATGAGATTGCAAGTTTGCGTGTCATTAGGTGAGTTTCGGCAACGACCGTTAACGTTTACGGAATTTATGCAACCGCGAAGGATAACACGGAGGCGAAGCTCAGATGCGAGATATGGCCGTTCGAAAAGTAGGGATGCTTCGACTTCGCCGGAGTTCCGCTTCGCTGCACTCCGACTCCGCTCAACATGACACTGTTCAAGAGCGAGGACATGATGCTTGTGAGAGTTACGCGAATCCGGCTGGAGTTCACTTCATCGAAACGCGCTGCTGAGTGATCTCGACCGCAGCGCGGTAACCGCTCGCGATTGCCGCGTGAACCGTGCCGTTATGGCCGGAGCTATCCGTGGCTTCACCTGCGAAGAAGAGAGTTCCCCGGACCGGGGCGGCCAGTGCTACTTGCGCTTCGTGGGCTCCAATTTTGCCGTAACTGTAGGCCCCATGCGAAAACGGGTCCGACTGCCAATCGTGGAAGTAAGCGCCGACCAAAGATTTCTCGACGACCTCGACATGTACACCCAACAGTCGAGCCAGAGTCTGGCACGCCTTCTGCGTGACGAAGGCGTGGTCTCGGCCTGACAGGTTGCGTCCGGCGAGGAAAGGAGCCCAGCCCGTGATGATCGGATATTTCCTCGGCATGGCCGTCCACCAAGTCGGAAACCATGCATCCCGAGAGAAGAGAAAGCTCATTTCCTCAAGGTTGCGGCCGGGAAAGGGTCGAATTTTATCCCAGAAGCGTTCACGAAACTGCAGGACGACACGGATCACCTCTCCCATCTCGAGCTTGCCGAGGGCGTGCATCTTTTCCGCGGGAAGTGGAGGATCAAATTGAATTGCGCCCGGCGTTCCTGGTTGAGCCTTCAGGACCCCGAGAGGAACAGAGATCAGCACAGATGAGGCCGCGAGACTCGACTTACCCTGTTCATCACGCAGGTGTACCTTGGCATGTCCGCCGCCCCAGTCGATCCGTTCGACGATGGCATTTGTTCGGATGCTGACGCCAGATTCCTTGATCTGTCGCCGCAAAATCGAGAGCAGGTCGCCGTATCCGTTTTCTGTTCGGAAAGCGCGATCGCCTTCGATCGTTTCTTCTGCGCGCATCTCCTGCACGAGCCAGTGGACGCCAACCAAAGCTGGATCGGCGGCGTTGAATCCGCTGACGTAGCCCGTCGCGTGCTGCCTCGCCTCATCCCGGGCGGGGTCTCCGACTCGATTTGGGAAGCAGCGCTCAAGGAAGTCAAGAAACGATTCGTCGGGCGACGAATCGTTCATCTTGCCAAGAATATCTTCGACGTCCGAGAAGAAGTCGCATGGCTCGAGGCCCTTTGGCGAGATGCACCAGCCGTCCCCCTCGACCTCGTATATTGTCTTTCCGTTTTTCTCGAGCAGGTCCCAGATCTCTTTCGGCTTGCCGTGGATGAATTCGGCCCCAAGTTCGATGGGCGCATCACATCCTGAGACGCGTCGTGTGTAAACTCGGCCACCGATCCGGTCGCGTGCTTCCAGGACGCTCACTGACACTCCCGATCGGGCCAAATCGATCGCTGCTGTCAGGCCGGCAACGCCTGCTCCGACTACGATGACTGGAAATTCAGAGGACATTTGGTAACGATCACCCCTCGAGGTCGCTGATCGACACAGGCCCGTTCAGCCTATGCAAATGCATTGTGATTTTGAAGCTTACTGAAACCGATAGCCGGGCCGCAGGCTGCAGCGGAAAACGCGGCCTTGATCGGGACTCGTACCATCATCGCAAGTTGCCCAGGTCAGGATGAGCGAGGGCCCAAGGGGAAAAATGATCGTCTGTCCATCGAGATCAGCTTCCACACTCACGCTTTCGGCACTCGAGGGCAGAGTGAAAGAGAGACCGTCGCCGAAAATCGCCGGATAGGACCAGTGCTCCATTTGACTGACCATGGGGCGGAAAACTTCCGCTTCCATCAGAAAGGTCGTTGTGTCCGACCAGTTGCGCACCGACAAGGTGATGATTTGTCCGTTGGGCGACGCGCGATCGGAGTCGATTCTGGTAAATGGACAAGGGCCGGCGATGCAGGAGGCGCGCGCATTACGGAACGCATTGCCTACTCCGGCGTCGATGTTGGCAGAAGTCAGAGTAGCTTTCCATCTTCCATCGGGCGAACAGGGGCGCTGGTTCTTGCAGGGAACGTTTCCTGTATTTTGGACTTCGAACGTCTTGACGGCGCTTCCGACGTTCAGTTCCGTCATCGTCTTGACCGTATACCGGACTCGTACGTTCGACACTTTAATGGTGGGCTGATTTGTTGGAGTGTGGCTGCTGTCGACCGGTGCAAGATGCACAATATAAAGCTGATTGCCCACGTACTCGAGCACATCGAGAGGGTGGTACTGGGGATGACGGAAGTGCAAAACGATTGGATGTCCTCGACGCATCGGCCTAGGCAAACTCAGGGTAAAGAATCCGGAGGAATCGGACTTCGATGCGGACTTGGATGGATTGTCGGCAGAGATCTCGACTCCTCCGATGGGCAATTGCTTGCGAGGATCAGCATCGGCGATAACGACGGCGCCATGCAATGCAATTGGCTGCTGACGCTCCCATCGGATCAGGGCCAGGACTCCTATGGTGACGAGCAGGGTGGCAACTACCGCAAGCCAGGCTTCAATCTTGTGAGCACGAGTCATGAGCGGAGGGATTCCCGTGTCTATTAAGATGATAGTTCAGCGTCGAATGTTTGCAATACAAGGCAACAGAGGAACTTGTGTTTTGCATCCTTTAAGCGCCGACCGCATTGGATGATTTATTCTTAGTTTAGAGTGAGAAAACATTGCTCGGCTCTCTTTCCAAGCGGTATCAATTTGAAACGGGCGCATGAAAGACCGGCCTAATCTGCATTCTCGGCGAGAGATCCTTCGGCAGATTTTGGGCGTCAGCCTTCTGCCTTGTGTACCGGCTTTGCCGGCGTGGTCCTGGGAGACTAGTGTTCCGGGCCCGGCCGACAGCAAGGCGAAGTTGCCAACCCTGTCCACAGAGGATGATCAGTTCCTCAATGATGTAGAGCATGCCAGTTTTCTCTTTTTCTGGGAGCAAGGCAACTCCAAAACGGGAATGGTCAAAGACCGGTGCAACGTCCGCGCCACTCGCAACGGAGATGCGGCCAGCATCGCCGCGACCGGATTCGGCCTGTCAGCGCTTTGCATCGGCGCTCAGCGGGGCTTCGTGCCCACCGCGGATGCGCTGGAGAGAGTTTTCGTAACCCTGCGCTTCTTGTGGAAGAAACTGCCCAATCATCGGGGCTTTTTCTATCACTTTGCCAATCCGGAGACTGGCGAGCGCATGTTCGATTCCGAAGTTTCGTCGGTAGACACGGCGATCCTGCTCTGCGGCGTCCTCATGTGCCGGGAGCATTTCCGCCACCCGGCCGTTGCGGAACTCGTCGATTTGATTTTCAGCCGGGTCGATTGGAGCTGGCTTTCGGAAGACACATCGTTATTGACGCACGGCTGGACTCCGGAAGTCGGATTTCTGCCCTCGCGATGGGATTACTACAGCGAACTGATGATGATGTATCTGCTGGGCATGGGATCTTCGGCGCATCCATTGAAGCCCGAGACGTGGAATGCCTGGAAGCGGCTCACGTTCGAATACGACGGTATGCGCTATATCGGGTCGTTTGCCCCACTGTTTGTGCATCAATACTCGCAGGCATGGTTCGATTTTCGGGAGAAGCGCGACAAGTACGCGAACTACTTCGAGAATTCGATTGTAGCGACCGAGGTGCATCGACGGTTTTGCCTGGAACTCGGCAAGCAGTTTCCAGACTATAGCGAAGACCTCTGGGGAATTACGGCATCGGACTCGCAGCAACATGGGTATGTGGTGTGGGGAGGTCCTCCGTCGACCGGGCCTATTGATGGTACGGTAGTTCCGAGCGCGGCTGGGGGATCCTTGCCATTTCTGCCGGCCGAGACCTTGCGAGTCCTGAAGGCGATTCGCAATCGCTTGCCTAACGCCTGGAGCAAGTATGGCTTTGTGAATGCATTTAACCCTCTAACGAACTGGTATGACACCGACGTAATCGGGATTGATACAGGTATTATTCTCCTGATGGCGGAAAATCTACGCACCGGTTTTGTCTGGGACACGTTTATGAAGAGTCCGGAAGCCAAACGCGGGATGGAGCGCGCGGGGTTTCGTAAAGAGGAATATCAGGCCGCTCAATAGACTTAAATCCGTTGAACCTTCCGCACCCAACCGGAAGGCCTTTTTTTTCATCCAATTGCCGTTTGGGCATTTGACTTGCTTGCCTTTATCTATTTGCGGCAAATAAGGGCTAGATTCCTGGTGAGTGGCCCTGGGGATATCATTGTTTAGTACTAGGTTTCAGTGCCGACGCTGTGTTTCTCAAGCAGGACCGATCTGCGTTGGTTCACAGTCATGAGCGACAAACCAGAGTTCTGGAAGGGGTGGCGGGACCGGTTGTCCGCCCTCCGCAATGTGCCGACCGTGCTCCAGTTCGTATGGGAGTCCGGACGCGCGGTTGTCGTACTGGGCCTTGTCGCCAGAGTGGTTGCCTCCCTGCTGCCTCCGGCGCTGTTTTGGGTTTCCAAGCTCATCATCGATTTAATTGTCCGAATTGTTACAACGCACCAGCCGATCGGGCACAGACTCTGGTGGCTCGTCGCCGGCGAATTCGCTCTGGCGGTGTGCACGGGCCTGGTTGGGCGCCTGATCGATTATTCCGATACCTTGCTCGCCGGCAAGTACATGAACCACATCAGTGTGCGAGTAATGGAGCACGCAGCTAGTTTGGATCTGTTGGCGTACGAAGATCCCGTTTTCTATGACCGGCTAGAGCGGGCGCGAGTTCAAGCTACCGATCGCATTTACATGATCCAGGCGATGGGTCGGCTGATACAGCAATTCTTCACGACGGTGACGTTGTCTGTATCGATCATGGTGTTCTCGCCCTGGCTTTTGCTCCTATTGATTGTGGGTGCGATTCCAGCATTCGTCGGAGAAACGCATTTCGCGTTTCTGGGCTATGCGAAGAACTTCCGGCAGACTCCGATCCGACGGCAACTGGATTATCTGCGCATACTCGGCGGCAGCAAAGAAGCTGCCAAGGAACTTAAACTGTTCGGCCTTCAGAGTTTTCTGACTGGCCGATTCAAGAAGCTATCGGATCAAGTTTACGAAGAGGATATTGCCCTGGCACGCCGGAAGGTCGTTGCAGGCGGAGTGCTTTCTGCGATCGGCACGGCCGGTTATTACACAGCCTATGTTTACGCCGTGTGGCGAACGGTTACAGGCGTCTTCAGTCTCGGCACTCTCACCCTGTTGGCAAATGCCATCCGCGAGGCGAGTTCGAATTTACAGCAGACGTTTTCGACGCTTTCCACGATTGCGGATCAGGCACTCTTCCTGACGGATCTGATCGCGTTCTTCGATATGAAACCGATGATCCGCTCGAAACCGGATGCGTTGACGGCGCCTCGTCCCATCAGACGAGGGTTCGAGTTCCGCGATGTTTCATTCCGCTATCCGGGAGCCCCACGTCTCGTTTTGAACCGGCTGAATTTCGTCCTAAGGCCGGGAGAGCGCGTCGCGCTGATCGGCGAAAACGGCGAGGGCAAGACGACGATTGTCAAACTCCTGACGCGGCTATACGATCCGACCGAAGGTGAGATTCTTCTCGATGGTATCGACTTGCGCGAATACGACCTCGACGATCTTTATCGCGAAATTGGCGTGATCTTCCAGGATTTCATGCGATATGAAATGACGGCCCGCGAAAACATTGCAGTTGGCCGAATCGAACAGGTTAAGGAGCTCGAACTGCTCAAGCGATCCGCAGAAAAAAGCATGGCAGATGGGGTCATCGGAAAGCTGGGAGCGGGTTACGAGCAAATGCTTGGCAGACGGTTTGATGGCGGGGTGGATCTCTCAGGGGGCGAATGGCAGAAGGTTGCGCTCGCGAGGGCGTATTTGCGGGACGCACAGTTATTAATTCTGGATGAGCCTACATCAGCGCTGGATGCTCGCAGCGAGTATGAGGTGTTCCAGAGATTTGCTGAATTGACGACGGGTAAGATGGCAATCTTCATCTCGCACCGATTTTCTACCGTACGAATGGCCGATCGAATCGTGGTGCTTGAGAATGGCCGCATCGCCGAAGAGGGCGACCATGAGGAGTTGACCCAGCTCGGCGGCCGTTATGCGGAAATGTTCGAATTGCAGGCTGCCAGTTATCGGTGATCGAGCGGTACAAGAAATTTGTCTAAGTCGGTCTATTAAGGCGGTGATTCACGGATGGGGCCTCACACACAAGTCGAAGGCATTGTTGGAGAAGAGGAACGGAAGTTCTCCACGGCCGGGAGCGCGGAAGAAGTAGTTCCCGTGCGCAACGCGGGCGCGGAGTTCGCAACTACTGTCAGTTGGTTGCCCGAGAGATCCTCTGTTGAAGCCTTCGCTCCACGGGGCGACAAGCTTGCAAAAAAGCTGAAGGCACTGGTTGACCGCATTGATGCGGCTTTTACTCGGACGCCGGATTCGGTCGATCTGCTTTGGTTACGCACGAACGGGCAGCAATTCTTATCGATGGCTCGTGGACTCATCAATGAATTCGGATCGCTAAAGCTCCCGGTTGTCAGCTACAAGTCCGACATCCTGCCGAGAGTAGTTGCGATTGCGCAGGGATTTCTCAATGAGGTTGGAACTACTTTTTCGAAAAGTGAGTTCACCGAGTTTTGCAGGGCATTTGAGCAGATCACCCCACTTCAATTTCACGAAATCGGATCTCTGGTCCCCGCATTGAAGTTCGTTTTGATTGAGCGGATCACGATGCTCGGGTCTCATTATGTACACGACATAAAGCATCCACCATCAGAGAGTGTCATACCGCTCATTAAGAGTTTCCAGCAGGTGGCGCAAGCCTCGTGGAAGGATGACCTGGAGTCGTTGATTCCATTTGATGAGATCCTGCTGCAGGACCCAGCCGGCGCTTACGAATTGATGGATTTTGACAGTCGTAATTCTTACCGGGAGCGAGTGTCGCAGATCGCGCGGCGTTCTGATCTCACAGAGGTCGAAGTTGCAAAAGAAGCGCTAAAGCTGGCCTGCAAGGCTCAGAAGCGGAGCTCAGGCGATCCGCGAATCGCTCAACGAGAGTCTCACATTGGCTACTATCTCGTCGCTGAAGGAGCAGCCCACCTTGGGCAGAGGGTCGGATACCACCCCGACTTTAGCGAACGTTTTCGCGCTGACTTGAGGGCGCACCCCGATGAGTTTCTGTTGGTCGGCGTTGCGTTACTGACGTTCCTGATCCTGACGGGTGTCCTGTGGCTTCTTACGCCTTCCTATACTCCGATCCCGACACTGCTGTTCTCGATGTTTATCCTCCTGCTGCCGAGTTCTCAAGCAGCAGTTCAGTTGATGAACTATCTCACGACGAACCTGTTGCGTCCGACATCGCTGCCAAAGATGGATTTCTCGGAAGGAGTACCGGCCGACTGCATCACATTGGTCGCCATTCCGACGTTGCTGCTGAATGAAAAGCAGGTTCGCCATCTGGTTGAAGAGTTGGAGGTTCGCTATTTGGGGAACCACGATCCGAATATTCATTACGCGATCGTGTCGGATTTGCCGGATTCTTCCTATCCGGCTCCAGAAGACGACGAACTCGTGGAGTTGTGTTCGAAGCTGATCATCGACTTGAATCAAAGGTACTCTGCCAAACGCTCCGGAACTTTCTTTCATCTTCATCGGCATCGTGTATACAACCCTCGTGAAAAGGGCTGGATGGGCTGGGAGCGTAAACGAGGCAAGCTGCTGGACCTGAATCAACTTCTCCGTGGGTACTTCGACAGCTTTCCAGTGAAGATCGGCGACCTGCCGATCTTGCGCAAGGTGCGTTTTGTCATCACGCTGGATTCGGACACGGAACTTCCGCGAGGTTCGGCACATCGGATGATCGGTGCCCTAGCGCATCCGTTGAACCAGGCAATTATCGATCGAGACAAAAACATTGTGGTTGCGGGATACGGCATTCTGCAGCCGCGCGTCGATATCAGCGTGCAGTGCACGACGCGCTCCCGGCTGGCTGCGATCTTTGCAGGTGAAACCGGCCTTGACCCCTACACGCGAGCCATTTCCGATGTTTATCAGGATTTGTATGGCGAGGGATCCTTCACGGGGAAAGGTATCTACGAAGTCGACACGATGTTTCGGGTTTTGTACGGCCGGTTCCCGCGAAATTCCTTATTGAGTCATGACCTGATCGAAGGTGCTTATGCTCGCGTAGGACTTACGACGGACATCTCTGTAATTGAAGACTATCCAACGCATTACAGCGCATACAGCCGCCGCAAACATCGCTGGTTGCGCGGCGACTGGCAGATCGTGGAATGGCTCACAGACACCGTGCCGGATGAATCCGGCGCGCGTGTAAAGAATCCGATTTCGCTGGTGTCGCGCTGGAAGATCTTCGACAATTTGCGGCGCAGCCTTGTCGAGCCTGCGACGTGCGTATTGCTTCTTTACGCGTGGTTTGCGACCGATCACCCGGTCATTTGGACGCTTGCCGCGATTTGCATTCTGTTCGTTCCGGGGTGGGTGGAGTTCTGCTTCGGACTCATCCGGGCATTGATAGCTCGAGATCTAGGCGTCGCTCGCGATGCGATGAGTACGCTGTTCGCCGCGAACTTCACGGTGCTGCTGACCCTCACGCTTCTCGCGCACCAGACGATGTTGTCGCTGGACGCCGTGGCTCGGGCACTTGTCCGGCGCCTGGTTACCAGGCAGCGACTTCTCGAGTGGGAAACCGCCGCTGAGGCCGAACTGGGCAAGAACCGGACGCCAATCGACCGCTATATCGATTGGATGCCAGTCTTCGCAGTGGCTCTGGGCGTCCTAATCTGGTTTGCGCATCACCACGCGTTCTGGGCGGCATGTCCCGTGATCGCACTGTGGGCTTGCAGCAAACCGCTTGCGCTGTGGCTGAACTCCAGTCCAGTCGAGGCTGCTCCCGAGATTGGGCGCGTGGATTCGCGGTTGCTGCATAAGTCCGCTCTCTATATCTGGAGATACTTTGCAGAATTTTCCAATGAAGAGCACAACTGGCTGGTGCCTGACAATGTGCAGGGCAATCCTCTAAAGATAACGGCAAGCATCTCGCCGACGAATGTCGGACTCCTTCTGAATGCGAGGCAAGCCGCAGTTGAGTTCGGATATATCACTGTTCCCGAGATGGTGGATCTCACCAACAAGACGCTGACAACGCTGGATCGGATGGAGAAATACCGCGGCCACTTGATGAACTGGTACGATACGCACACGCTCCAGCCGAAGCCGCCATTCTTTATTTCTTCAGTCGATAGCGGAAACATGGTGGCATCTCTCTGGACGCTTCAACAAGGGTGTCTCGATCTGCTGCGTCGTCCGCTGCTTTCAGAGAATCTCGCGGAGGGATTACTTGATCACCTTCGTGTGCTCGTTGGCTTGCGGGCCGTCCCCAAGAGAGTTCTTTCCAACTTTGAATCGAGTATCGACAAGGGCGGCTGGCTGAAGGCTTTCTTAACGCTTCCCAATGGTGCTCTGCATCAACCGAAGCCTCTGACGAAACCGGAACGTGCCGCCGAGGCAGCATGGTTCCGGAAACAAGCCAACGAGCGAATTGAGAATCTGAGGCAGATGGTCCGGAGCTACTTGCCCTGGTTGTTGCCAGAGTTCGCCGAGCTAAGGGTCGAAGTTTTCGGCAACAGGCCGATTGAGCAAGTGCCGCTCGAACGATTGGCGGACTGGATCGCGGAGTTCGAAATTCATCTCGACCAAAGGCTGCAAGCTGCGAGGAACGGTGATCGGGCGATTGCCGAAGAGTTCATGAAGTTGCTCGCAGACGCACGGGAAAATACATTGCAGTTGGTCATTTCTCTCCGCAAGATTGTACGGCACGCCGAGGA
>Ga0209060_10002654_pt1 | contig 16270 bp, 10 predicted proteins | sample Coa_R1_8_FD_187155 | JGI IMG/M metagenome (GOLD analysis project Ga0209060, IMG submission 187155) | Surface soil microbial communities from Centralia Pennsylvania, which are recovering from an underground coalmine fire - Coalmine... | ecosystem: Environmental > Terrestrial > Soil >...
CGCGGTCACCTTGGGCAGGATCGGACCCACCTGCTGGTTCAGGGTGGTATTCATGAACTGGCCGCCGATGTCCTCGAAGGCCGTGTAGAGTTGGTGGTGACTCAGCAGTACCGTCTGCCGATTGCCGGCCGTGGCGATCTTGTCGTTGAGCCATTCCACCTCGGTCGCCTCGAGGAAGGTGGGCTTGCCGCCGACCGCGTCCACGTCATGCAGCCCGGTATCGAGTGCCACGAATTGCCAATCGTCATTGCGCAGACAGAAGTAGCTGGCGGGTTGTCCCAGATCGTTGAGCAGTTCGTAATACGGACCGCCTCCCGAATACATGTCGTGATTGCCGGCCAGCGTGAAGGTCTTGACCTTCGTCATGTCGATTTCGGCCTTCCAGATCGAGAGGAAGTAGTTGGTCATCTCGAACTCGGTGCCGGCATAGTAGATGTCGCCCAGGTGAAGGATGACATCGGGATTCTTGCGCGCAATCGCGGCGAGCAGAGCCTTCGCCTCAGGCTGGCCGGTACCCCAGTCACCGAGGATCACGACGCGCGACTTGGCGGGTAACTGCCAGTCGACGATGAAGTCGTCGAGCTTGGTCCAAACCTTGTAGGGCGCCTTATCGCCTTTGACCTTATAGAACGCCACATACTGCTCGACCGCGTCGGCATATCGCGGATCACAACTGGTGAAGGATCCGAGCCGGGCCTTCCACGCTTGTTCGAGCGCAGCGTCGCCCGCCACCCGCGCCTTGGCGATCTCCCACCAGATGGAAGCACAATATTTGGCGCCTTCTCCCACACCTTCGGTGGCCTTGGGACCGCCGGCGGACGCCGCTTCCTGCGCCAGTGAGACGCCCTGTTCCAGGTTTATGGCGGCGGTGGCAGCGGCGCCGACCATCGAATCGCTGGTATCGGGACGCTGGGCCGCGGCCTTATGAATGCCGAAGTCCTGGGTCTGGGCGGATTTGTGCTTGGCCACCACCTGGTCGATGGCTGACTGCCAAAGCGAAAAATCCGGATGATGAATCTGCGTAATTCTAGACAAAGGCATTCCCCCCGCGCGTCAAACCGAAGTCACCGCGCGCAATAAATCCACTAAGCCTGCGCCCTGGAAATACTCATGGCGCTTCAAATCCGTGGCAGCCTTCAGGAAGATGGACTTCACCATCTCCGGCTGCGTGCGAAACTCCTTGTGCACCGATAAGAAGGTGGCGATGGCCCCGGAGACGTGGGGCGCGGCCATGCTGGTGCCGCTCTTCTCCTCGTATTGATAAGGTCCCGTGAAGTCCACCGAACAGGAGATGATCTTCTCGCCGGGTGCAACCAGGTCGGGCTTGAGCCGGCCATCGCCGGTGGGCCCCTTCGACGAGAAGTACGAGACGCCGTACAGATGAGGCGAGGTCTTGTGCACACTTCCCACTGCGATCGCTTCGTCGGTATTGGCCGGGTCCGTGATCGACAGGTCCAGTGACACCGGCACCTGTTCGCCGGTGCTCAACGTCGCGGTCCCATAGCCGGAATTGCCGCACGAAATCACCACGGTGATTCCGGAACGTATGGCGCGCGAGACCTCCTCGCATAACGGGCTGTGGCCGCAGCCATACCACTTGGGGTCGAACGGATAGCCCAAGCTCATGTTAGCGCCGTCGACTTTAATTTCGCGGCTGCCGTCGTTTAGCTTGCGCAAGTACTCAAGCCCGAGAATGCAATTGGAAGAGCTGCCGGTGCCATCGTCATCCAGCACCTTCACGTTGATGATCTTGGCGAGCGGCGCGACGCCCGAGGGTGCGGCCGCCAGGTCGATCGTCACCGGATCGTCATGATCTTCGACCATGGTCGCCGCTTTGTATTTGCCCGTGTCGGGAGCGGCACCGGCAATGATTCCGGCGACATGGGTTCCATGACCGTCGACATCTTCGAGCGTGCTCGAGTTCGAGAAGTTCTTGCTCAGGTCCTTGTTGATGGTGTTGTAGGTGAGGAAGTGCGGATGATCGGACTTGACTCCCGTGTCGAGCACCGCCCAGGTGATTCCACTGCCGCGACAGCCGAAGGTTCGCCAACAGGCCGTCGCCTTGACGGTCTCGGCCGAATCGAGCAGGTGCGCGTGGCAGACGTGGTCGGGCCAGATCTTGTCCACCTCGTCGGTCATTTTCGCAAGGGCCTCGATGTCGTCCGGCTGCAGCGAGGCGAAGATGTAGAAGTCGCTCTCGCGGACCGCGATGCCGCGGCCTTTGAGGAAGTCCTTCACCTTCTCTTTTGATGGCGCAACGCCTTTCTGTGGATCCTGCAGCGATTCACGCAGGCTCACGATCACCGGGATCGCGGCCGTCTTCCCGGCCTGGTGTTCCGCCATATCGGCGCGAATCGCGGGCGAGATGCGGAACGACCGCATTTCAGGCCGGTGCAATTTGGACATGTGGGGACTATCTTATGCGAAGGGTGTCCGTATCCGCAACGGCAGTTACCACAATCGAACATCATTGTGGCGCAAACAGGAGTCTTTGCGCCACGCTGGCCCCTGGCGTGCACCGCTTCCCCGAAGCCGATGGCCAGTCTGGGAGCCGATCTCCGCTACGCCTGTCGCACCTTGCGGCGCAGTCCGGGCTTCAGTGCGACCGCGATCGCTGCCTTGGCGTTGGGCATCGGCGCGACTAGCGCGATCTTCTCCGTAGTCGACAAGGTATTGCTGGAGCCATTGCCGTACCCTGATCCCGACCGCCTGGTGCAGCTCATGACTACATCCCCCCTGGGCGACGAGCTGGTGGTTTCGATTCCGAAGTACGTCTCGTGGCGCGACCACACCACCGTGTTCGACCGCATGGCGGCATACGAAATCGGGGGTACCGGAGTCAGTCTGACGGAAGGCGATTTCCCGGAAGCGTTGCAGTCGGCACGCGTTTCGGCGGATTACTTCGCTCTGTTCGGCGGCCAGATCGCGATTGGGCGAAGCTTCTCGGCGAAAGAGGACTCCCCGGGTGGCCCGCGCGTGGCGGTCATCAGTAGCCGGCTGTGGCGCGGGCGTTTTCGCGGCGACGCGAAACTCGTGGGGCGCACCATTATGCTTTCGTACGAGCCCTACAAGATGATCGGCGTACTTGCGCCAGGGTTTGCATCGCCCACCGCGGATGTGTGGCTGCCTTTGCAGGCGGATCGGGCGAATGCGACGCACTTGAGCCGTGTGCATGTGGCCGCGCGGCTGAAAGGCGGCCTTACCCTTCGCGACGCACAGGAAAATGTCGGCGATACCATCCAGGCTTTCATGTGCCGGTATCCCTACCCGAGAGCGCCCATGCTGTACCGCGAGACCTTTACCGCGATTCCGTTGCGCGATGCGGTGGTGGGCGATGTCCGCCCCGCCCTCTTTCTGCTTCTGGGTGCGGTCGGCTTCGTGCTTCTGATTTCGTGCGCCAATGTGGCCAGCCTGCAACTGGCGCGCGCGGCACGACGTGTCCGTGAGATCGCGATCCGCGCCGCACTGGGCGCCGAGCGGTCGCAGCTGATTCGGCAACTGTTGACCGAAAGCGTCGTGCTCTCGCTCGCGGGAGGGGTTTTGGGACTGGGACTCGGTTACTTCGGCGTGCGTGGACTATTGGCCGTCAGTCCCAGCGACATTCCGCGCATCGGGGCCAACGGTTCGGCGATCGCACTGAACTGGCGTGTTTTCCTGTTCGTGTTTGTGGTCTCGGTGGGCACTGGCATTCTCTTCGGTCTCATACCGGCCCTGAACTTATCGCGCACCGATGTCAGCACGGTGGTGAAGGACAGCGTGTCGCAATCGGGCATGGGCTTCCGGCGCAATCGCGGGCGGCCTGCCCTGGTGATCGTGGAGTTAGCGCTGGCGATGGTGTTACTGGCGGGCGCTGGCCTGCTGATTCGCACCTTCGTGGCGATGCGCACGGCGGACCGTGGCTTCGAAGAGCAGAACGTGCTCACGCTCGAGATGCCTCTGAACGGCTCTCCGTTCGAAAAGACGTCCCAGGTGGCGCAACTGGTGCGTTCCGGAGAGCGCCGCTTGCAGATGCTTCCGGGCATTTCCGAGGTGGCAGCCACCTGCGCGCTGCCGCTCGAGCCGAGTCTGACCATGCCATTCACGATCAATGGCCGCGACCAGAGTCAGGTAGGCCGGTATCACGGCGCGGGTACCTGGCGCAGCGTGTCTCCGGGCTTCTTTGATGCCTTTCGCATTCGCCTGCTGCGCGGGCGCCTGTTCACGGATGCGGACGATGAGAACAGCGCTGGTGTGGTGATCATCAATTACGCCATGCTGCACAAATTCTGGCAGGACGTCGACGCCAATCCGATCGGCGACTTCATTACCATCGGCAAGGGAATGGGCTCGGGAATTGAGGAGTTGCCTCGGCAGATTATCGGTGTGGTGGCGGACGTGCGCGATGCCGGCCTGAAAATGGAGCCGATGATGTTTGTGCCGGTCGCGCAGGTGCCGGACGGCATGAACGTGCCCGAGAATCGGCTGTTGCCGCTCACCTGGGTCGTTAGCGCCAAAGATCCCGCGGCCTTGGCTACCGGCGCCATCCAGCAGGAACTGCACGATCTGAGTGGCGGGCTGCCATTGGGCCGGGTGCGAGGCATGCACGAGGTAGTCGCGGTATCGTCGGCACGCACCCAGTTCTACATGATGCTGCTTACGGTGTTCGCGGCGATGGCACTGGTGCTCTCGGCGGTCGGGCTGTATGGGTTGATGGCCTATTCCGTAGAACAGCGCACGCAGGAGATCGGTATTCGGATGGCGTTGGGCGCGGAGCCTGCAGACGTGCGCAATCTGGTGGTGTTGCAAGGAATGCGCCTCGCGCTTCTTGGAATTTCGATCGGGATTCCCACGGCGCTGGCATTGACGCGCGTCATGGTGAGCATGATTTTCGGAATTCGCACCTGGGATCCCACGGTCTTCGGGTCGGTGGCACTCGTGCTGAGCGGCGTGGCGCTGTTCGCTACCTACGTGCCCTCACTGCGGGCGACGCGTGTCGATCCGCAGAACGCGCTGCGGTTCTGACTCTCTTCAATCGGCGCGCAAGGACTTCACCGGATCGATGCGGGTTGCCCTCCATGCGGGGAAGGCGGTGGCGATCGCTGCCACGGCTGTCACGAGAGCAACCACCACGGCGAAGGTCAACAGGTCCGTGGCCTCGACTTGGTATAGGAATGCGGCGAGGAAGCGCGTCAACACCACGGCCACCAAAATTCCGCCGATCACACCGTAGGCCGTGATCTTCATTCCCTGGCCGAGGATGAGGGCGAGAATGCGCGTGCGGGTGGCGCCGATGGCCACACGCAAACCGATCTCGTAGGCGCGCTGGCTGACCCAATACGACATCAGGCCGTAGATTCCCACCGAGGCAAGCACGATCCCGGCGAGCGCGAAGCCGAGGAAGACGCGCATGGTGGATCGGAAGTCGGCGATGGAACCGGAGACGATCTCCTCGGCCGGCCGCACGCGACCCACCGGCAGATTCGGATCCTGTGCTTCCGCGAGGCGCTGCAGTGCATTGCGTGTGCGGGCGTCGTCCGAGTGTACGCTCGCGAGCAGTGTCATCGCGGTGGGCATCTGACCATTCTCACCGGCCGATTGTGCATACGGCATGTAGATGGCGCCTGGAACGAAGCCCGGCAATCCCTGGCTGAGAGTGTAGTGGCGCACATCTGCCACGACGCCGACGATGGTGCTCCATGCCTGCCTGCTACTGGGCCGGATATGTTTGCCGATGGCGCTCTGATTCGGCCAGAAGTGCCTGGCGGCAGAGGCAGAGATCAGAGCGACGGGCGCGGATTGAAGACTGTCCGCGCGCGTCAGGTAACGTCCGCCGAGGAGCGATACATTCAGGACGCGAAAATACTCGGGGCTCACCGCGCCGAACCAGAGCATTGGCGACGGATGATCGACGGTCCTGGGATGGTCCTCGACGTCCACCGGAACGGTCGGAACCTGGCCGTCCAGCGGGACCGAGTTGGCAGCCGCGGCATCGCGAACGCCAGGAATGGCGGCGGCGCGCTCCAGGAGTCGATCGTACAAGGCGAGGCAACCCGTCTTGCCCGCGCAGAAGACGGGATTCGGACTGATCTGCACGGCGAGCACCCGCGCGGGATCGAAACCCAAATCGACCGAGGAGAGTTTCGCCAGACTGCGCAATAGAAGCCCGGCGCTCACCAGAAGCACCAGGGTGAGAGCGACCTCGCCGGCCACGATGAGTCCTCGGACTCTGCTCCAGAAGCCGGAGGAAGCCCGCTGGCCGCCAGTCCGGATGGTCTCTGCCAGGTCGACTTGCGAGGCGCTCAGTGCGGGCGCGAGGCCGGATGCCAGACCGGTCGCGACGGCGAGGACACTGACTGCCAATACTACCTGCCAATCGATTGCGGCTTGCGCCATTCCCGGCATCGAAGCCGGCAACAGAGACTTGAAGATGGAGAGTGCGCCGCTTCCGACGAGGACGCCCAACCCCGCTCCCGCCAACGCCAGCCCGACGCTTTCCGTGAGGAGTTGCCGCACGATGCGCGCCTTCCCCGCGCCCAGTGCGGCTCGCAACGCCAGTTCTCTGCGGCGCGTGGTGGCACGCGAGAGCAGCAGGCTCGCGACATTGGCACAAGCGATCAGCAACACCAGCGCTACAGAGGACAGCAGGATGATCAGCTTGCCGCGGACTTCTCCGACGATATCGCGTTGTAGAGGGATGACGGTGGAATCGGCATTCCAGTCGCGCGCCATGGGGTACGGAAATGTTCCGCGAAACTGCGTCACCAGGCTGCGCGATTCCGCTTGCGCCTCCGCCAGACTGGCGCCCGGCTGGAGTCTGCCGAGGAGCGGAACGAACTCGGTGCCCCAGTATTCGGCGAAGCGCGCCGGATCGAGACGCATGGGCACCCAGAGTTGCACTTGGCTGGATGGGTACGCGAAGCCGTCCGGCATGATGCCGACCACCTGGCGTCCGGCGCCGTCCAACTGGATGACGCGCCCCAGAATGCCGGGGTCGGCGGCGAAACGCTCGCGCCACAGTCCGTGGCTGAGGATCACGACGCTGTCGCTCCCGGGCAATTCTTCTCCCGGACGAAAGCTCCTGCCAATCTCGGCATAGGCGCCGAGCACCGACAGGAAGTTCGGCGAAACAAAGCTGCCGGTCACTCGCAGGGCTGAGCCTTCGCCGGTGAGATTGAAGCTCGATCCGACGCTGACGGCGGCAATCTCCATGCTGTGCGAACGCGTTTGGAAGAACGGCAGCGCCGCGCGCGGGAAGATTCCGGTGATGCGCAGCAGGCGCTCGGGTTGCGAATAGGGCAGGGGACGAACGAGCAGAGTGTTGATGAGGCTCAGCATGGCGGCATTCCCGCCGATTCCGAGGGCCAGTGATAAGATCGAGACGCCTGTGAAGACGGGCGTCCGCGCGTACATGCGCATCGCGTAGCGCAAATCCTGCCAGAATCGTTCGAGACTCATAAAGCTCCACAGGTCGCGGCACTGTTCATGCGCGAGGGTCGAGCTGCCGAAGCGCGCGAGGCCGGCGCCGTTGTCTTCGGCCTGGATCTGTGCGAGATGGAACGCGAGTTCTTCGCGGAGTTCCCGATCGAGCCGGTCGCGCTGCCAGCGAAATCGCACACGCCTGCCGGCCCGAGCCAGCCAACTGGAAATGGGCGCGCTCATGCCATACTCAAGACCTTCTGTATCGCCTCTACCATACGCGCGAACTCTTCGCGCTCGAGAACCAGTTGTTTCTTGCCCGTGGCGGTCAGGGAATAGAAGCGGGCTCTCCGGTTGTTTTCCGAAGCGCCCCATTCGGCCTTAACCCAGCCATTCAACAGCAGACGCTGGAGCGCCGGATAGAGAGAGCTTTCGCCCACCTGCAGGACGTCGTCAGAAACCTGGCGGAGACGCGAGGCGATGCCGTAGCCGTGCATCGGTCCGCCGATCAATGCTCGCAAGATCAGCATGTCGAGCGTTCCCGGCAGAAGTTCCGACGCTCTTTTTGATTCCCCCATCGTCTATCGATGGGATGATAGCGAGAACGGGACCGCGGTGTCAAAATAGCGTGAGCCTGCCAGTGTCACAGTGCGCGCAAATCGTCGGGCTTGGTGGGTCTGCGAAAAGGGCCGAGATGAGTCTCGGCGCGCAAGCAGGAGTGGTCTTGGGCTGCTTCGCCGCCATGGACTCCGATGAAAGCGGCGCGTTCGCCGGGCAGATCTGCTCGGCCATGGCGACACGCCGCGAACCCCCAACCCCTAACCCCCAACCCCTAACCCCCAACCCCTAACCCCTGCTTTCAAGGGTGTTTGCGCAACGTCATACGTGCAGGGAGGGGTGGGTCTCCGGGACGTAGCCGTTCTGAAAGCAACGGATGATGGGTTCCGGCGTGAGCACGGTAGCAATCTGGTGCGGAGGGCGCGGGTCTTTGCGAACGTATCCCGCGGGGGACCAGAGCGCGAGTGCGTCGTCCCAAACGAGCCACGCGCTGCCGTCGATGTTCACGAAAGAACCGTTGGGCAGGGACTCGAGTGGAGCCTGGTAGGTGAGCTTGCGCTTGCGGCTGTCGAGGCGCGCACCGTGCAACTCGACATCGATCTCGGGTGCTCGCGCGGGACGTCCCCAGGCCCGTTTGAAGGCGTTGAAGCGTTCGCGGCGGCATTCGCAGCAGGGTCTGTGACCGGCGGAGAAGGCCACGGCTTCGTCGAGAAAGAACAGCTCGGTGTAACGGCGCGGCGTCATCACGACGCGCCGGCGCCCCTTGAATTCCAGAACGCAGCTGATCCACTGGCGGCTCTTGTAAGGTCGGACGATCTCGCGATGCTCATTGTGGATCGCGCCCCCACGGTTGCCGAGGAACGTGCCGCGGGCGGTGGTGCGAAAGAGTTCGCCGAACGGATCCACACGATTCTGTAAAGGCATAGCTCACTTAACGAAGCCGGGGATGGGCTGCTTCACATCCACGCGAAGCTCCTTCATGCGGCGTCCGTGCATGTCGCCCAGCCAGGAATCCAGATAGCGGCGATTCAGATCGATGGTGGCGATCGCAGCGGTGCCGCGCTTGGGCGCCTGCGAGATGCGCTCGCCATCGGGGTCCATGATGTAGGTCGGATGATCGTAGCCGGAAGCGATCAGGAAAACTTTGTTCTCGATGGCGCGTGCCTTGGCCAGGTTCTCGTCGCCGCCCCAAATGGGCATGAGAATGAGTTCGGCGCCTTGCGACGCCAGGGCGCGCGCGGGATCGGAGTAGAAGACGTCGTAGCAGATCATCATGCCGACGGTTCCGAAGTCGGTGTGGAAGACCGGATAGCTGGAGCCCGGGGTCAGGCCGCCTTCGACCTCCTCGCGCGGCAGATAGACTTTGCGGTATTTGCCCGCCACTTTGCCGGCCCGGTCGATCAGCACCGCAGTGTTGTAGACGGCGGGTCCTTCGCGCTCGACGATTCCGGCGGCGATGTAGGAGTTGCGGCGCCGCGCCAGTTCGCCGAGACGCGCAGTGGTCGGTCCGGGAATCGCTTCGGCAACGTCGGCATACGATTTGCCGGTGCCGACAACCGTGATGCCTTCGGGCAGGAGGATGACGTCTGTCTTACCGGGTACGGTGGATTCCACGGCTTCGACGAAGCGGCCAACGCTGTCCTGCGCGGAGCGCGTATGTTCCGGGCGGAGATTGATGGAGGCGATGGTGACCTTGCGCGGGGCGGGTTCAGCGATCCGATCGAGCGAAATGTCGTCCCACCAGACTGTGCCGCCGGGTGCGTTGGAGAGGTAGAACTGGAGGACCACCCCATCGGCTTTTTCGGGAGCCTGTGCGTAGAGGGAAACCTTGGTCCAGTCGCCTTCGCGGGTGGCTTGATACGCGTAGTCCGGCTGGCCCGCGCGTTTGTTGCCGGTGCGCCAATCGAGGCGTGCTACGACTTGCCACGACTCGGCAGTAACGGAATCGGCCTGATACCAGGCGGTGAAGCGATACCATGAGCGGGGCTCCACGCCTGTGATCGAACGCTCCCATCCGCCATGCTCGGCGACGTTGCCATTGCCCGAGATCGCGAGCGAGCCGGGATGCATGCGGTAATGCTGCGGATCGACAAAGGTGCGCGGCGCGGTTTCGGGCCGGGCGCTCCAAGTGGTCCATCCCGCCGGTTTCCCGTCCAGCGCCGGCACGAATGCCGATTCGTGCACGTGCAGCGACGCGGCGGCGGCAGGATGGCAGAGTAGCAATATGACGGCCCAGAAACGCATCGTCATCTCACCAGGGTATTGAATAACAGCTTGTAGGTGCCGTGCGTTTGGGCACGGTGCTGGGCAGGGAAGCCGATCAGGACGACTTTACCCTGTCCGAGTTTCGCGGAGACCACAGCGGCACGGCGCGCAAGATTCTCTTCGCCGACGAGCCATCCGCTTTCGAGCAGTTCGCGATCGGCGTAGCGGACCACCACCTCGTAATCCTGCGAATTCTGCGCGGTGATCTCGAACGCCGGGCTGTTGAGATAGAGCGCTAGCGCCTGCGTCGGCATGCCGTAAGCAATCGGATTGGTGGTCTCGATATTGACCTTGAGCGTGGACCCGGGGCACCAGAATTCTTTGGTGGTTTTGCCGGTCAGGACGTTGCGGACGCCGATGCCGAGACGGTCCATGGGGAAGGCGGAGGCGCCATTCAGCGCGACGAGGGTGCCGCCCTTCTGGACGAAGTCGCGGATCGCGTTGACACCCTCGGTTCCGAGCCCGGTGCGGTATTCGGGAGGTGTATTGCCGCCTCGTCCGCCGCCCTCGCCACCTTCGCCGCCCCCGCCGGGTCCACCGCCGGCACCGGCACGTCCGCCGCGGCCCGCAGCCGTTCCACCGGCGGGCGGCGTCTCTCCGGTGATGGTGGCGGTGGAATCGTTGGGAATGATGAGGACGTCGTACTTGTCGTTGAGGCTGCCCTTCTTGATCTCCGGATCGAAGATGGAGGTGTAGGGAAAGTTGAACTGCTCGAGCATCAGGCGGGTCCAGCCTTCATCGATGTTGCCGCCGCCGTATCGCTGGTACATGGCGACGCGGAGGCGTTTGGTGTCGTGCACGCCGGTGGAAACGGCGCCGCTCAGCGCGGTGAAATCGACGCCGGTCTGGCGCGCGACGGCTTCGAGTGTGGCCTCGGAACCCGCGGGAACGAGGAAGTCGCCCGGACGCAGGTTGGCGGACGGCTTGTCTACGCGGCGCACCGTAATGTTTTTGTCGAAGAGCAGATTGACGGCGCGGAAGCTGTCGTTGAGGCGGCCATCGAGAGAGTATCCATTAGGTCCGCGCGTGAGTTTGCCGGCGGACGCGAGAGGAGCGGAGACCTTCTCCATGGCGACGTCGCGAATTTCCGAAGCGTCGTCGAGCGGATCCACGCGAACGCCCATGTACTCGAACATAGTGTCGGTAGCCATATCGTAGGGGCGGATGGGGGAGCCGTCGCGCTCGCGGGTCCATTCGTTATCGGGATAGAAGGTGCGCCCCAGCAGATACTTGATGAGACCCATCTTTGGCTGGGCCATGGAGACAATGATGGATCCTTCGGGGTACTGCATACCGCTGGCGACCGTGAAGGTCTTGGAAGCGCGCTGCACTTCAATTCCCTGGACGAGGAGCTTGTTCACCATCTTCATGGCGGTGAGCGGGTCGTGCTGGCGGAGGGAGATCAGGTAGGCTCCGGGCTTCCCGGCGGCGCCACGTTCGGTCTGCCGTTTGGCTTTCAGGTAGGCATTCCAGAGCACGGTTTCGCGATTGCGCGCCGCGAGATCGAGAGTCGCCCACGCGGAGACCTTCTGGCGATCGACGATATCGCGCAGGCGCCACCATCCGCCGGGCCAGGGGTTGGGGAAGATGGTCTCGGCTTCGTAAACGGGAAGGTTGCGCGTATTGCCGCGCAACTGATCGGGATGCAGAAACTGAGGCGTGGCGAGGCGCGCGCTGGCAGACTCGGTGAGCATGCCTGCGATGTTGTGGAAGGGCGTGATCCAATGGAAGCCGAAGTGGCCCCAGCCGGAGTAGATTGCGCCATTGATCGCTCCCGAGAGCCCAGCCTCCTCCTCTTTATAGGCCATGTGGGCGCCGTACCAGCTCAGTTCGCGCCACAGAATCGGGTCGGCGCCGGGACGGATCGGCTCGGCATAGGGCGGGAGGTAGATGCGCGCTCCGTTGCCGCCCATGTGGTGATGGTCCACGTAGGCTTCGGGCTTCCACTCGGTGAATAGGATGCGGGCCATGTACTGCGAGTCGGGGATGTTGGTCATGAAGGCATCGCGGTTGTTGTCGTGGCCGGCGTACTTCTGGTAGAGCCACGGCGGATTGGTGCCTTCAAATGGAGTTCCGAGCTGCTTGTTGTACCAGTCCGTGACCATGATCTGGCCGTCGGGATTGAAGCTGGGGACTTCAATGAAGATGACGTTGTCCAAGATGCGGCGGGTCTCTTCGTCTTTGCGGGCGAGCAGATCGTAGGCAAGCTCGGGAGCCATCTGGCTGCCGCCGATCTCGGTGGCGTGCATGCTCATAGACTGTACGACGACAGCTTTGCCCTCGTCGGTGAGCGCGCGAGCCTGGGCTTCGGTGAGGCCGCGCGGGTCCGTGATGCGGAGGTTGATGTCGCGGTAGTGCTCGAGTTTGGCGAGGTTCGCGGGCGAGGTGATGAACACTTCAAGGAAAGGATTGCCCTCGGAGGTGGGGCCCATGTTGACGACTTTCATGCGGCCGCCGCTCTGCTTTTCGAGGACCGAGAAGTACTCGACGATCTTGTCCCAGCGGGCCATCTTCTTGTCGGCGCCGAGTTGGAATCCGAAGAACTTCTCGGGCGAGGTAATCTCCTGGGCAGGTGCGGCGCAAGCGGCGAAGAGGACGAAGACGAGGAGACGGTGCATATGGTTGACCATTCTACTGGGAAAGCGGTGGGCGGGGGGAGTTCGTTTCGTCATTTTCGAGTAGAATTCGTTAGGGCGCCCGAAGAGCGCGAGGAGGAACGATGAGACTTCAGCAGTGGGGGACCTTCTCGGTTAAGGATCATCTCAGAGCGCGGCCGTTTGTGGCAGAAGTGCTTCTGTACGACAAACTCGTGATTCCCAGACCCGCGACGGAGAAGGAATTGTCGGCGGGAGGTCCGCCGGAGGCACAGCAAGAGGACGAGGTGTCGCGCTGGCGCCGAAATCATTGGGACCCGAAAGCGCAGCGCGACCTACTTGACATATTGGGTGAGTTCGAACTCGCGGTCGAACTGCCGTGGGACGGCCGGGCACAGGAGCATGGGGCGAAACTTTACGGGAAACAGGAGTTGGAATGTGGCCGATCCGAACTGACGGAATCGATCCAAGATCAGGTGGAATACGCCAGGACGAACCAACCGGAAGAGGCCGCATACCTGGCGACTACCGGCGTGCTTGCATTGTATGTGGCGAATCAACTGAACAACGAGGTGGTACGCAAGCTCGTCAACCGAGTCAGGACTCCGGGCGTGGACGTGGAGCCGGTGATCGCTTATGGCTCATATGGGGAACTCAAGGCGGATCTGGGTGTTCGGGAAGATAAGGATGGGACTGGAATGGCGGGGCCGTCTCCCTACGCTCTCTTTGGATGGGACTTTTTCGTGCCGGACTCGGAGAAGAGTGACGCCGAGTTGCTTCGGGATGCGGCGCGGCTGGCCTCACGCCAAGACTTGTGCGAGACCCGCCAGTATTTTCATGGCTGGCTGAAGCAGATGTACTCAGGTGGGATGGATCCACACGATGCTCGAGAGAAGATGCTCAAGATGCTTGGGGAGTACACAGCGATCGTGCGTGGATCGGGACTGGCAAACGCCGCGCGGTATGCAGCCAAGGTAGTTCAGATCGCCGCGCCGCTCGCAGGCCTTGTCGGCCGCACCGAGGGGGTAGTCACTGGAGTAGTGGCGGGGGCAGCTTCCTTTGCGATTGAAAGGTTGATTCCGATTCCGCAGGCGCCGGAAAGACTACGTCCCGCTGCACTGCTTCATGACTCCTTGAAATTTTTCGGCACCCGGGTTCCGGGCAATTGAGTGAGATGGCAAGAGACAATACCGGTTGGAGGAAGGTGTCGAAGTGAGGAAGTTGCGGCTTCCGCAGTGAAGCGAAAGCCTTCTGCGCGTATCCCCAGGGATCAGAGCTCAGGTGACGAAACGTCCTTTGGAGCACCGGGTGCAACTTATCTGTGCAGGAGGCGATATGTTGCGAAAACTTTTATCAGTTGGAGCACTGCTCGCCGCTTCAACCTTGACTCTGGTGCAGCCAACACCTGCGAAGGCCGAGCATAGGGTAGTCATTGTGGTGCGACATCACCCGCATCACTATTACCGCTACCACCATTATCGGTACGGGTACTACCGCTAGTCTCAAGGATGACCGAATGTATGCCCGGGACCGCTCCGTATTGGTCCCGGGCATGCCGGTTTCTCAGAGCGCCGCCAGCACTTCCTTATATAAATACTTCGACCCTTCAATGCCGTCCCATGGTCCCTCTTCGTACTCCAGTGCGAAGGTGCCTTCGAAGCCCGCGTCCATCATGATCTTGACGGAACGGCCCACGTTATTGTTCTCTTTCCACCGGCTCCAGTATTTGGCGTGCACATTGGTGTGGGCGTACGGCGCCAGGGCCTTCAGGCCGTTGTACATCAGGTATTCATGTTCCCAGTTACAGAAATCCGGGGACGCCTCGCAAAAGGGCGAGTGTACCTCGTCCACGATGATGCGGATGTTGATCGGATTCGCCGTCAGCCCCCAATGGTTCTCGAGGGTAACTTTGACGCCCTTCTTGCCCCCGTAGTCGGCCATCTCTTTGAACGACTCGATACAGTTCGACAGCAGGCCCGCCAGTTCATCGGCCTTGGGATAGTCGGCCGTGGCCACCGCGCTCGGCGCAATGCGAGGACCGCCGCTATTGACGCGCATCGATTTGGCGCCGAGCACGGCCGCGCCGTCGAGCCACTTCTTCGCCACCGCGATGCCGGCTTTGCGTTTCTCGACGTCAGGATCGCAGATGTCGCGCGGAGCGTTGTTGGAGATGTGCTGGCATTTGGTTCCGGTTGACGCCATGGTGTTGGCTAATTTATCCAGCCAACGCCTACCGGCTTCGCTCGAGGGATCGAATTCCTGTGTGACCCGCGTGGCGGCACCGACCAGCAGCGGCACATCGACATACATCTTGTCGTCGGTGACGTCGCCGAAGAGGCCGGAAAACAGGTCCATGTGCGTCACGCCGGGGAAGGTGTCTTTGGTGAACTTGGGAAAATCGAGCATGGTGATTTCCCCATATTTCTGCTTGAGCTCGCTGGTCCGCGTGTTCGCCCCAAAACGCGTACGGCTTTTGAAGATATAACGGATAGGCCAGGTGTTGGACGCGATGCGATCCAGCTTCTGCTTTTCCGTGAGGGGCCGGGCCGCGGCGGGAGTGGGGTTTACGGCCTGGCTGAGCGCTAAGCCGGCGGCTCCGGTTTTTAGAAAACCGCGCCGTCCAAGGCCGTTGTCGCTGGTACGGGTGGGGTCATGCATGCCTGGGTCTCCTTACCGCGAGCTCGCGGGTTGCTTTTGATTGTAGTGCAATCGGAAACGGGCTTTTAGTCGCCCAGGAATTTGCCGATCGGGCGCAGCTCTTTGACGTTGTCGCATACCGCCTTGATTCCTGCGGTGAGCGGAATCGCCAGCAGCAAGCCCGGGGCGTCCCACAGAAAACCCCACAGCATCAGCGAAAAGGTCACTACCAGCGGATTGAGATGCACGCGCGATCCAACGATTTTCGGGTAGAGCAAATTCAAGGCGAACAGGTGCAGCAGGGCCACGAACACCACCACCAGCACATAAGTCGAAACTTGGTTCACCCCCAACGCCGAGAACAGCGGCGGCACCATCGCGAGCGGCAATCCGACATAGGGAACCAGGCTGAGGAATCCGCTCAACGGGCCGACCAAGAGCGGAAACGGCAGATGGATCGCCCAGAATATGGTGGAACTGATGGCGGCCAGCAGCAGTCCGAGAAGGAAATTGCCCACCACGAAGGCGCGCACCATGTCGGCGATGCCTTGTAGACTGCGGGCGGCAATCAGCCGGTCCTCGCCGTGGAAGAACTGCAGGAAGCTGCGATTGATATGGTCGCGCCAGCTCAGCATGAAGTACACGAGAAACGGCACGAACGAGGCCATGAGCAGAATCTGATAGAAAGAGCTGAGGCGCGCGTAGATGTAGTCACCGATGGGGGTGTTCTCCTCGTGAATGCGCACTTCCGGGATGGACCCGGGAAGGGCAGAGGCGGGCGGCGGTGGTGGGGGCGGCTGCGGATTCCGGGTGTTTCTCTT
>Ga0209060_10002655_pt1 | contig 16266 bp, 13 predicted proteins | sample Coa_R1_8_FD_187155 | JGI IMG/M metagenome (GOLD analysis project Ga0209060, IMG submission 187155) | Surface soil microbial communities from Centralia Pennsylvania, which are recovering from an underground coalmine fire - Coalmine... | ecosystem: Environmental > Terrestrial > Soil >...
GTGCTTGAGCAATTGCGGGCAACACCGGCGCAACAGGAGGCGGAAAAGAACTTTGGGATTAGTGCTGGTGAGCCTGGGCCCATGGCTGCAGTTCTGAATGCAGGAGCACCTGCGGAGCCTGCTGGAGCCGGGGAGCGGCAAAGACAAACAGGGCCAGCCGATTGTGGGTGTGCATAACGTGGATTATGACGCCGCCCTGGGCCTGCTTACCCTCTGTCGCGAGATCCGTGCGCAACGCGATGAGCGCTATCGCCAGTTCCTGCAGGACTGGGCGCAGTGGAGAGCGGACCATCTTTTCGACCGCCTGCGCCACCTGCTTCGCACCGCCATTACCGAAGAAGTACTTACCGAAGTGCTGCACGACCGCCCGGCGGACAGCTCGCCCCCTGCGCCCTCCCTGCCCGAAGGGGTCTCGCTTCCCGACAAAGAGGAGACTACCGATGCCAAAATCAGACAAACCGAACCCAGGCCCGTCCGTCCGCCCACCCATCGCAAGCGGCAGTCTACCCGCAGTTGATACCGGAACCGAGCCCACGCCGCGCACTCCGGCGGACATTCCCGGGCTCGGACCGATCCGCGTCCGCGCGCTCCAAAAGGCGGGGCTGGACAGCCTGAACGTCCTCCGCACCGCGCCCATGGAGACGCTGCTGGCGGTACCCGGCCTGAGCGAGATCAAGGCGCGGCAGATTCAGACGTTTCTGGCCCGCTTTCCCGCCGACGCGTTCCTGAACCCGCTGCCTCTCCCGGAGCCGAAACCGGAGGAGGCCGCGAACCCCATGCTGGTGCAGTGGAGCGCGCCCGGTGCGCAGCAGGAGACGGTCTCCCCGCTCCTGGCGGAGACGATACGCACGTTGGGCCGGACCATCGCGCTCCTCCTGAGCGACCACGCCGCCGACTTCCGCCACCGTCTGATGCGCGGCATCGAACGCTTCGCACAACAAACCGAGGGCCTGACGACGGAGACGGCCTCCCTAACGACCAAGGATCGGGAGAAGGTGATGCGCCGCCTGCGCCGTGTCAGCGAGGTCTTCGATGAGGCCAGGGGACAGGAGACCTTCGACCGCAAGGCCCAGCTTCGCCTGGCCGAAACCCTGGATGAAACGAGTGACTGGCTGGCTGCCCTGCTCTCCCAGGGCGAACCCCACCGGTCGAAGCCGACGAAAGCCTCCCATGACTGATCCGAACTTCCAGAGCGCCATACCCACTACTCCCATCCCGCCGGCCGCTCCCGGCGTGTTTCGTTGCGCCGGCCTGGATGTGGGGACGAACTCGGTCAAGCTCCTGTTGGCCGACCTTACCGCCGATACGGCGGAGCGCGTCTTCGATACCTCCCTAAACACGCGCCTGGGCGAGGGGATGCACGCCTACGGAGGGCGTCTGCGGGAGGCTCCGATGCGCCGCACGCTGGATGCGCTCGATGACCTCGTCGCCTTCGCCCGTAACAACGGTGCAACCGAGATCGCCGCCGTGGGGACTGCCGCGCTACGCGATGCCGAGAATCGAGAGGAGTTCCTGCAGCGGGCCGATGAGCGCTTCGGCGTCGAGATCGAGGTGATTCCGGGTGAGGAGGAGGCGCGGCTCTCTTATCTGGCGGTACGTCGTGATCCGCACTGGCGCCATCTGCCGCGCCTGATCGTGATCGATGTCGGAGGCGGCAGCACGGAGGTGATCCAGGGCGAACCTCATAGCGACCAGATCGTCGCGCGCCTCAGCGTGAACCTCGGCGCGGTCCGGCTCACCGAGACCTATCTCAAGTCCGACCCGCCCACCATCGCCCAGCTCGCCGAGGCGAACCGGGTCGCCGCAGAGGGCTTCGCCCGTGTTTCGTTCCGGGGGGGCGATCCCGGTGAAGAGAGCTTTCACATCGTCGGCGTCGGGGGCACGCTGACCAACCTGGGCGCGATGCACCTCAATGGCGTCCGGGATCTGGAGCGGTTGCATGGTCTGACGCTTCGTGCTGATGACCTGGAGAGCCAGATCGAGCGCCTGGCCTCGCGCTCCGTCGAACAGCGCAAAACGCTGCCGGGCCTCGATCCGCGCCGCGCCGACATCATCCTGGGAGGGGCGATCCTGCTCTCCCATGCGCTGGCCCGCATTCACAGCGCCTCGGTGGATGTCAGCACCCGCGGCCTGCGCTGGGGCGTGCTATATGATCGGTTCTTGAGATGACGGTGCATCAGAATTGTAGGGGCAGGCCCCGTGCCTGCTCAGAGCAACCACCGGGGGTTGGAAGAGGGCAACCACGGAGGCAGGGCGCAGCAAGCAGCGCCCCTACGGCCCGATATTCGCATCAGCAGGGAGTGGGAGAGCGTGAGCATGAACCCACAACGTGAAGCCGTTCTGGAACTGGCCCGCCGCTACCGCTATGAGCCAGATCATGCGCATCAGGTCGAATGCCTGGTGGGAACGCTGTTCCTGGAGCTGCAGCCGCTGCATCGCCTGGAGCGCGAAGACCGCAGGCTGCTGGAATATGCCGCCATCCTCCACGACATCGGCTACTTCATCAGTTCGCGGAGCCACCATCGCCACGGCCTGCAGATGATTATGATGGAGCCGCTGCCCGCCTTTACCTGGGAGGAGAAGACCGTGATCGCCAACCTCGTCCGCTATCATCGCAAGGTCCTCCCCGAACCGCATCATACCGCCTACGGCATCCTCTCCGATACGGATCGGCAACGGGTGGACCTGATGGCGCCCCTTTTGCGGGTGGCGGACGCGCTCGACCGCGCCCACCGGCAGGCGGTGAAGGAGTTGTTCTGTGAGTGGACCGACACCCTGGTCACGCTTCATATCCAGGGAGAGAGCGAGATGGCGCTGGAAGAGGAGACGCTGATGCGCAAGGCCGATATGTTTCGACTGGTGTACCAACGGGAGGTGCAGCTCCAGCGCGCCAACCCGCCCTCGCTCCCGGCAGATCGGAAGATGGAGGCGATGGCCCAGCCGTGAGCAGCGTTTTTGCCGGCATTGATATCGGGACCAACTCCATTCGCCTGGCGGTCGTCCGAGTGGAGGAGGGGCAGCAATTGACGACGCTTGCCGTGCATCGCGAGGTCGTCCGACTGGGCGAAGGGGAGTTTGAGACGAACCAGATGACGCCCGCCGCCATCTCACGCGGCGCGCTGGTGTGCGCCCGCTTCGCGGATGTGGCGCGGGGTTTTGGGGCGGAGGAGATTGTAGTATTCGCGACCTCCGCCGTGCGGGAGGCGGAAAACCGGGATGAGTTCATCGAGCGCGTCCGGCACGAGGCCGACATCGAGGTGCGCGTGATCTCGGGGGTGGAGGAGGCGCGCCTCATCTGGCTGGGCGTCAGCAGCGGCCACGACCTGGGCGAGCAGCAGGCCGTGCTGATCGACATCGGCGGTGGCAGCACGGAGGTCATCATCGGGGAGACGGCGGGCTATCGCCTGCTGGACAGCATGAAGTTGGGGGCGGTACGCCTCTCCAACCACTTCTTTCGAGACGACGGCCCGGTCAGCGCGGACGCCTGGGCGAAGGTGCAACGCTATGTATTGGGCGTCGCCAGCCAGACGACCCGGCGGGTACGCGAACAGGGCTTCGACCTCGCCATGGGCAGCGCCGGAACCATCACGACCATGGCCGACATCGTCGCACGGCGCAATGGCGATCCGCCCGTCAGCAGTCAGCGCAACCCGATCTTCCGCTTGAGCGATCTGCGCGAGGCGACCCAGATGCTCTACCGCCTCCCCCTGGAGGAGCGGCGCAAAGTGCCGGGAATGGACGCCAATCGCGCGGAGATCATCCTGGGAGGGGCCGCCATCCTACTAACGTTGATGGAGGCCTTCGGGATCGAACGCATGACCCTGAGCGAACGGGGCCTGCGCGACGGCATTCTGCTGGATCATCTGCTGCGCGAAGAGGAGGCCAGGGAGCGCTTTCAATCCGCCTCCGTGCGCCTGCGCAGCATCCTGCGACTGGCCCGCGCCTGCAACTATGAGCAGGAGCACGCCGAGCATACCGTCTTTCTCGCTTTGCGCCTCTTCGATGAGTTGCGCCACCTGAAACGGCATGAGTATGGGGATGTGGAGTCGGAGTTGCTCAAATACGCCGCGCTCACCCACGATATCGGCACATTCCTGTCGCACTCCAATCATCAAAAACATGCCTACTATCTGATCCGCAACTCCGACCTGCTGGGCTTCAACGATACGGAGATCGACGTTATCGCCAATGTGGCGCTCTATCACCGGAAGGGGATCCCCAAGAAGCGCCACGAGAACCTGGCGGATCTGGGGCGCAAGGAGCGGCGTCGGGTCGGTGTGCTCTCCGCGATCCTCCGGCTGGCGGAGGGGTTGGACCGGAGCCATCTCGGCCTGGTCAAAGACGTGCGCCTGGAGTGGGAGCGTCCGGCACGGCGCTTTGTGCTCACTCTGCTCTCCAATGCGGATTGCCAACTGGAGGTCTGGGGCGTTCAGAACAGCCGCGACCTGTTTGAGTATGTGTTTGAAGCCCCTCTGATTGTGAGGGTGGAACCCATGCCTGCCTCCCTTTGATTTTCTATGGAGAAGACCCCGGAATGGAGACCCCGAAATCAGACCGCTCGTGGCTCCTGGCAGCGCCGTTTGTGCTGCTGCTGGCCCTTTTCGTTGTGCCGATGCTCCGCCCGCTCGTACTCTCCCAGGCAATGATTCTGTTTAACTCCCCCTCCGGCTACACCTGGGTGCTGCGCGATCAGGGGCTGAGCCGGGGCATCCCGGACGGCGACCCGGAGACGGAGCAGGCGGCCCTGCGCAAGGCGTCGCTCCGCTATCCGCTCGATTACCCCACCCAACTCGCCTACGCAGTGAAAGCCGATGGGAAGCAGGAGGCAGGGAAGCCCGATGTGCGCGTCGTACGTCTGAACGCGCTGACGGGCACGTTTCCGGGCCGTCCCGCCCTGTATGCCCATATCCTCCGCTATGCTACTTACGCCGACGTCCAGGTGCGCCGCACCAATGAGCTGCGCGTCAACCTGTACGGACAGAAGCCGCTGGAGGAGACGGAGGGCAATCCGGACGCCGCCCCCGCCGATACCCCCGCCCGCCTGGCGGAGTTTGAGAAGGTCGCCGCCGCCGGGGAGCAACTGGAGGCGGACAACGCCTACTTCCCCATGATGCGGGCCATCGGCCTGTTCGCAGCCCACCAGGATGAGGAGGCTCTGGCCGCCATTCGCCGCGCCGGTCAGAAATCCCGCTGGGACGACCACATCGATGAGGAGGCCGAAGCCGACTGGAAACTGCTGCAGGAGGCGTTTGGCGCGCAGAGCGCCGCGCTCCGCGCGGTCCTTCAAAACAGCGTCGTCAACCACTCCATTCCGCACTTCGACGCCCTCAAGGATGTGGGGACGATGACGGTCTATCATGCGGTGCAGGCGGAGAGGGCGGGGCGCACGGCGGAGGGGTATGCGCTGCGCCGGGCGCTGGCGCGCTGCATCGGCCTGATGCGGGCGCAGTCGCGCTCTATTCAAGGGGCGCGCATCAGCGCGGGCATGATCCAGGACCTGATCCTCCGGCCCGGCGGCATTGCCGTTCAGGAGGACGATGTCAAAGCCTCCACCGAACAGCGCGCCGAGGCGCGCCTTCAAATCTACTACGACTATCTCAAAAAGCTAGGCCATCCGGAAGAGATCCCCTGGCTGCAACGGGAGGTCGAGGCGGGCAAGCGCGCCCAGGCCATTCAGGAGCAGAGCGTCAGCGCCAGCCTCTCGCCCTATGGGCACCAGGCCCAGCATCTGGACACGCTCTGGATAGGCGACTTCGTGCTGCTTACCAACGCCCTGGAGGCCATGGCGCTGATCGTCGCCGGGCTGCTGTTGATCCGCCTCGGCGCGGCCCAACCGCCCACCACGCTGAGGCCGCGTCCCCGGCACGCCGCTTCGTTTGCCATCGCTCTCCTGATCCTCTTTGTGACCTTCTCCATCGTCACGTTCCAGACACAGTGGGGGCCGGCGTTCGGCTCACTGCGGGTCAAGATCGCCGAGTTTATGTCCGGCAGCGGCGAACTGAGCAACGAATCGCGCTTCTCCCTCCTGCTGGATTCCCTCACCAATGCGGATGCCGTCCGTGTGACGCTGATGACCGTCTCTCTGATCGGGCCGGGGCTGATCCTGCTGGGGCTGGGCCTGGTGGCCCGCATGCGCCGGGAGCTGCTGGTTCTGACCAGCGTCCAGCGCATGGCGCCCGTCGGCGCGATAGCTGCCTTCGTCCTGCTGCTGCTCTATGGCGGTCTGGCCCTCCAGACGGCGCACGCCGAGAAGCAACTCCACTCCGCGCTGGACCGCGTCCTCGTAAGCGAGGGCCGCTACGACGCCGAACTCACCGGCCAGACCTGGCCCCCCTAGGTGGGGCAACTCCCGGCTCCTCTTCATGGAACGTTCTTGGCGCACTCGGCGCAGACGTAATCCAGTGCGCCCAGTAGTTCCGGCAACCCCTTCAAGCCGTACTGATCGGTTTCATACACGTCGCCCTCCCACGCCAACTTGTAGAAGCGCCAGCCCTGCCCATTGCTGACAATGCCGAATACATCCGTTTCATGTCCCCGCTGTCGGTTGTTCCACTGGCAGGCGTACATCTCCGCCAGACACTGCACCCGCCCTTTGTCGAAATCATCACGCTTGGCTTCTGTGACACAGAGCAGCGGCGTTGCGAGATAGGCGCGATGGGGAGCCATCAGGTAGTCCGCTACCCCGGTCAATGTATCCGTATTCAATACCGCCGCTTTCCATATCTTCAATTTGGCGTGTTCTGGAACGATCTCCGCGAACAGCGCGTCAATGAGCAGCGTTTTGGCCTGCTCCGACGTTTCCAGGTCGAAGACTTCGAGGCGACGCATATCCTCTTGTAGGAAGTCGCTCGGTGGCCGGGGCGGTGCGTTCAGTTGCCAGCGCAGGAAAGTATCTCGCCCAATCAACTGCATCGCCTCTTCCAGCGTGATTGCAGAATAGTTGCGCTTCTGCTTCTGTTTTCGTGTTGGAGCAGCCATCGCGTTCTCCTCTACGGGCATTGTGACATAGAAATGCGCAGTGGGCAAGGCTGCGATTGACGGCCTACTCTATCGGGGCGAAGCGGAGGGCGAAGTCGTAGCCAGCGATGGTGGGATCGTTGGTGAGGAGGACAAAGTCGGCGTGGACCTCGGCGGCGCGGGCGCGCAGCGTCATGGTGTGTGCACCCCGCGCTAAAGACACCTCGCCGCTGAGGATGGTCTGCCCGCTTCGGGTGTCCGGCCCCTTGATCGGCTGGCCGTCGATGAGGATGTCCACCGGCTCCGGGCGCGTGCCGCGCACACAGCGGGTGTAGAGGATATAGCGCCCCGGTATCTCGACGAGAAAGCGCGTGCTGATGGCAGCGCCCTTGGGCAGCACCACGCAGGAGGGGCCGGAGCCGGGCCGGCAGTTCGGATCGGCCAGCGTTTTCGCGCCGCCCAGGTCCAGGAACTCCTCACAGTCGAACGGCAGCTCCTGCGGCTCCGGCTTCAGGTAGAGCGCTTTGATGCTGTGCGGCTCCAGCGAGAGGGTCCAGGAGTTCTCTTTCGGGATCGCTACCTCGCCCTTCCAGGCGGCGAGCGTCTTGGCGGGAAGCGTTACCTTCTTGGTCACCTTGGTATCCAGCGGGTTATAGTAGAGGATCTTGTCGGTGAAGAGCGTGGCATAGACCCCATCCGCCGCGTCGTCGATGGGCAGCGCGTCGCGGCGATCCGACATCGGGTCTATCTCGCTCAGGTGGTAGATGGCCTGGCGCAGCACCTCGAAGTAGCCCTTCAGCAGCTTCTTGTTGGCGGGGAAGTAGATAGTGAGGCCCTTACCTTTGAGGCGCGACCAGTTGCCTTTCAACTGCCGCAGGTCCAGTTCGCGGCGCATGACGCCCGGCGGGGCCGGCGCGTCCGCCAATTCCCCGACCCCCTCCTCCACCAACTGCACCGACTGTACCCACACGCCCAGCATCCGCGCGTCCTTGCTGCCGGGGATCAACTTTGCAGGCTGGAACAGATCGCTCTGGAAGGTGAGGGTGGTGAGGGAGTGCTGATCCAGGAACTCCTTTGGGATCAGGAAGCGGTAGGTCACATCGCCAGGGGAGCCGAGTTGGCCGACCTCCTTCCCGTTCACCAGCACGCTGCGCTTGAGTGCGGCGGCCTCCGGGGGAACGGTGGCGCGAATGACCAGCGTGTACTGCCGGTCCGTTTTGACCGGCAGGCGCAGGCTGGCCTGGGGCTTGTCGGTCCAGCGGTGGGAGAGCGGGTTGTCCGCTGTTGCGATGTCCGCCTTCTCCCAGCCGTCGTCGCTCAGGTAGTCCGTGGCCGACATCTCGCCCACCTGAATGCGGTACTGTTGGGGCAGGACGCCCACATAGCGCTCCGCAATCGTCGCCGGTTCCAACTCCTGCACATAGCCGAACATGTCGTTGAACCAGGCGGTGTCGCCGTCGAAGGTGGTCACCTTGCCGAAGTCGTAGGCGACCAGCACGCCGCCGGCCTCCACCCACTCCCGGATCTTATCCAGCGTCGCTGCATCCGCGACCGTTCCCTCCCACAGCGCCAGCACCCGGTAGTTGGAGAGGCAGCCGTCCAGCACCATGCGGTCATCCACGATGTCGAAGTTGGCGAGGTCCCGCATGGCGGCGCAGGCCTGAGTAAACAGGGGCGGATAGCCCTGATCGGGGCGGAGCTTCTGCGCCTGGGCCGGGTAGAACATCGCCACATCCACGATGGGTTTCTCGACGCGCATCAGGTTGCTGTAACGGTAGTAGACATCCCGGTTGGTGATGGCGTTGCCCGCCCAGTCGAAGTGCCCCTTTGCGCCCTGCGAGAGGTCCTCGAAGATGCGCTGTACCTCCTGGTTTTCGGTGAGTACGTCCTGCGGCTCCGTCCAGAACGGGACCTGGTAGTAGCGGGAGGCGCTGCCCAGCCTGCCCAGCATCGTGACGGCGTTGATAGCGAAGGGATAGAACGCGCCGTGGGTGGAGCGCACCTCGGCCTGGTACTGGGCCGCCAGCTTGGGGATCAGGCTGTTGTCGTTGCCGCCGCGCGGGTTCTCATCGCCCAGTCCGGCGGGGAGCATACGGAGCGTGTCGGGGAAGTACTTACGGGCGGCGTCGAGGTTGAGGGCAACGGCGCGGCTGATCCCGCTCTGGTACCACTCCACGAAATCCAGCCACTGCTGGCGTTCATCGGGTGCATTGGGGCGCTGATCCAGGGTGAGGTCGCCGGTGGTGGTGCGCACCATGTCGGGGTAGGCGAGCTCCTCCGGGGTCTTGTAGGTGCGATGCCAGGCGGCGTTGAGATGCTCCAGGTCGCCATACTTCTTGAGCATGGCCGCGCGGAAGTCGGCGCGGGCGGCGGGATCGTCGCACCACCAGCCGACGTGGTTGTGCAGGTTATGGAACCGCGCTTCCCAGTCCTCTTTCTGCCCCGGCACCGAGGTGCGCGCCCCGATGAAGAACCCGGCCTCTCCATAGTCGCCATAGATCCCGACGCAGAGCGCGGAGAGGAGCGCCGGCCTTGTGCCCGCATTCCCCTTCTTCGGGCCGAACGCATCCGCCAGCGCCTTGTAGCCCTGATCGATAAACTTGGGCCAATTGGTGTCCCAGGGCGAGTAGGCTTCGATGGGCTGCTTGTGTTCGAGGCACTGCACGCGGGTGAACGGCACGGACTGCCGATACCAGGGCGGGGGAAACGCCTCGTGGGGGAAGTAGCACCAGTCCAGGTGGAGATTGGAGGCGCTCTTTAGAGCCGCTTCCGCCGCGCTCCAGTCCCAGGCGTCTTTCGCCTTCTCTTCCGTGGAGAGGTGGTCGGAATCGGTCTGGAAGAGGGTGAAGCCCATGTTGTTCAGCAACTGCATGTCGGCGGGCGTGGTGACGTTGGAGACGAGGAGCATCCGGTCGCCCAGAGAGCGTGCTGCGGTATAGGGGTCGTCTTCCGGCTTGCCGGTCGCGTGGATGTCCCAGACCCGCACCAGGCGAGAGGGGTCGGGCAGGAGGACGCCGCGCAGTTTGCCCCAGGGGCCTTCGTTGGCGGCGGCGGCGATCTGTGCCGTGGGCCAGTTCTTATCGTCGCTGGCGAGCAGGCTCCAGTTCGCCGGAGGGCGCCGGTTGGTGCGGACCTTGTTATCCGATGCCACGACCTGCGTCTTGCCACCGGGCAGGGTCACCACCAGTTTGAAGATCAGTCCCGCCGCGCCGCCGGTATTCTGCGCCTGTACCGCCAGCAGGTTGTCGCCGGCCTTGAGGAAGCGGGTGACATCGAACTCCTGGACCGTGGTCCAGTCATTGCCCTGGGCGACTGGCGTTTTGGTCTCATTGAGGAAGGCGCGGAAGTTGTCGTCGGCGGTGATGAGCAGCTTGCTCGTTGTGAACTTCATGGGCAGATGGAAGCGGAGGCGGAAGTAGACGGTATCCGGGATGGATGGCTTTCCTGCGGCCCATATCCAGTTCCATGTGGGCGCCGGCTGCCCCCATGCCCTCCACGGCCCGCAGAGCAGGCAGCCGACAACAAGCGCTATCAGCACGAAGGATGCACGCAAATTCGATGAAAAACCAAGATGTTTCATACGGTTATTCGGACGGGCCGGTGGGTATCAGGTTCATCGCCTCTGTTTTCGTCATGTTTCACGCGAATTCCTGCTTCAACAATTCAGGCCGGATGGAGGCCGAGGAGGGCATCCCAGGCGTCCAGATCGAGGCCGTTCACATAGCCGGAGTGGAACTGCTCCAGGTAGATCTGATCCCAGACGGGTACGACCGTCTTGATCTCTTCCGGCACGGCCTGGATGATTTCGGCATAGGCGTGCTCCAGGAGGCGATAGCCGGAGGTGGGCGAACCAATAAACTTCGGATGGGGCCGGATGATGCCGTCGGCGATCAGGGTCTCATCCAGTATGTCGGCCATTCGGTCCAGAAGTTCCAGTTTTCGCTCCCAGGAGGTCGAGAGCTTTACCGCTTCCTCCACCAGCGGATACAGGGGCATATAGAGGCGGGGCAGACGGGCGAAGTAGGCTATCAGCCACTTGTCGTAGGGGAAGAAGCGGCGGTCGAGGAGGAAGGCGAGCTGCACTCCCAGGCGGAGAGCATTGGCGAAGCGGGTGACAGCATAGAACTCGTTGTTACGAAGCAGGGCGCGCTTGAGGGCGTAGGTCCCCATGCCGGAGAAGTAGCGGCACCAGTGGGCGATCCGCCGCAGGCGGACCGGCTCCGGATAGTGGTGTTGGAAGGACTGGCGCAGGGCGGTGAAGCGCCCGGAGGGGTCGTGCCAGACCTCGCCGTTGATGATGTGGAGAATATCCTCCTCCGGCAGGGCCAGCCACTCCGCATAGGTCTGCGGCGGATGCTCGATGCCGATGGTGCGGCGCAGGAAGGCTGGGAGGCTGTCCGGGGCCAGCCCCGCGCCCGCGATGTGGCCGGAGCGCAGGGAGTAGCCCTGAAAGGTGGCGGGCAGATGCGCCTGGACGGTCTGTACGATCACTTTCTGGCGGGCCTGAAACAGGTCGGCGGGCATCAGAGCATCGATGCGCAGGCCCCAGTGATGGTCGCGGGAGTATTCATCGTCCTGAAGATAGGCTTCCGAACCGTAGCCGAACAGGCCGAACGCCGTCTGTGCCGTCTCGGTGGGAAACTCCCGTTCCAAAATGGGCAGCACGATCTCCCGAAAGAACTGGCGGCTGACGGCCAGGATCGTCTCGCTCATAGGGCCTCCCTCATCATTTCCACTGCTCGTTCCAGAAGCCGGCTCGGACCACCTCCTCCGCAAGCGGGTCGGAGGGGTTCTGCGGCTGGCTGCCTCCCACCTGGAACACCGCCCAGTCGCCCAGGCGGGGGAAGAGCAGATAGTTCAGCCGGTTCAATTCGGCCTCATGGAAGGTGTGCCCGCTGTTCAGAACCAGATAGCGGGGCGGAGCGCCCTTACCGGGGAAGGGGCTGGGGCAGATGAGGGCGGGCGCGTGGTCTGCGGCGGAGTAGCGCTCTGCACCCAGTTGCCACGCATCGTGTGTCCAGCGGATGGGCAGGTCGGGGAGCGCCTTGCGTATCCAGAGATTGCTGCCGGGGTCGCCGAAGAGGATCAGGTTGCAGCGTCGGCAGTCCTCCGGCGTCACCGCCGTATCGTCCTTGACGGGGAGTTCGCCCCGGAAGTAGCGGCTCCATTCGTAGGCGAAACGGCGCAGGTTGGCGTCCGCCCAGGCCTGTACCTGCGGGTTCCAGGGCGTGCCGGTGCCGCGCACACAGAGGAATGGGGTGGTAAAGGCATCGTCAATCGGCCCCTGCAGGCCCGGCTGCTTGCCTGTCAGGCGTACCGTCGCGCGATCTCCCGCCACGGCCCACTGCACGCCCCGGCGCTCCAGGACGATCCCGTGCGCGCCCTCCCCTGGCGTAAGCCGTGGCAGGTGAACCTCCTGGCTGCCGATGGTCAGGCGTGCCTGCGTACCCTTTAGCATGGGCGGCAGGATGGCAAACCGGGTGACATTCAGCGGCTCTTTCATCCGGATCGCGCCGTCCGCCTCGACCGTCGCCTCCACTTCTGCGCGCCGGTAGTGTTCATGAAGTCCCAGCAGTTCGATCCAATGGCAGCGGGCGTACTTCAGCGTCCAGGTGACAAAGCGGAGGTGGCGTGGAGCGTGGTCCAGCCCCTTCTCCGCGTACGGGGCGATCTGCCGCATCTGCTCGGCCCAGGTGGCGGGGTCCTGCACATGGGCGGTGCCGGGCGAGATGAGGTTGACCATCTGCAGCCCCTCCCGCTCCATCGCCTCCCGCATGAGCACATGCGCCTGGAAGAATGGGTCCTTTTCGCCAATAGCGGCTATCGCCGGAACGACGCCCGCATTCGCCGCATAGTCCACCGAGTCGAGCATATGCAGCGTCTGCTCCTGGTACGCCGGCAGCGGCCCGACCGGCACAAAGTTCATCCCCGGCGTCTCGGAGAAGCGGTGAGTGTCCACATACCCGCAGTAGGGGCCGAGTGCCACAAAGAAGTCGGGGTGCTTCAGGCCCAGGTGCCAGGTTCCCGACGCCCCCATGGACATCCCCCGCAGGACGATGCGGTCCCGGTCAATATTATAGCAGTGGCTCACGTCCTCGATGGCCTCGAAGACATCGCTCTCACCGGCCCAGCGATAGCAGTTCTCGACCCGTCCCAGCGGATGCAACTCGATATAGTTGACTCCGGTAACGGGCCTGCCGTCGGTATCGCCCCCATCGAAGGGGGCCAGGAAGCGCAGTTCGCTCATTCCGGTCGGGTGCGTGCTGCCGTGCAGCACCACATCCAGACGGGTGGGCTTGCCGGGATCGTAGCTCTCCGGGATAATCAGGCCATAGGGCTGTATCGAGCCGTCTACCGCCGAGACATAGCCCCTTACCATCCGCCCTCTTTTCCCCTCCCATGGCCTCTTGTCCATCTCCAGCGCCTCGGCGCGCTGTCGTCCCCGCGCCAGGGCGGTGCGCATCAGGGTCAGGTCGGCAGGCGTCGGGTTCGGCTCATAGCGCAGCGCCCACTCCACGCCCTTGGCGAACTGGTCGGCGTCCGCCCAGCGCCCCGCCTGCTTCTTTTTGCGCTCATGCAGCGCCTGCAGCCTGGCTTCCAACTCCGCCAACTCTTTTCGTAGCGGAGCCAACTCCTCCTGCCCGCCGCCCGCTGCTGGGGGCGGTTGCGCATCCACCGGCAGCGTGAGAAATCCCACTGCCAGTCCCAGCACAATCGTTAGCATCTCCAGAAGAATTCGTTTTTTTAATCGATTGGTTTTCATATCCAACTTTACCCTGCGCTCGGCGCGAATGTTGGGGCACAATTGTATGTCAAGATACTACAGCGGTAACAGTGGTAACACGACATAGCAGACGGACAAATAGACTATTTTCTACCACCACACTGGTTGCGATATTGCAACCAGTGTGGTACAATATGAACAAACATTCAACGCAGTCTAACTGTCCGCTAAAAACCAAGTCACAAGATGGAAACAGAGCCTCGGTGTGACTTTCGATTTTAACGTTTTCAGCCGGAAGCGGCAAACTTCCGGCTGAAAGATGCCAGAACTAGCGTTTTCTGGCAGATAGTCGGCGGTTCCGGCGTCTCAGTCTCTTATGAAAGTACTCATAGAGATAGAGCGAGCCGGAAATAAAATCGACTATCCCAAAGAGGAACATGATCATGTCTCATGTTCTCCTTTCCTGGACGCACGTATAGGTTGTCCGACCTATACGCACGTGTATTTCGGCAAGCGTGTTTCCACCACGCTTGCCGATTTTATTTTACCCGCTGAGACAGACAAGTGTATCGAAAATGAGAATCGGCTAAGCGGTGTTCCAGCCGGTACGCATGAAGTGGAACCCCTGGCTCGCCAGGCTCATTTCGCTCTCGTAGAGGTTGCGCCAGATGCACATCGCCGCCAGGTCGGGGAGAGAGCGCCCGAAGGCTTCGATGGTCAGCCAGCTGTCATAGTGGTTGGCTTTCAGGGCGGCGAAGGTCTCCGGCCAGCGCACCAGGCCTTCCCCCGGCGTGCCCCGGTGGTTCTCGGAGATGTGGACGTGGGCCAGGACAGGCGCGAGGGTAGCAACGGCAGCGCCGATGCTCCGCTCCTCGATGTTGGCGTGGAAGGTGTCGTACATAGCGCGGATATGGGGGTGTGCTATGGCATCCACCAGGCGCCGGGTATCCTCCGCAATGTTGAGAAAGTAGCACTCGAAGCGGTTGAGAGCCTCGATGGCCAGGGTCACGTTCGCCTGCGCCGCGAAGTCGCCCACCGCCTGCAGCGTCTCGACACACCAGCCCCACTCCTCCTCGGTGCGGCTGCGCCCGACAAAGTGCCCCAGCGCCGAGTGGAGCGGGCCGCAGAGGACCTTGCCGCCCAGAAGGTGCAGCGTGTGGATGGTCTGCTTGATGGCATCGATGGCGGCGCGGCGCACGGCGGGGTCGGGGCTGATGGGGTTGGTCTCCCTGGTGGCAATCGAGACGGCGGTACACTCCAGCCCGAGGTTGTCCAGCTCCGTCCGTACCCGCTTATAGCGGGCGTCGTCGGGCGCGAAGAGGGGAAACTCCACGCCATCGTAGCCCATCGCCTTCAACTCCGCCAGCAGCGGAAAGTGCTCCTCGCCCACCTGCGTGGTCCAGAGCAGCATATTGATCCCGAGTTTCATGTGGTCTCCACATCCACCCAGGCCCCGCTCTTTGCCGAGGCCAGGATCGCATCCAGCGCCAACTGGGTCGCCAGTCCCTCGCGGAAGGTGGGCTGTGCAGGCTGATCGGCGTCCAGCCCCTGCAGGAAGTCGGCCAGCGCGTTGGTGAAGGTGTGCTCGTAGCCGATGGTCGTGCCGGGGACCCACCAGTGCTTCATGTAGGGGTGCTCGAAGCCGGAGACATGGATATTGCGCCAGCCGGTGAGGTGGTCCGGATCGCCGTGGTCGTAGAACTGGAGCCGATGCGGATCCTCCAGGTCGAAGTAGAGCGACGCCTTCTCTCCGTTCAGTTCCAGCGTGTTGTAGTTCTTGCGGCCACGGGCATAACGGGTGGACTCGAACAGGCCTAGCGCGCCATTGGCAAAGCGGCAGAGGAACTGGCAGGCATCGTCAATGGTGACGGCCCGGCGCGCACCCGGTTCGTCCTGCACGGGCCGCTCTTTGATAAAGATCTCCGTCATGGCGGTCACGGCGGTAATGGGGCCGTTGAGCCAGAGCGCCGTATCCACCGAGTGCGAGATCAGGTCCCCGGTCACCCCCGCGCCCGCCACCTCGCCATCCAGACGCCAGAGGGTCGGCCCGCCCAGCGGCAGGTTCGGATTGATGGTCCAGTCCTGCAGGTACTGAGCGCGATAGTGGAAGGGTCGCCCGATGCGCCCCTCTTCAATGACCTGCCGGGCCAGCGCGATGGCGGGCACCCGCCGGTAGTTGAACCAGACCATGTTGGCGACGCCCGCCCGCTCGACCGCCGCCGTCATCTCCCGCGCTTCCGCGCCGTTCATTGCCAGCGGCTTCTCGCAGAGGATCATCTTGCCCGCCGCCGCTGCCGCCAGTGCGATCTCATGGTGGGTGTTATTGGGGCTGGCGATGTCGATGGCGTCAATGTCCTTGCGCTCGATCAGCCGCCGCCAGTCGGTCTCGACGCTCTCCCAGCCCCACCGCGCCGCAAAGTCCTGCGTCTTGGCCTCGTTCCGTGCCGCTGCCGCCTTCAGCACCGGCTCGACGCCCAACTCAAAGAAGCGGTTCACCTGCCGGTAGGCGTTGGAGTGCGCCCGCCCCATAAAGCCGTAGCCGATGATCCCGATGTTCAGTTTCCGCATCCTGCCCTCCTCGCTCA
>Ga0209060_10002656_pt1 | contig 16264 bp, 15 predicted proteins | sample Coa_R1_8_FD_187155 | JGI IMG/M metagenome (GOLD analysis project Ga0209060, IMG submission 187155) | Surface soil microbial communities from Centralia Pennsylvania, which are recovering from an underground coalmine fire - Coalmine... | ecosystem: Environmental > Terrestrial > Soil >...
CCCTACGTATCACTCAGTGCAATCTTTGATCAGGATCAATCGATCAATGCTGGTTATGCGGTGAATGTGTGGCGGCCCAATCATTTTGCCACCGGCATCAATGCCTTGGACGACGCTCCGGTCGGAAACATCTTCACCGGGGTCAATGCCGATGTGGGCGTTCGCGACACGGATGCCTGGATTTTGAGCCTCAACTACAACATCACCTTGCGAGGCCGAATTGTTTTCCTGAAAGCGCCGACCATTCTGTTTGAATCGAACTTCGAGGACACAACGGCGGGTCAGCCACCCTCGGTGAATCAGGCCGTGGGCACAGCGAAATTCAACGGGCCGAACATAATCATTCCGCCGCCCTCCGGCAGCAGCGGCAATTGGTTGCAGGTCGGCCCGTGGGGAACGGATGGAGCAGAGTTCTTTGGAGAATTCATCGAAGCTCCCACCGGCCCCGGCGTCTACAATCTCTCCGCGACGATGTTCGTGAGCTCCAAAGCCACCGAAGCGTTCCTTGGGTGCGAGACCGACGATGATACGAACCCGGAGTTCCTAACCCTGGTTTTCAAGTCGGACGGTAAGGTGTATGACGGCGGTCTCCAACCGACGGGCAATGTATTTCCGCACGATCAACCTTTTCCCGTGCAGATTACCCTTACCGTGACGGGAACCTCAGCCGCCGCCCAGATCGGCGTTGCAGGGAGTGTGGCCAACTACACTCCTCCCGAATTTCCAACCTCGTTCGCTGCGGTTGCGTTCTACCAGGCGCTGGAATCTGGGAAAGTGCCCTTTGACGTCACTGACATTGTTGTGACCTACACGCCGTTGTAGTACGAGGGGAACGGACAGAACGGGATCGGCGGTCGGAAGGACAGGGGAAGAATGGGCGGGCTGAGGCTTTCATGAGCTGGCTCGCATTGCGATTCCTAGGGCCGTAGAGCCTCGAAAACTACCGAACACAGCCCGGAGTGCCACTCCGCTTCAGCGCGTTCTGCGAGCCAATTCAATCGTTTTAATGACCATCTCTAAATATATTATTTTCAATTACTTGCAAGCATATTTTTGCACAGAATTATTGTCTGGAATGTTTATCGATCACAGACAGATCACCCACGCCTATGCACGTAGTTGAGCTTATTTTGACCCGCGTGCGAGAACCCTGGGAAGCGTAGCTTTGGCAGGACGGGTGGGAACCAATGGATTCTGCGACGAGCCGTTCGACAATATAGAACCGGAATCACCTTTGGCTGCGAGAGCGAAGTATCACGCCGCCAACCGCCCCCATTTCGCGGAAGTCCGCCTTATCGTCTCCCACTCCAAGCCAAAAAATGGCTTGAATGGGCCACCCGCCCGCCGGGAAATGGAAACCCCGTTCTAGTCCTTGTCGGAAAGTTTCGGCTTGCGTTTTCTAGCTTTTTTGCTAGACTTCTCGGCGGTTTTCCTTCCCCCATCTTTCGGGGTTTGCAGGACTGTTATTGCAAGCCTCTCGAAGTTTTCAAGGGCTTCGTGTCCTTCGACATATTCGACTTGTTTCATAAAGATTCGCACCCTTACTGGGCTAAAAGAAGAGTGAGGCCATGCCAGAGAAAAATGACGGCCAATCCCCAAAGAGGAATACCCAGAGCAATACGCCTGACTAAAATCCAAGCGTCGAACTTCCAGAGGAGAATGTAATGACCGAAAACGGCACAGAGCAACCCGATAAGGGAAAAAATGACACCGCTAATCTCGCGAGAGAGGTTCACTGGATCACGCACGCCTCGTTTTGGCTGCAAATCGGTCTGGCCGTTATAGGACTCGCTGCTCTCTGGATATACTACAACCAACTTCAACAAATGATTGCATCTACCAATGCGGCGCAGGATGCCGCTTATGATGCCTGCATCAGTGCCAAGATAGCCCGTCAAACCTTGCTCGAATATCAAACGGGCGAGGGCGATTCTCATAGCGTTGCTTCGGGAACCATTGCTCAGGCATCCGCCGTCATTCAAGGAGAGTCCGGTTATCTCGCTACTAATGCCACAATCGGGGATTCTCCCGATCCCGCTAAATGGCAAAGTGTCAATCCAATGTTTACTTATGGAAATGCTGGAAAATCTTCCATAAGTCATGTTCGGATTAAATATACCGTCCAACTCCTCCCTCACGGAACCGAGCCGAATCTTTCTAATGGAACTATCTATCATGATTCTGTCTTGGCTGGCGTGCTCAGCCCATACAGCGGCTTCAGCTTTGCGAAGGCCAACCTGATTGACAAAGACGGTAAATTCCTCGATCAAAAAACCGTAAGTGTAGACGATTTCCGCGCCGGGAAAGTTTATGTGGTCTCTTTTGGACGCGCCGAATACCAAGACATGTTTGGTACACCGCATTGGCAAACTTTCTGCGGATTTTTCGATTACACAGTCCCAGACCCGACAAAACGAGAATTCATGCACCCAAACTGCGCAAAATATAACAATCAAGATTTCAACTTGGTATATCCGCTTATCCGGCCAGAGACGGGAAATACTCCGCCGTCTACAACCGTCGAGCAGATAACCTGCATAGTTCCTAAGCACTGATAGTAGCCTTGAAGACAAGTTCACAGCGACAATTACTACATGTGCGTCAACTAGTTTAATACCTAGCTAAATATTTTATTTTCAATTACTTAAAAACGTATTTTTGCACAGAATTATTGTCTGGAATGTTTATCGATCACAGACAGATTACCCACGCCTATGCACGTAGTTGAGCTTATTTTGAGCCGCGTGCGAGAACCTTGGGAAGCGTAGCTTTGACTGGACGGGTGGCCCGACCTTACGCACTTGGTTTTCTCCTTCCCTTTATGAAACTGTGGGTGCCCCGTCCTTGCGTTTTGTGCAAGTGCCTGCCCTGAGCGGAGTCGAAGGGGGGACGATGCTGCCGATATGTGGCTTGTCATGCGTGCCGGTTCGCATCGCATTAGGGCGCTCGTCATCTGCAATTTATCACCAACTCGTGTTACCGACGGCTACCGTTCTTCGGTTCTGCTGGGGTGCGCAACCGCACGGCAATCCGGCCGAGCGGGGACTGGCCGGTTCTCCCGAGCTGTGGAGCTGGAGCAGTTTTCGTTTCCATCGACTGGACGAAGTTGGCCCTGTGCGGGTGAACGAAGGTGGACTGAGATTTCGTTTCGAGCGCCTGCAGCGTGGACGCCCTTCGCAGCAAGCCTCATCGATTCCCACCCTTCGCAAAGTGCGCGAAGGATGGGGCACCCACTGTGTTGGCGATGCCAGCGAGATCAGAGGATGGGCCACCCGCCGTTTAGCTTGCCCGGTGCACAAACCGCCCACTCACAATCGTCGCCACAACTTTACCGGTAAGCGCCGCCCCGTCGAATGGAGAGTTCGCGGACTTTGATTTCGTTTTGTTTACATCGAACGTCCAACGCTTCTTGGGATCGAAGATCGTGACATCGGCGTGCGCGCCGCGAGCCAGGGTGCCGCGTCCACGCAAGTCAACTACACGCGCGGGGCCGGCGGTGAACAACTCTACAATCCGCGCCAGCGGAATTTTATGTTCGCGATGGAGATGCGTGATGGCCAGGCCCAGCGCGGTTTCCAGTCCCGTGATGCCAAAGGCCGCGCGGGCAAACTCAATCGTCTTTTCATGCTTCGCATGGGGAGCGTGGTCGGTAGCGATGGCGTCAATGGTGCCGTCGGCCAAGGCGGCGATGATGGCCTCGCGATCCGACGACGAACGCAGTGGCGGATTCATTTTGTAATTGCCGTCGTAGTTCTGAATGTCTGAATCGAGCAAAGTAAAGTGGTGCGGCGTGACTTCACAGGTCACGCGGAGCTTGTTGCGCTTGCCGCGGCGCACAGCTTTGAGCGCATCGGCGGTAGAAAGATGGGCGACATGCAGGCGCGCTCCGGCAAATTGCTGGGCCAATTGGACGTCGCGCTCGACGATGCTCGATTCAGCGGAGTCTTTCATGCCGCGCAACCCCATGCGAAACGAAGTCGGGCCTTCGTTCATGGACGCGCCTTCGGTCTGGCGCGTATCTTCGGCGTGTTGAATCACGGGCAAATTCAGTTCTGAGGCGATGCGCAAGGTATCGCGCATGATGTCATCGCTCAAAATCGGCTTGCCATCGTCTGTGACGGCCACGGCTCCGGCGCGTTGCAGGGAACGAAAATCGGTCAGTGCTGCGCCTTTGCTGGCCTTGGTCGCGGCGGCGATGGGAAATACGTTGACCACCGCTCCCCGCTCCGGCGATTGCAACCACGCGACCCAATCGGCGGAATCAATCACGGGCTGCGTGTTGGGCATACAGCAAACGGAAGTGAACCCTCCCGCTGCGGCCGCGGCGGTTCCGGTGGCAATGGTTTCTTTGTAAGCCTGTCCCGGCTCGCGGAGGTGGACGTGAATATCGATGAACCCCGGAGTAACGATTAGGCCCTTCGCATCGAATTTTTCGTCGGCCGGTGTGCGGATAGTATTCGGGGCCGCAATCTCTGCGACTCGCCCGTCGCGGAGCAGTAGATCCATGGGCGCATCAAGTCTGGACGCCGGGTCTATGACATGGCCGCCTTTAATCAGCAGGCTTCGATTTGGCTTGGTTTGGCTCACGCCATTCTCCCGAAAACATTCACCACAGAGTCACAGAGGCGCAGAGAAATCAAAATCCAAGCCTTTTCTTTTTTGAGGTTTTCTCTGTGACTCTGTGTCTCTGTGGTGAATTTCATTTTGCCTTTCCTAAAGCCTTCGCCAGGATGCCCATGCGCACGGGAACACCGTTGCGAACTTCTTCCACGATCACGGATTGCGGGCAATCGGCCACGTCCCAGGTAAATTCCATCCCGCGAATGACCGGCCCGGGATGCATGACGATGGCGTCTTTCTTCGCCAGGCGGACTCGCGCCGCGTTCATCTGGTAACGCGCGATGTAGTCGTTCACACTGAGAGCTTGTCCGCCCAGGCGTTCTTTCTGCACGCGCAGTACGTAAATCACATCCACGCCATGCACGGCTTCTTCGACGGAACGAGTAATCTGCAAACCGGGCGCCAGCGTGGTTGCCAGATCTGGCAGGAATTCCGGCGGCCCGCAAAGAGTGATATGCGCGCCGAATTTGGTCAGCAGATAGACCGCCGAGCGCGCCACGCGGCTGTGGTAAATGTCGCCGACAATGGCGATCTTCAAACCCTTGATCGTCTTCTTGTGTTTCAGAATGGTATATGCATCGAGCAAGGCCTGCGTAGGATGCTCGTGCATGCCGTCTCCGGCGTTGATGACGGGGATATCGAGATGTTGCGCCATCAGCAGAGGCGCGCCCGCTTCGGGATGGCGAATGACGATGACGTCCGCGCCTACGGCTCGCAAAGTGTAGCCCGTATCGAGTAACGATTCGCCTTTTTCGATGGAAGACCCGCTCGAAAGCACGAGCGTGGTCATCGCGCCCATGGACTTGGCGGCGACTTCGAATGAACTGCGCGTGCGCGTCGAGGCTTCGTAGAAAAGCAGAAAAACCCGCTTGCCCTTCAATAAAGGCTTCGGCTTCTGCGGGTTCATCTTCCGCGCGAGTTGCAGATACGCGCTGATCTCCGCCGGAGTCAGGTTTTCGATGCCGAGAAGTGAGCCGCGAGCAGGTTTTGTCATCGCTATGATTGATTTCTACAACCGAATAGGGCTGGCCTAATCTTGTTTTTCCACCAGAAGCACTTTTTCCGCGTCATCCACTTCATTCAACTTGACTTCAATGATTTCCTCGTCCGTGGTTTGCACTTTTCGTCCCACGAACGCCGCTTCGATGGGAAGCTCACGATGGCCGCGGTCAATTAAAACACAGAGTTGCACCCGGCTGGGACGGCCCTGATCGAAAAGAGCGTCGAGGGCAGCGCGCACGGTGCGGCCGGTGTAGAGAACATCATCCACGAGGATGATGTTTTTGCCGGCGACAGGAAATCCGATGGCGCCTTTTTGGACGACCGGCTTGGAGCCAACCGTGGATAAGTCGTCTCGATACAATGTGATATCGAGAGTTCCGACGGGCACCGGGGTCTTTTCAATGCGCTCGATCAATTCCGCCAAGCGATGTGCCAAGGGAACTCCGCGGCGGCGGATGCCGTCAATGCCCAAATTCTCGGCACCGTTGTTCTTTTCAATGATTTCGTGGGCCAACCGCACTACCGTCCGCTCAATTTCGGAGCCGGACATCAGTTGCGATTTTTCTTTTATGGAACTCGTAGGTGAACTCGCAGGCGAACTGGCAGACGACTTGGGCGCAGGCGTACGGGGTGGGGTGCGTGGAGGCATGAACGCAGAATCATACGCGGAACGAGGCGGTTAGAGCAAGGATGGTAGTATCTACAACCCAATCAGAAGAAAATAGCGGGAGAGACGCGAAACCTAGCGCTGAGACGGCGAATATGTTCCTTGGTTAATTCGCGCTTGCCGCTAAGAACATCGGACACGATGCTCTCGGTCGCGAAAACATCGGTCAAATCCTTTTGACGAAGCTTGTTCTCTTCCATGAGATGCCGAACCACCTCGAGAGGACCCGCGTTAGGGATTGGATATGCCCGATCTTCATATTCTTCGACCAAAAGCGTGAGCAGGCCAATTAGTTTTGCCTCGGCTGCGCTGACCTCTTTTTTGCCGGTCAGAACTTCGAGCCGGGCAATGTAGGCCTGATTTTGTTCGTCGTTTTGAATGATTTCGGGTTTTGCTTCCGAAAGAAGCCTTACATACCCTGCGGTCGCCGACGCGGTCATTTTTTCCAGCTCCCCTTGTCGTATTCCTGGTGTGTCAAAACGGACTTCACGAAAATCATCTGCCAGCGGTATTCAATTTTCACTATCAACCGGTAATTACCGCCGCGGATGTTAAAGACTGTGTACGGATCGACGAAATCCGCGTGACTGTACACTTTCTTAACGTCCGCCAGGTTTCTCCAATTCGCGTCTTTTGCCACTTTGTACCAGGCGTTCAGCGCGGATTCCAACGTGTGATCTCTGACGACTGCATCCCTCCAGGCGCCCTTGCTGATGACATGCACGTCGACACTCAATATACTTCGCAAAACGCGAAGTTGTCAAGAAATATTCGCATAGTGCGAATTTTTGTACCGAATCGAACCACCAAGGACACGAGGCCTCACGAAGAAAAGCCCATGAAGCGCGAAGGTCCAGCCCGCTCCATAACAAACCTAAAACTGTCGATTTAAGCTACTGATTCGATACGGAATGACGCGGCTAGTCGCCGCTGGCGTGAGTCTGACTGGGAACCAGAGCGATGGGGACGCGTTCCTGTTTCTGCCCAAAAGCGTGAAGTATGGCGATGATGGCGCAGTGCGCGGTGAATATTCCAAAGGCGACGCTGGATACGGCGGTGGCGGAAATTACGGCAGCAATCAGTAAGCTACTCACTCCAATGACCTTTCATCCCTTAAACCGCAGCCACTTAGGTGCAACTCCCGAATCCAGGTTGCCCACACCCGCGTCTAATCTACCTGTAATTGACCGCGGCGACTGTTGACCACTAAGATACGTAAGTACAGCTGCGTTCTCCCACTTTCAAACATTTCTGTGCACTCGTCCAATTACGGAAGTGCAATAGACCTGATTCCAAATGGCCATTCACAAGATCTCGGTGCGCGGGGCGCGTCAACACAATCTGAAAAACATTGACGTGGAAATTCCCCGCAATACGCTCACGGTGATTACCGGATTGAGCGGGTCGGGAAAGTCTTCTTTGGCCTTCGATACGATTTATGCCGAGGGGCAGCGGCGGTATGTGGAGACGCTGTCGGCGTATGCGAGGCAGTTTCTTGACCAGATGGAACGCCCGGACGTGGATGCGATTGACGGGCTAAGTCCTGCCATATCCATCGAACAGAAGACTACCAGCCGCAGCCCGCGTTCGACCGTGGGGACAATCACAGAGATCTACGACTATTTGCGGCTGCTGTTTTCGTCTGTGGGGATTCCTCATTGCCCGAAGTGCGGGCGGGCCATCAGCCGGCAAACTGCCGACCAGATTGTCCAGCGAGTGATGGCATTGACGCCGGAAGACCGGGTGATGGTTCTGGCGCCGATTGTCCGCGGGCGCAAAGGCGAATTCAAGAAAGAGATGGAAAAGCTGCTCGAGCACGGATTTACGAGGGCTCGCGTGGATGGCGAGTTGGTCAATTTGGAAGACGAGATCAATCTCGACAAGCGCAAAAATCACACGATTGAAGTGGTGGTAGATCGTTTGCTGGTCAAGCCGGGAATCGAGCATCGGCTGGAATTGTCGGTAGCGCTGGCGATGAAGCTGGCAGGAGGATTGGTCATAGTCGCCGTCGTCGATGGCGAAGAACAGCTTTATTCCGAGAAGCTGGCCTGTCCGGATTGCGGAATCAGCGTGCCGCAGCTCGAGCCGCGGTCATTTTCGTTCAACAGCACTTATGGGGCTTGTCCCGAATGTCACGGGCTGGGCAGCAAGTATGATTTCGACCCGGCCAAAATTATCAATGACTGGTCAAAGCCCTTGCTCGACGGCGGATTGGGGCCGGGATCGGCGTCACAAAATTTGATTAACCAGGTGCAAATCGCCGGGGCGGCACACGACATTGATCTGAATATACCTTTTGAGAAACTTCCGGAGAAGTCGCAGAACTTATTGCTTTACGGCGAGGCGTCTGAAGGTAAAGCAAAAGCAAAGACTGGATTTCGCGGAATTCTGGCGTATTTGAAGCGCAACCTGGAAGATTCGAGTTCGGACGGTTATCGCGAATACTTGATGGACTTCATGTCAGCGACGGAGTGCCCGATTTGCGATGGCAAGAGATTGAGGGCTGAAAGTTTAGCTGTCAAAGTGAATGGACTCTCTATTTCTGATTTCACGGCCATGTCGGTGACGCGATCGCTCGAAGCGGCGCGGAAGATCAAGCTTGCCGGACGTGAAGCGACGATTGCCGGACGCGTGGTGCATGAGATCGTCGAACGATTGCAATTTCTCGATCGCGTGGGCCTCGGCTATATTTCGCTCGGCCGTTCTGCGGCGACGCTCTCGGGCGGAGAAGGACAGCGTATTCGCCTGGCCACGCAAATTGGATCGAAGCTGCGCGGTGTTTTATATGTGCTGGATGAGCCATCGATAGGATTGCATCATCGCGACAACGAGCGCTTACTCCAGGCGCTCGAAGAGCTACGGGACTTGGGCAATACGGTTCTCGTGGTTGAGCATGATGAAGAGACCATCCGGCGCGCCGATTATGTGATTGACCTCGGCCCCGGCGCGGGACGCAATGGCGGCGGATTGGTCGCGCAGGGAACTCCGCAACAAATCGAGAAAGCTCCGGATTCTTTGACGGGTGCGTATATCTCCGGCCGCTCGAAGATTGAAATGCGCGATGAACGCCGTTCCGCGGGCGGCGATGGCATTACGATTCTGGGCGCGAAAGAAAATAATCTCAAGAACCTCGACGTGACTTTTCCGATGGGTGTGATGACGGTCGTGACTGGAGTCTCCGGCTCGGGCAAATCCACTTTGGTGAACGACATTCTTTACCGCGCGCTGGCGAAGAAGCTGTACCGTTCCCGCGAAGAAGCGGGTGAGCATAAGACAATCTCGGGAGCCGAGGCGATAGACAAAGTCATCCGCATTGACCAATCGCCCATTGGCCGCACGCCGCGATCGAATCCTGCGACTTATACCGGAGTCTTCTCACAGATTCGCGATCTTTATGCCATGCTGCCGGAATCGCGTGAACGTGGCTACAAGCCCGGACGGTTCTCTTTCAACGTCTCCGGCGGGCGCTGCGAGGCTTGCCAGGGCGAAGGACAGCGTCGCATTGAAATGAATTTTCTTCCCGATGTTTATGTGGTGTGCGAGGTCTGCGGCGGGCGACGCTACAATCACGAAACGCTGACTGTGAAATATAAGGGCTATTCCATCGCGGACCTGCTCGAGACACCGATCAGCGATGCAGTGCCGATTCTTGAAAATATTCCGCAGGTGAAGCAGAAGCTGCAAACGCTGGTGGATGTCGGGCTCGGTTATGTGCATCTTGGACAATCGGCGGTGACTTTGTCGGGTGGCGAAGCCCAGCGCATCAAGCTAGCCCGGGAGTTGAGTAAACGGCAGACAGGCAAGACTTTATATCTACTCGACGAGCCGACGACTGGATTGCACTTTGACGACGTGCGCAAATTGCTGGACGTACTGCACCGACTGACTGATCTTGGCAACACAATCGTGATTATTGAGCATAATCTGGATGTAATCCGCAACGCCGACTGGATTATCGATCTTGGCCCGGAAGGCGGAGAAGACGGCGGAAAACTGGTTGCACAGGGAACGCCGGAGCAAGTAGCGAAGAACAAGAAGTCTTACACCGGGCAGGCACTGGCGGGATACTTCGTGCAGAATGGGAAAGTCAGCGCGTAAGGTTCCATGCTGCTAGCGAATGAGCGAAACTGAATCCATGTCCTCTACTGAAAATTCGTGGCCGCCGCCAGTCGCTCCGATGCCGCCGGAGATTCCTGCGCCGGTCATTCCCGTGCCCAGGTTTCCTCTCTGGAGCGGTTGGGATGTCGTCCAGATTGCGCTGATGATGTTCCTCAGCCCGTTTCTTCTGTTCTTTCTGGTTGGGGGAGTGGCGAAGCATTACTTCTATCCCAGCGAAAATTGGACGCAGCTTGCGCAAGAGCCCATCGTGGCTCTGGCCGCAGAATTTTTCGCCTACATCATCGTTTTCTTCCTCATGGTGATGCTGATTGAGGGCAAATATCACACGCGCTTCAGCGAAGCCATCGAGTGGCGTTGGCCGCGAAGTCCGTATGCTTTGATTGCGCTGGGAGTATTGCTGCTCTTTGGGTTGCAGGGGATTGCGCACTTTCTTCCGATTCCTAAAGAAGTTCCGTTTGATCAATTCTTCAAACGCCCGATCGACGCGTGGCTGACTTCAATTTTTGCCGTTAGCTTCGGTCCACTGATGGAAGAGTTGTTCTTTCGCGGATTTCTCTATCCCGTGCTCGCCCGCCGCACTGGCGTCTCCATTGCGGTTTTCCTCACCGCAGTTTTGTTTGGCCTGCTGCACGCCACACAACTGGGTTTCGCCTGGGGACCGATTCTTATCATTTTTCTGGTAGGCGTGACTCTTACGGTTGTCCGGGTCGTGACGCGTTCAGTTGCTTCGAGTTTTCTTGTCCACGTTGCTTACAACGGAACTTTGACGGTGCTGACGTTGCTTGCGACTGGCGGCTTCCGCCATTTGGAGCGGCTGAGCCAATAATCGTTCCATGAGAATTTTCCAAGAATTGTTTTGAACGATTCGGGCTGTGACCCGGCATGGTATCTTCAAATTTGCTGAAAGTTTCATGACCACATCCAACGCAACTGCCGCTAAACAAGAACTTCTCCGACTGCTTGCGGCAAAATCTTTCCGCCTCGGTGAATTCAAATTGTCGTCGGGTGGTACGAGCGACTACTACATTGATTGCCGCTTGACCACGCTCGACGCGCGTGGGGCGCAGCTGACCGGGCAAGTCTTTCTCGATGAAATTGTTCAACGAGGATGGAAGCCCTCGGCCATCGGCGGCCTCACCATGGGCGCCGACCCGATCGTTGTGGCGGTTTCGGTCATCAGCGGTGAAATTAATGGCTTCCTCGTCCGCAAAGCCGAGAAACAGCACGGCATGGGGCAGCGCGTCGAAGGCTTTCGTGAAAAAGGGGCGCGGGTGGTGATTGTGGATGACGTCTGCACCACCGGCGCGTCCACGATTCAGGCCATTGAAACGGCGCGCGAATTTGGCTTCGAAGTCGTGGGTGTGATGTGCCTGGTCGAAAGGGAGGAGGCACGTGGGCGCCCTAATGTCGAAAAAGCTGCGCTGCCTGCGCCTTTTATTTCGATTTTTACCGCAAATGATGTTCGCCGCGAACATATCGCGCTTAATCCAAGCGATGTGCCGGCCTATAAAGCTGCTCCCGGTTGCGAAATCTGCGGAAAGCCAGCTGTGGTCAGCCATCCGCGGACCCGTTGCGCTGAGCATAAGGCGTAGCTACGATGAAAGTCTCTAACTTATTTCTTGCCATCGCGCTAGTCGCGATTTATGTGCAATATGGTGTTAGTAACGCTATGAGGCGCTTAATTTACAATCGTTCTGGAAGTCAATATCGACTGTCATCAATGAAATTAGTTCGCGAATATCGGAGTCAGTTCGGTAAGGACAGAAATTATTGAGCATATTGTTTTTCTATGTTAGCTCTTGGTTTGGGTGCTGCTGGTTTCGCTTTGCTCCCGAAATAGCTGTTGAATAATAATTCGGATTACTTTCCTCATATGATTGAAACCCTCGAATGGACTGACGCAGGTGTCCGCTTCATTGATCAGACGAAGCTGCCCACGGAAGAAACTTACGTTGTCTGCACGACGCATGGGCAGGTTGCGGATGTGATTCGCACCATGGTCGTGCGCGGGGCGCCAGCGATTGGCGTTTCAGCGGCTATGGGCATTGCGCTCGGCGTAAAGAACTCCGTTGCGGCCTCGGAAAGTGAACTTCGCCGCGAATTTGACGAGATCGCCCGCATCATCGGCGAGACCCGCCCCACGGCCGTAAATCTTTTTTGGGCGATCCAACGGATGAAAGCGAAGTTGGATTCGCTACGCGGAAAGTCTATCGTTGAAATTAAATCTGCACTCATCGAAGAATCCAAGCGGATGCACGCCGAAGATATCGCGGCGAATCAAGCGATGGGACGCCACGGTGCGACGCTGATGCCGTCGTCCGGCGGTGTTCTCACGCACTGCAACGCCGGCGCGTTGGCAACGGCTGGTTATGGCACTGCGCTGGGCGTGATTCGCGCGGCGGTTGAAGCAGGCAAGAAAATTCACGTCTATGCCGATGAGACCCGGCCATTCTTGCAAGGGTCGCGGTTGACCGCGTGGGAGTTGATGAAAGATGGCATCTCAACGACGGTCATCTCCGACAATATGGCCGGGGCGATGATGCGGCGGGGAAAGATTCAAGCGATTGTCGTTGGAGCCGACCGCATCGCCGCGAATGGGGACGTGGCCAATAAGATTGGAACCTACTCGGTGGCGGTTCTAGCGAAAGAGCACGGGATTCCGTTCTATGTGGCTGCGCCGATTTCGACGGTGGATCTGGCGACTCCTGACGGCAGCAAGATTCCCATCGAGCAGCGCAACGCCAAAGAAGTCACGCACATAGGCGGACGCCAGATGGTTCCAGACGGCGTAAGCGTGGAGAATCCGGCGTTTGATGTGACTCCAGCAAAGTATGTCGAGGCGATCATCACGGAGCGAGGAATCGCGAGGGCCCCGTATGGAGAATCGCTGCTGGCACTGGCGAACGAGGAAGTCGCCGCCGTCCGGTAGAGAACTTTTCCACTGTGGATTGCGTACCTCCAAATAACGGAGGTCTCCCATGATTGCATTGCTTTTGTGGTGCTTTCTTTTCGTGATGTGCTGGCCGATGGCGATTCTCGCGCTCGTGCTCTATCCGATCGTTTGGCTATTTCTGTTGCCCTTTCGCATTGTGGGAATTGCCGTCGAAGGCGTGCTCCAACTGATTTGGGCCGTAATTACATTCCCAGCGAGATTGCTGGCAGCGCCATTTCGAGTATGAGTGCCGCCCGGCGGGGCGTGATGGGCAGCTCCTTCCGGACCCACGGCTTGCACCGTGGGCTGCATTCTTCCGCCGCTTCGCGGCTCATACTGTTTAGCGCCTAGTGATTGCGAACAGCCTAACGCTCGCGCCTACATGCTCACTAGCGGTGTCCGGGGCATCCTGCTAACATTTTTGTCAGATGGCCTCTCGCAAGCGCACAGCCAAGTCCGCGCGGAAATCTGCGAATTCCTCCGCCAAATCCAAAGAGCATAGTAAAGAGAAATCCGCACCCCGCACGGGCGGCGAGCTGGTCATCATTACGGGCATGAGCGGATCGGGAAAAGCCTCGGTGCTCAAGGCGTTCGAAGATCTTGGCTACTACTGTGTGGACAATCTTCCGGTCGGCCTGATTCCACACTTTGCCGAATTGGTTGGAACATCTTCAGAAATCGAACGCAGCGCGTTGGTTGTGGATGTTCGCGAAGGCGCGCAGCTTGACTCACTTCCTTCAATTCTAAAGTCGGTCAAACAGTTGCTTCCCACGCAAGTGGTTTTTCTCGAAGCCGACGATGCGGTACTGCTTCGTCGCTACAGCGAAACACGAAGGCCGCACCCGTTGGGCACCGATTCGCCGGTGAAATCTTCTCTTGCCGCTGAACGCAAGCACTTGCGCAAAATTCGAGAGATGGCCGATCTGGTCATCGATACCTCGAAGTTTAATGTTCACGAACTGCGCGCGCACATCCTCGAACGTTTTGAGAAAAAGGAATCCGAAAAGAATATTCTGGTTTCCTGCGTCAGCTTCGGCTTCAAACACGGAGTTCCGGAAGACGCCGATCTCATGTTCGACGTGCGCTTTTTGCCCAATCCTCATTTCATTCCCGAATTTCGCCCGCTCACGGGGCGGGATCCGAAAGTCGCGCGTTACATTCGTTCATTTCCACAGACCAAGGAATTCATAAGCAAGATTTCCAAGCTGCTGATTTATCTATTGCCGCATTACATTCGTGAAGGAAAGAGCTATCTCACCATCGCTTTCGGATGCACCGGCGGACAGCATCGCTCGGTGATGATCTCGGAAGACGTCAGCAAGCTCTTGCGCAAAGCCGGATACCGCACAAAAGTCGTCCATCGCGACAGCCCGAAATAGGCGCATGGCCAAAGCTCCTTATCCCATCATTCCCGTAGCCGGAGAAAGAGACTGGCTCGACGAGCACCCGCACCGGCGCATTTTGATTGGCGCGATAATCGTCGTTGCCTTCGGGGTAATTTTTGTTCTCGGTATTCTGAGCTTGGTGGAATATTCCTTCCACCATCACACCGTTGCAGTGCAGGCCATCGAACGCGCCCAGTCGAACCCTCAGGTGATTCAGGCTTTGGGGCAGCCAATCAAGGTTGGCCTGGTTATTACAGGCAACATCCACATGAAGGACTCAAATGGATACGCCGATCTTAGAATCCCGATTGCGGGCCCAAATGGAAAAGGAATCATCGTCCTCTATGCCAAAGAGATTTCTCGCGCTTGGCAGTTCACGTTTCTAAGGGTTGAGATAGAGGGCGGCGCGGAACCCGTTGACCTCTTGTCGCCCCAAATCAAACAGCCGGAACTAAAGTAGAATGGCAGCGTGCAGCGCATTTTGATCCCATATGCGGCCAATCCCGCGGCGAGCCCTCAATGCGGCAACTGACCCGTTTGGTGCGGTATGTATTCCCCTACAGCATTCAACTCTTTGCTTCGGTCACGCTCATGGCGGGTGTGGGATTTCTGGAAGCGTTCCGCTTGATTTTGCTCCGTCCGATTCTCGACCGCGTGCTCAATCCCGCAAGCGGCTCCGATCACATTCAGCTCTTCACCATTCCCGGCACGAATCACATCATTTATTTGCAGAGTTTTGTTCCAGCACACTTTCATAATGCCTGGACCATCGTGGCCTACGCCTTGGTGGCGTCCACAGTTCTTAAAGGAATTTTCGATTACATCGGGACGTATCTGGTGAACTATGCGGGCTTTGGCATGATCACCGATCTGCGCAATGATCTCTATGATTCCATCTTGCGCCGCTCCGCCGCTTTCTTTCAAAAGCACACAACCGGAACGCTGGTCTCGACCATCGTAAATGACATCGAGCGTGTGCAATATGCCATGTCCAATGTGCTGGCGGAGTTTTTACAGCAATTTTTTACTTTTATTTTTACTGCAATCGCCGTAGTGGTACTCGGCCGCAAGCTCGCGTGGGTGCTTCTGCTCTTTGTTCCATTCATCGTGTATTCCGCGACCAAGATCGGGCGCCGCGTTCGCCACACCACACGCAAAGGGCAGGACCAACTCGCCGACATCCAAAATATTTTGCAGGAGACTATCACCGGCAACCGCATCGTGAAAGCCTTCAGCATGGAGAATTGGGAGGGCGACCGGTTTCACTCCGCCGCGAAAAAATTATTTCGCGCCAACATGCGTTCGGTGGCTGCTGCCGCCATCAGTTCGCCGTTGATGGATATCTTCGGCGCCATCGGCATCGCTTTGCTTCTTCTTCTTGGCCGCGGTCAGGTCATTCATGGTGACATGACGCTGGGAATTTTTGCCGCTTTTATCGCGTCGGTTTTCAGTCTCTACAATCCAGTGCGCAAATTCGCGCTTTTTAACAACAACTTCCAGCAGGCCATCGGCGCGTCTTCCGAATTGTTCAAATTTATG
>Ga0209060_10002657_pt1 | contig 16262 bp, 12 predicted proteins | sample Coa_R1_8_FD_187155 | JGI IMG/M metagenome (GOLD analysis project Ga0209060, IMG submission 187155) | Surface soil microbial communities from Centralia Pennsylvania, which are recovering from an underground coalmine fire - Coalmine... | ecosystem: Environmental > Terrestrial > Soil >...
GACTCGCTCCTCGGCCGCATCGTCCACAACCCCTCGCTGCTCCCTGGACCATTCGTTGCCAGCTGAGGTTCGCCCCATCTCAGCACCGATCGCAACAGCGCCAATTTTCTGTCGTTTCATCGACAAGCGCGGGCAAGACGATGTTCGTTGGGCTCTCCGGTCGGAAGCACCACGGTCGAAAGGACCGGAGCAGATTGGCGGAACTGCAATAAGTGCGGAGGCGCGTCGGACCGACGTGTGGAAGTTCGACCCAAGGCTTTCGAATCTATTTGCTGACTATGTCAGACGACTTTTGTCTTCCAACGGCCCTTCCGAAATAGGTAGGCGCTGACGAGGGCAAGCGTCGAGAAAGCGATGGTGACGGCGAGGAAGACGCCGCGCGGCCCGAGTCCGAATTCGAAGGCGAGGATATAGGCGAGTGGAATTTCCCAGAGCCAGAAAACGATGAGATTGATGATCGTCGGTGTCCAGGTGTCCCCGGCGCCGTTGAACGACTGCGTGATGACCATGCCGTAGGCGTAGAAGAGAAAACCGCACGCGATAGTCCGCAAAGCCTCCGAGCCGTAGCGGTGCACGTCGGGGCCGGAGGCCTGCGTGAAGACACTCACGATCGGGTCGGCGAAGACCACAAAGAGGAGCCCGACGGCCCCGAGGAAGCACATATTATAAAAGCTCGCGCGCCAGACAGCCTGCTCGGCACGCTCCGGTTTCCCCGCGCCGAGTGCCTGCCCGACCAACGTGGCCGCCGCGTTCGACAGACCCCACGAGGGGAGCAGTGCGAACATGATGATGCGCAGGCCGATGGCGTTGCCTGCCAGCGCTGCGTCGCCGAAGCCCGCGAGAATGCGCACCAGCCCGATCCAGCTCGCCATGCCGATAAAGACCTGAAAGGTCGCGATGCCCGACAGGCGGATAAGGCCCAGCATGACCGACGGCTCAAGCCGCAGATTGCGCCACACCAGACGCACGCGCGCGCCCGGACGCAGCAGCCGCGAGAACGCGTACAGCGTGCCGGTCCCGCGACCGATCGTTGTCGCAACGGCGGCACCCGTCACACCGAGTTCAGGAAACGGGCCAAGGCCGAAGATGAGGCAGGGGCCGAGCAGAATGTTGAGGGCATTGGCCAGCCAGAGTACACGCATCGCAATTACGGCGTCGCCCGCACCTCGGAAGACCGAGTTGACGAGAAACAGCAGCATGACCGAAGCGTTCCCCGCGAGCATCATCCGCGTGAACCCGGTCCCCTTTTCGACGACGGCGGACGAGGCACCCATCATCGCGAGCAGATTCGGCGCGAACGCCGCACCGGCCACGCCGACGACGACGGAGACAAGGATGCCGATCGCGATGGTCTGCGCAGCAGCACTTGAGGCGCCTTCCGGGTCATGCCCACCAATCCGGCGCGCAACCAATGCCATCGCGCCGATGCCGAGCCCAATCGCCAGCGTGTAAATGAGCGTCATCAGCGACTCGGTGATCGCGACCGCCGCCACGGCTTCGGGGCCGAGCCGCGCAACGAAGAACACGTCCACCACGGCAAAAACGCTCTCCATCAGCATCTCCAGCACCATCGGGACGGCGAGCAGCATGATGGAGTGGCCCAGGTCGCCCTCGGTGTAGTCGTAGCTAATGTGTGTGCCGCGAATCGCCTGCCAAATCACCTGAAGAAATCGGGGAGCGGGAGCCGGGCCTCCGCTCGATGGCGTGTTAAAGGCTTCCGACTTGTCGATCGTTTTCGTAGAGTTCGGCATTCGCCCTCCGTCATTAGAAGGTTAACCGTCGGAAGCCGATGGCTGAGTAGAGGGTATAATACGACCGCCGAGGCTGGTTTGTCCTGAAGGTGCTGGTCCTTGCGCAAACCCACCGTAATCGAAGCAGTAGTGCCCCATCGGTGTGTGATGGACACAGCACACCCCGATATGGTTCGCCCATGATGTCTCGTCGGCCATCCGTATTAGACGCTCAGCTGGAAGGCAACGATTACTCAAGCCACCATCCCTCTTCGCGCCTGGGTTGCAACGAAACGGCGAGGATCAGTGCCGGGATTATGGGATCGTTCTCCGCTCGCGCGGGCGATGAGTTCATTATCGCGAAGGCGCGATGGTTGGCTATACGTGCCCTGCGCCGACAGGGACTGCACCGGGACTGCAACCGGTATCTTTGCCACTCCCTGCCCGGTTACCGCGATGCACGGGGGGCAGCGCATTGGTCCCCATCGTCAGCAGGGGATTGGACCGGATCAGGCTGCTTGTACCACCTTCGTTGCTTCGGTCGAGAAGATTGGAGCAGGCAAGGTTGGATCTCCAGGACTTTCGGCGGTGGGCCGGGACTCCGGGCGGCTGCGGCCGTACCCTGGGTCTGTCGCTCGAAACTGCTTCACACTGGCCCAGCCACCCAGCCGGGCAAATTCACACCACCTCCCGGCGACGTCGGTTTGGTGGCCTTGAGTGTCGTCTTTTGCAAGCATTCAACCAGGATTCGAGGCGCTAACCTGAGTTGAGAATCCATCCAGGCGAGGATTCCACCGGCGGAGGCGCACCGTATACTGGGCGCCGGGTAACTGTTCACTGTCTTTTCCGTGGGCGCAGATGGCCGGGGGCGGATTTCCTATGCTATCGGCATAGCGAAGCCAATTTGGGGGGGCTGCCGGGAGCGTGACGCGCGGATGACTGCTCGCTCCATTAACGTTATCGAAGTATCTCTCGTTCCCAGAAGGAGCACACGATGAAGAAAAAGGTCACCGAAAACACGCAAGAGCGTCAGATTACCCGGCGCCAGATGGTCGGCAGCACCTTGGCTGCTGCCGGCGTGATTACGGGTGCGCCGACCTTTCTGCGAGCCCTGAACCTCCACAACAAGCTGAATATCGCGATGATCGCCTGCGGTGGCCGTGGCCTCGCGAACATGAACGGCGATGGCGGCAGCCGGCGCCGCGGAGTCGCCCCATCCGCTCTTCCCACAGGCATTCCGGCCGAGAACATCACGGTCCTCTGCGACGTCAACCAGAATGCCGTGGATGCTGCGGCCCAGAGATTCCCAAAAGCTAAGAAATACAATGATTTCCGCCGCGTCTTCGATCACCCGAACGACTTCGATGCTGTCATGGTCAGCACCACCGAACACACCCATACACTCGCCACCTATCTGGCTCTGACACACGGCAAACACGTTTACTGTGAGAAGCCGCTTACTCACGATGTCTGGGAGGCGAGGCTGATTCGCGAGACCGCTGCGAAGTACCCGAGGCTCGCCACGCAGACGGGCAATCAGGGCCATGCCTCGCCGGAGCGCCGGCAGATCAAGGAACTGCTCATGGCCGACGCGATCGGACCGGTGCGCGAGGTGCACGTCTGGGCGGGTCGTGCATGGGGGTTGCAGAGCGCCGCGGCGGCAGCGAAGTACGACAAGCCCCACGGGTTCTACAACGGCATCCAAATCACCGAGCGCTTCCCGGAAGCGATGCCCGTCCCGCCCAATATCCACTGGGATCTGTGGATCGGGCCGGCGCCGATGCGGCCCTTCCATGCGACCTACCTCCCTGGACCGCGCTGGTACCGGTGGTGGGACTTCGGCAACGGCACGATGAGCGACCTCGGCGGCCACGACAACGACGTCGCGTTTCAGGTGTTGGACATCCGTTATCCCCTGACGGTCGAGGCAGTGTCTCCGATGGGCAAGGCTCACCCGGAATTGGCGCCGGCAACGATGACCGTGACGTATGAATTCCCGGCCCGTGGCTCACATCCGCCGCTCAAGCTTGTCTGGTACCAGGGCGAGGGTAGGCCGCCACAATTTGATTCAAAAAGGATGGGCGACCGCGGTCAGCTGTTTATTGGCGACAAGGGCATGATCTACAGCGGTGGGCGCGGCGGACCCCTTCTGCTGCCCGAAGAGAAGTTCAAGAATTACCCGACACCGCCGGAAACCCTGCCGCGTTCGCCCGGCCACTACATTGAGTGGATCCAGGCGTGCAAGGACCAGGGTCCGGCGCCCGGTTCGAATTTCCTGTATTCAGGATGGGTCACCGAATCGAACCACCTTGGCAACGTGGCCTACCGGACCGGGAAGAAGCTCGAATGGGACCACGTCAACCTGCGCGCGCGTAACGCGCCGGAAGCCGACCAGTTCATCCGGCGTCCGTACCGGAAAGGCTGGGATGGCATTCTGGGCTAGTCGATGGAGGCGAAGCTGGGAGTCCCGATGAGATACCGTAATCGCAGCTTGAACCGACGTGATTTCGTCCGCGCCCTTGGCGCCGCCACGCTTGGTGCCGGCCCCGTTTTCGCCGGTGGACGGCCTCTCGATCCGCTTTCGCCCGGCATTAAGATTTCCCTGCAGATCCCCGGTGACTTCACCGCGGAAGATCTCGTATTCGCCAGACAATTGGGCATCGCGTATGTCGGCATCCCGACTCGCGGCGGTACCTACGAGACCTTCGCCCGTTACAAGCAGCGCGTCGAGGCTGCGGGTCTTAAAGTCGCAAACATCGGTAACGCCAACGTGCATAACATGCCCGAGGTCACACTCAATCTCCCGGGTCGCGATCAGAAAATCGAAGAATACAAGCAGTACCTGCGCGACCTGGCCAGGGCCGGGATCTTTTACACGACCTACGCGCACATGGGAAACGGCATCTGGAGCTCGCAACGGGAAACGACGCGCGGCGGCGCGGCTGCCCGCGCCTTTCACCTCGAAACCGCCAAAGGCTCGTGGAATGGCAAGACCTTCGAGTCACCTCTGACGCACGGCCGCAAGTTCACCAAGGAAGAGCTGTGGGATAACTACACCTACTTTATCAAGCGTGTGGCGCCCGTGGCCGAAGAGCTTGGGATACGGATCGGCATTCACCCGGACGATCCGCCGGTACCGGAACTGGGCGGCGTGCCGCGCTGCATCTTCGGCAGCTTCGATGGCTTCACGCGCGCTCTGGAAATCGCCAACAGTCCGAACATCGGCGTCTGTCTTTGCTGTGGCACCTGGATGGAAGGCGGCCGCGGCATGGGCAAAGATGTCTTGGAAGCGATGCGGGCTTTCGCCAGCATGGGCAAGCTTTGGAAAATCCATTTTCGCAACGTCAGCGCGCCCATTCCGGGCTTCGTCGAGACCTTTGTGGATAACGGCTATACCGACATGAAGCAGATCATGCGCGCCCTCGTAGCCGTGGATTTTCGGGGCATTCTTATCGCGGACCATGTGCCGCAGATGATCGGAGACCGCCGCACAGCGTGGGCCTTCAGCATCGGCTATATCAAGGCGCTGTACGACATGGCACGCGACGAGCGCCGAGGCCCCTAATACTGTCAGTTTCTGCGGCGGCAGTGGGCCGAGCGCATGTCCTGGCACGTTTTCCGGGTCCACCCTTCGGCGGCGGGCCGCGGTTGCACGCGTGAGCACTCGAAGCGCTAACCGCGCGCATGAGCGTGCGCGAGCTGACCCGTCCCCTCGGGGAAGATGCGCGGCCAGGGGATAGAGAATCCGTACTCGGTCGCGCCTAAAGTTCTTCGTCCGCTTCACGTCCTCCCTGAACCAGTGGTCGTGGTTGTAGGCCAGGTTGCCGGTGTCGCCGTTCGGGATCTTGCCGCAGGTGTGCACAAGCGTGCCGCAGATCGCTGGGCCCTTACTTTCCTCTTAAAGGCAATCGTGTGCCGAGCGAAAAAATATACCAAATTGCCCCTTGCCGGCGATTATAGTTAGAGAGGAAATTATCGCGAAAGGTCACCATCGATGATCACCAATCAACAGATGGGCTCCGTACTGCGGCACCTCCAGAGACTGACCGTCGGGCAAGCATTGAAGGAATTAACAGATGCCCAACTCCTCGGGCGGTTCACGGCTTCTGGCAACCAAGCGGCGTTCACTGCTCTCATGCAGCGCCACGGCGCTCTCGTCCTAACGGTCTGCCGAAATCTGCTTGGCCACGAGCAGGATGCCGAGGATGCCTTTCAAGCGACGTTCTTGGTACTGGCCCGCAAGGCGGAGTCAGTGGTAAGTCATCAAAACATCGCTGGCTGGCTCCATCGAGCGGCTTGCCACTGCGCGCTGCAAGTCAAAAGAGCTGGGGCGCGGCGGGCGAAGCACGAAAGGCAGGCAAGAATGAAGGCGCAGCCACCATGCTCCGACGAAAGCAGCTGGCGTGAACTGCAGGCCATCCTGCAGGAGGAAGTGGCGAGGCTGGCGGACAAATACCGGGCCCCCTTTGTTCTTTGTTGCCTGGAGGGCAAAACCAAAGCGGAAGCTGCGCTCGATCTCGGGTGGAAAGAGGGGACGGTATCGGGACGATTGGCGCAGGCGCGAAAGCTGCTCCGGCAACGCCTGGCGCGTCGTGGTGTGCTCCTTTCGGCGACCTTATCCGCCTTGGCATTAACCCGAAAAGCGCTCGCCATCGTGCCAGCCCCTTTGGCCGACGCAACACAACAAGGCGTCCTGGAGTTGATGAGCAAGGCATCGACAACCTCCGTCTTGTCCGCACAGGTCATGCACGTGGTGCACAAGGTGAGCAAAACGATGCTTCTTGCCAAGTGGAAGACGCATGTCACTGTCCTTCTTGCAAGCTCGGCACTCCTGATGGGCACAGGAGCACTGGCATATCGAAGCGTCGCAAGTTGGAGTTCTGCTGACACTACCGAAGTGCATCCGCGTAAACCTGCCAAACTGGAGGAATCCCCGATGGATTTCGCCCTTCTCCAAGGAAAGTGGAAAGTTGTGGAGCATACGGTGAACGGCATTCAGGTAAGGAGTCACGACAACCCCGCGCAATTCTGGACGATCAGCGGAGATAAAATCATGGTTGATTACCGCGACGGTAACCTGGAGGTCATGCGTTTTCAACTCGATGAGACGAAGACACCCAGGTACATCGACGTGACTGCCATCGGCGATGACGACCCCAGGCGATCCGTGGCAGGAATTTACGACCTTACGGATCAATCTCTGACGTTGTGTCTGGCGACGGCAGACTCGCCACGGCGGCCAACAGCCTTCTATCGTGCTTCGAAGCGTGCCGATAACTCGGCTTGCCCACTTCTCGTGCTAGAGAAATTGAAAAACGACTAAGAGCCGGCTGGAAGCGTTGTCCACCGGGACCTTTCTTATCCTTGACATGAGGTGCCCAGATGACATGGCGCAGGCTCCTCGTCGCCGCGCTTCTCCTCGCTCTGGTAGCGGAATTGCACGGGCTATCGGCCGAGCAGGGGCGTCTCGGATATACGTCCCTTGGAGATGGCGGTTTTCTTGCCCTTTCACCCGATGGTCGATTGCTTGCCTACGTGATGCGCGATGCCCTTTGGATTACGGACGTTGAAACCGGGAAGCATCGCCAAATCACACTCGGGAACCAAAAGGTCTCTGCCCCGCGTTGGTCCCCGGATAGCACTCGAGTCGCCTACTACACGGAACAGGAAGGGCAATTGCAGCTCCGCGTTTTCGATGTCGTCAGGGAAAAAGCTCAGCCTTTCTCCAATCTGGTGGTCTTCACGATCAATCTCCCGCAACCGCCGCAGTGGTCGCCCGATGGAAAACAATTGTTCCTCATCGGCTCGAACCCGGTTCACTCCGAGCCCATGACAACCAACAACCCAAGGGCGAAGACCGGCGCGCCTTCCAAAGAAGCTGCCAGCGAGCTGCCCCATACCGGCGCCACACGGATTCGCGTGTTCAGCACACGAGAGCCGCAAATCCCACGTGCCGATGCAGCCGCTGCCGAAAGCACGCTCAAGGCCGTTGCCCCGGAAGAGCAACGATTGGCCGGTGTCCGCGACATCTTCAGCGTAGACGTTACGACAGGTCGAATCGTCCCTTTGATGCGCGGCCGAGGCTTGGTTAGCCTTTGCCTGTCTCCTGATGGCAAGCATCTTGCCGTGATGGGGAACTGGCGCCGCGAAACGGATGACCAGGATCTTCTCGACTTGTATCTCCTTCCCGTTCCCGACCGAAATGGAGCGGAACTGGCTACCAGGCTCCATGAACTCAAATCTGGGGAAGTCGCCCTGGACGCCGCCGGGAAGCCTTTGCTACCGGCTCACAAGGGCTTACGTGAGGCTAGCCCGATGAATCTGAGCTGGTCGCCGGACTCTTCGCAACTGGCCTATGGCACGCGGGGCCGGCTCGCTTCGGAGGACATTTTCATTCTCAATGTGAAGACGCGCTCGCCCGGGAATTTGACGGCAGACCTGGAGGTTCCGCCCGGCCCGAAAACCTACCGCACCCGTTGGTACGTCTACGACGTGCGGCCGACGCCAAAGTTCTACTGCGACCTGTGCCCGCCCTTATGGACTCGGGACGGAAAGGCAGTAGTCTGCATCGGCCAAGGCGATCTTTGGCTGCTACCGGTCGACGGTCGGAAGCCGCCGCGCAATCTGACGCGAAACTTTCCCCGGCAAATCGATCATGTCCTTCATTCTCACGACGGTTGCCGCGTGTTCTACTCCGAAGACGGTGAGTCGGTGTTCGCTTCCACTCGGGACCCCAAGGAACACCGTTTCGGCTTTTGCAGGGTCAATCTAGAAACGGGGCAAACGGAACAACTATGGGAGGAAGCAAAGCGTTGCGGCGATTCGGAGGGCTATTTCCGCGAGGACGCCTCCCCACGCGCGGGGAAGTGCGTTTTTGTGCTCGAGTCGGCCACGCAGCCACCCGAGATCTGGTTGGCGGATTCCCTTTTGCGACAGCCCCGACAGGTGACGAGAATCAATCCTGCCTGGAATGCGGTGAAAGCCCCCACGGTTCGAGTGCTGCGCTGGAAGACAACCCAGGGAAAGGAAGCGGACGGCTTTCTTAGTCTTCCGCCCGGGGCTGGCCCAGGTCACAAGGTTCCCCTGATCGTATCCCCCGCCGCCGGAACGACCGGCAGTAGTAGTCTGCTCCTGCATTTCCAAGGCGACCGTGATATGCACGGCTACGCATCCCTTATTCCGGATATACCGCTGGGTCAGGGCGAGCAAACGGACGCCATTCTCGCTTCCGTCTTGCCTGCACTCGACGCGGCCGTGGCGACGGGGGCCATCGACGAGCATCGCATCGGCGTGCAGGGCCATAGCATCGGAGCGTATACGGTCAACGTACTCATTACGCATACGGATCGCTTTCAAGCTGCCGTCAGCAGCGCTGGCATCTCGGATTGGGCTAGTTTTTTTCTAAGCAAAGACCGTGTGCTTAACCGCAATGCGGAAGATATGGCACCGCCTTGGCAGGATCCCCAAAGCTTCATCAAAAACTCGCCCGTTTACCACCTGGACAGGATTAAAACCCCGCTCTTACTCCTTCACGGCACTGCGGATACCAGCGTTCCCGTGCAGCAATCCGAGGAAATATTTCAGGGGCTAAGCCTGCTGGGCAAGGAAGCCGTTCTGGTAGAATACTTGGGCGCTGGACACCGTCTGGCCGACGATCCCCAGATGCGCCGGGATCGCGAGGATCGAATCTTGGCCTGGTTTGATAAGCACCTGAAGCAGGTTCCTTGACAAGCCCTACCGCCAGGCCGCTTCCTCTCGAGTGGATCGAATTCCGGCCGGGTTGAAGGCGTCAAGCTTCAACGAGCTGAGCCAAAACGTGAGCTGGCATAGGCGCGGCGCAAGAAGCGTTAGCAGTCAGAACCAGCGCCTCTTATCCACCACATTGTGCAGCGACTCGCCGCGCTGGAAGCGGCCTACGTTGTCCAGCAGAAGATCCAGGTGCCGGGCCGCAATCCGAGGAGAATAGCCGGCCACGTGCGGGGTCAGGATGACATTGCTGAAACCCCAGAGCGGGTGATCCGGCGGCAAGGGTTCTACCTCGAACACATCGAGACCCGCCCCCGCGATCTCGCCGGCCCGCAGCGCCGCGGTGAGGTCGGTCAGATGGACGATTGCGCCACGCCCCACATTGATGAGGTAGGCGCTCCGTTTCATCTGAAGCAGTTGCGGCCGGCAGAACATTTGCTCCGTTGCCGGTGTGTGTGGTGCGGCGATGACCACGTAGTCGCTTTGCGCGAGTAAGTCCGGCAATTGCTCCGGCCCCCACAGCGCGGAGACTCCCTCCGGCGCCTCGGTTCGCATCGGATCGACCGCGACGACTTTCATGCCAAAGGCCAAACCCAGCCGGGCCACGGCGCTGCCGATGGAACCAAGGCCAATGATGCCGAGCACGGCATCGCCGAGCGGCTGGTGCGCCCGGTCGATGGCATTGACCACGCCTGGTCCCGTCGTCAAGCTCACGCGCTGGCCTTCACCTCCAACCGGTGCCCACCGTGCCGCAAGCTGATTGCGGACGTACAGGTGGAGGTTCCTCGCAAAACAGAGGATGTAGCCGAACACCTGCTCTGCGATGACATCCGAGAATAGTCCGCGCATGTTGGTGAGGGTACACGGGTGGTCAACCAGCTCGGGAAAGATGTAGTGCTCGAGGCTCGCGGTCGGCGCTTGGACCCAGCGGAGGTGTGACGCCCCAGCCAGGAGCGGCGCCGTGATTTTGCCGAAGAACGCGTCCGCGTTGATCAGAGCCGCTGCCGCCTCATCCGCGCTGGCGGCATTGACGACCTGCATGGGAGAGGCCACGGCAATGATGCGTCGCAGGCGTTCTGCCTCAACCGGCGGATGGATGACGAGTTTCATGGGAGACAACGTAGCCGATCTGCTCGGTTTTTCAATGGCCGTGCCCGTCGCCAACTCCTGTACCGCCAACTTGTCGGATTGGTTGTAGACCAGCGGTAAGATTTGCCAAACCGCAAGATCATGGTGCCACGGCGCTCGCCGAAGCTTTTCGTCGGTGCAGCGGGGCCGGCTCTCTGCCCTGTGTAGACAGCCCGGCATCGAATAGAACGATTCCATGATCATCCTTTTCCTTCACGGCTGGCAGTCCGTTCCCGGCGGCGTTAAACCGACCTATCTGGCGCAGCACGGCCATGAGGTCATTAACCCAAAGCTGCCCGACGAGGACTTCGAGGAGGCTGTCAAAATCGCCCAGGAAGAATTCGGCAAGCATCAGCCCCAGGTGATCGTCGGCGCGTCACGAGGCGGCGCAGTAGCCATGAATATCCGTAACCGCAGCGCCCGGTTGGTCCTTCTTTGCCCAGCCTGGAAGAAGTGGGGAACAGCAAAGATGGTCAAGCCGGGCACGGTGATCCTCCACAGCGGAGTCGATGAGGTGGTGCCTTTCGCCGATAGCGTGGAACTCGTCAGGAGGAGCGGCTTGCCAGCGTCGGCACTGGTGGACGTCGGCACGGATCATCGACTGGCCGACCCAGAGCCACTCAGGTTGATGCTGGAGGCATGCGAAGGGATCGATTGAAGGAGTCACGCCAATGGCGATCAACGAAGCACTTGCGAAGCGAATCCGGCAACAACTGGCTCGGCGCAAGGACATCGAGGAGAAAAGGATGTTCAGCGGCGTCGGCTTTTTGCTGAACGGCAACCTGCTCGTTGGTGTCCGGAAGGATTCCCTGCTTGTTCGAATCGATCCGGCGCAGAGTGATGAGGCGCTAAAGGAAGCTCATGTCAGCGACTTCAAGATCACGGGCCGGGGGACGATGAAAGGATGGGTTGTCGTTGGTCTGGAGGGTATTGAGGACGACGACCAGTTGCGCGGCTGGATCAAGCGCACGTTGAAGTTCGTGGAAAAACTGCCGGCGAAGTGATGAAGGCATAGATCGATGAGCAGTCCGGCCGCACTTCTCGTCAAAAGACCCAGTGAAGACCTCACCATTGTCGTTGTGGGCGACGTGTACCGCTTCCTGGCGACCGGGGAGGACACTAACGGCAAGTACGCATTAGGGCCAGCCATCGTGCATCCAGGCGGCGGGCTAGCCCCATACGTCCACAGCCTGGTCCGGGTCAAATGGCAGTTCTTGAGGAGTCAAAAACGCTCTTGACAAGTCAGACACGCAGTCTGATAATATCCCAGACAACGAGTCTGAGAAAGAGGACAGTCATGATCCGTGATCTTCAGGATTTACCGGATGCCGAGTTGGCGGTTCTCCAAACGTTATGGGAGCGCGGCCCGTCCACGATTCGGCAACTGACGGATACGCTGTACCCGTCCGGGACGGATGCCCATTACGCCACGGTCCAAAAATTGCTCGAGCGGTTGGAATCGAAAGGATGCGTGAGCCGGGACCGCAGTGCGTGGGCGCATGTTTTTCAAGCCACGATGGATCGCGACGAGCTCATTGGCCGCCGACTGCAAGCGGTGGCCGAGAAGCTCTGCGGCGGATCTCTGACTCCGCTGCTTACAAACTTGGTTCGTTCCAAGCGGTTGACGCCCAAGGAACGGCGCGAGATCCGGAAACTCATGGATGAGCTGGATCGCTGATCGGAGCCCAAGGACCGCAGCCTCTGCACCGATAGGAGCCGATTATGCAAACCCTGCTCGAGATCGGTTTATCAAACATCGTCCTGGCGTCGGCGGGGGCTTTGGTGGCGGCCGGCATCGGGTTCTTCTCGGTTCGCCCTGCCGTGCGGCACACGCTTTGGTTGCTGGTCTTGCTCAAACTGATCACGCCGCCGGTGCTGCCGATTCACGTCGCCTATCCATCGGTTCTTGAAGCCATGTTTCCTGTGGCCCATGTCATCCAAACCGCATCATCGACGGCTGACCCGGGACATGACTGGCCGAGCCAGTACGAGGAAGACTCGGCCTGGTACGACACGGAAGTCTTGGTCACTGGAATCGACGATGAAGCGAATCCCCCGCCAACCATTTCCGAAAACTCAGGCCCGGTCTCGGCGCTGGCAGCGGGTCTGGGCATCTCGGATTTGGTACGTGTCATTGTTGTCGTTTGGCTGACCGGGGCAATTGTGTGGTTTATCCTGGCCGGGATGCGGATTTATCGCTTCCATCGCTTGCTCCGCTTTGGCCGAGCCGCACCGCGGGGGCTTCAGGACGAAACCGCTGCGCTGGCGCATCGGCTTGGTCTGTCCCACTGTCCCACTGTGTGGCTCGTCCCTGGGCGCGTTTCCCCTCTTTTGTGGGCGCTAGGGCGAAGGGTCTACCTTGTGCTACCCGTGGAACTGCTGGGCGAACTCGGGCCAGAGCAACGGAGGAGTCTGCTCGCTCATGAGTTGGCTCATGCGCGGCGGCGTGACCACTGGGTTCGCTGGCTGGAATTTGCGGTGGCCGGCCTGTACTGGTGGTGGCCGGTGGCATGGTGGGCCCGGCGCCAACTTCAGCAAGCGGAGGAGGAATGTTGTGATGCGTGGGTCGTATGGACACTCCCCGCGGTGGCCAAGGCTTATGCCAAGGCATTGTTACAAACAGTGGATTTTCTCGATGCCCGGGCCGCTCTGCCGCCGGTGGCGAGCGGGATAGGGCATGTGCATCTCTTGAAGAGGAGACTGACAATGATCGTACGGCAACCCTCCTGCCCTCGTATGCCGTGGCCGGTCCATCTGGCCGTGGTCGTAATCGGCCTGCTATTTCTGTCCTTCGCCCCTCAACGCCTGGCGGCCCAGAGTACGAAAGACGAGCCGGCCCCTGTGTTGTCCGGCGAGAAAGCCCTTGTCCGGGCGGAACAGGATTCTTACAGCCGGGATACGGAGCGGCGGCTCCGCACCCTGGAAGAGAAGATGGATCTGTTGATGCAAAAGCTGGATGCTCAGCGCGGCGAAAAACCGGGAGAGAAGCCAGGCACGCCGGAACGTGCGGCTATGGAAAAAGCGAGAGCGGCCCAGCGGAAGGCCATGCTCGCGGATGAAAAAGCCAAGACCAAGGAATCAGAAAAAGCAGATGCCAAGGATTGGAAGCGCCGCCTGAGCGAAGGAGAGAAAATGACTCCCGAGCAGATTCAGCGGCTGATCGAAGAGATTCAGACAAAAGTGAAGGCAGAGGTCGCCAAAAGTGTCAATCCCGAGCGCATGGAGCAGATTCAGCGCCGCGTGGATGAGGCGTTGAAACGGAGTAGTCAGCAGCTGAACGAGGCGATAAAGAGGAGCAACGAGCAAATGGAGCGAGCGAAGACCAATCTCGGCCAAGCCAAGAAGGCGCCCCCTGCCGAATCTCGGCCCGAGAGGGTCCGCGATAACGAACAACGGGATCTCGAACGCCGCATGGAGCGGTTGGAGCAAAAGATGGATCGTGTGCTGCAGGCGCTGGAAAAGCAAGGGAAGCCAACCAAGTTCTAACTCCCCCCGCTCGCCCAACCAAGCCCGCTGTCCGCGCACCCGGAACCCATTCCCGGGAATGCAGGCAGCGGGCTTGGCCGCGCGCTACGTCAGCAGCCCGGTCACCACCTGGCCATGCACGTCTGTCAGACGAAAATCACGACCCTGGAAACGGAATGTCAGCTTCTCGTGGTTCAGTCCCAGTAAGTGCAGAATGGTTGCCTGGAGATCATGCACTCCCACCCGGTCTTCGACGGCATGATACCCGAGATCATCAGTTGCTCCATAGCTGATGCCCGGCTTGGCGCCGCCGCCCGCCATCCAGATCGTGAAGGCATGTTGATTGTGGTCGCGGCCGAGCCACTTGGAGCCATTGCGCTCCTCGTTCATGGGTGTGCGGCCAAACTCCCCGCCCCAGACGATCAGTGTGCTTTCGAGCAGCCCGCGTCGCTTCAGGTCGGTGATCAGCGCGGCGATCGGCTGATCAGTCTCCCGACAGCGCTCCACCAGCCCGTACCGAAGGTCATTGCCCATGCTGTCGCCATGCTGGTCCCAACCCCAGTGGTACAGCTGCACGAAGCGAACTCCGCTTTCGACCAGCCGCCGTGCCAGCAGGCAATTATTGCTGAAGGCCTTCTGTCCCGGTTTCGTGCCGTACAGGTCGTGGACTTCTTTGGGCTCTTTCGAAATATCCATGACCTCCGGCACACTGGTTTGCATCCGGTAGGCCATTTCGTATTGCGAGATCCGCGTCAGGATTTCGGGATCGCCAACGGCGTCGAGATGAAGTTGATTGAGCGCCTTGAGCGTGTCGAGTGATCGCCGCCGCTCGCCGGCGTCCATCCCCGCGGGATTGGAAAGGAACAGAACCGGGTCTCCCTGGGAGCGTAACTGGACCCCCTGGTGGATCGTGGGCAAGAATCCGCTCCCCCACAGCGACGCACCGCCGTCCGGCGCTGCCGTGCCGGAAATGAGGACCACGAAGCTGGGCAGGTTCCTGTTTTCCGTGCCCAGACCGTAGGAGACCCACGCGCCCATCCCTGGTCGCCCCAGCCGCGGCGAGCCGGTGTGGACGAAAAGTTGGGCCGGGGCGTGATTGAACTGGTCGGTGTACATCGACCTGACGATTGCCAGCTCATCGGCAACCGTTGCCAGATGGGGCAGGATATTCGACATTTCCTGCCCCGATTTGCCTCGCTTGGCGAAGGAATGCGGGGTGCCAAGCAACTTGGGTGTGCCTTTGATAAAGGCGAACTGCTGTCCGCGGATATAGGACTGGGGACACGGCTTGCCGTTGAGCTCGTTCAGTTTGGGCTTGTAGTCGAACAGGTCCAGCGTGGACGGGGCACCCGCCATGTGCAGGTAAATCACGTTCTTGGCTTTGGCCGGGAAGTGGGGTTTCTTGGGCGCGAGCGGATCTTCGGATGCTACCGCTGGCGACGTTGCAAAAAGACCCTCATTCAAAAGCGATGCGAGAGCGATGGTGCCCAGGCCGGTCGTGCAGTCCTTGAAGAATTGGCGGCGGGTGCGGTATTTGAGGATTTCTTCGCGGAGGTTCATGGCGAATCCTGGTCGTGAGTACTGTGTGCGTTGGCGAACACCGATGCTCGTGGAGGGTTAAAGAGGATTATATCTCGTCTAGGGCGTTTTCCCAAGAAAGCACGAAAGTAATGAAAAACAGCGTAATAACTCCGGCTGATCGCCGAACGCCAATCGCTTCCTGGAATCTAACCCTTCGTGACCGTCTCATCCAGGTTCAGCAACACGTTGGCAACAACCGTCCATGCCGCCAGCTCCGCCATGTCCATTTCCTTGGGGGGTACCGGCAATCCGCTCGTCGCCATGGCTCGGGCCGCGGCCGGATCTTCCGTGTACTTCCCCAAGCTATCCCGATACAGTTCGAGCAGCCGGTCCAATTCCAGACGTGTGGGCCTCCGGGCAACGCACAGCCGAAATCCATGAATCGCCTTATCTTGCTCAGTCCCCTGAACTTCTCCGAGCATGCGGCGAGCAAGTGCTGCGGCCGGCTCGACGAATGCCTTATCGTTGAGGGTTGCCAAGGCTTGCAACGGGGTATTCGTTCTGGGCCGGCGCTCGGTGCATACTTCCCGGCTGGGGGCGTCAAATGCCATCAGGGCTGCGTAAGGCGCCGTCCGCCGCCAGAAGGTGTACAGTCCACGGCGGTACTGGTCC
>Ga0209060_10002661_pt1 | contig 16242 bp, 17 predicted proteins | sample Coa_R1_8_FD_187155 | JGI IMG/M metagenome (GOLD analysis project Ga0209060, IMG submission 187155) | Surface soil microbial communities from Centralia Pennsylvania, which are recovering from an underground coalmine fire - Coalmine... | ecosystem: Environmental > Terrestrial > Soil >...
CCCGGCCAATCACCACGAAATCGGTCTCGGCTGGTAGACCCTTCATTTCCGACCGGAAATGGTACCACTTTGTCGCGGAAAGCAAGCATTTTGCTGCATCGGCTATGATGGACAGCGCCATGCCGCAAGCCACCATTCATGTGCCGCCCACACCCTATCAGGCGTCCATCGAAAATGGCCTGCTGAACCGCGCCGGATCGGTGTTGAGCGAGTTGCTGCCGCACTCCAGCCGCATTTTCGTCGTAACAGTTCCTCCAGTGCGGAAACGGTGGGGCGCTAAACTGCTGAGTTCGCTCAAGGGGAGCGGTTTCGCCCCGCAGGTCATCCTCATGCCCGACGGCGAGCCCGCCAAGCGGCTGGCTACCATCGAGACACTCGCGGAAAAACTCGCGAAGCTGGGCGCGGATCGTAAGGCCGTGATCATCGGCTTCGGTGGCGGAGTCGTTGGTGACGTGGCCGGGCTGCTCGCGTCTTTATATATGCGCGGCGTAGAAGTGGTGCAGATTCCCACGACCGTGCTTGCCCAGGTGGACGCTTCGATTGGCGGGAAGACTGGCGTCAATCTTCTTGCCGGCAAGAACCTGATTGGCACGTTCCATCACCCGCGCGCGGTGTTGATCGATCCCAACGTGCTGAAAACGTTGCCGGACCGGGAGTTCCGCGCAGGATTGTATGAAGCGCTGAAGTGCGGGATCATCGGCAACGTGGAATTATTCCTGCGCTTTGAGCAGAATCGGGCAAAGATCCTGAAGCGTGATCCCGGCGAGCTGGAGTGGGTCATTGCCCAATCGGTGAAGCTGAAGGCGGAAGTGGTCTCTGCCGATGAGCGGGAAGGTGGCCTTAGGCGGGTGCTCAACCTGGGCCATACAATCGGGCATGCGCTCGAAGCCGAAACCGGTTATCGCAAGCTGCTGCATGGGGAAGCCGTGGCCTGGGGCATGATTGCGGCCAACAACATCGCTCTAAGTGTGGGTCGCACGGACAGTGTGACCGCAGGACGCATCGCCGATGCGGTCCTGAGCCTCGGAAAGTTGCCCGAAGTCAGCGTTTCGCCGCGAAAAATTCTGGCGCGCTTGCAAGCCGACAAGAAAACGCAAAACGGAGTGGTTCACTTCATCCTTCCGCGGGAAATCGGGAAGGTGGAAGTCGCCAGCGACGTTCCCGAAAGCGCCGTGGTCGATGCCGTTGAAGAATTGCGCCGGCTTTCGCGCGGCGGAGGGGTTTGGGGAAAATAATTCATCGGAGACACAAATGGCGGAGACCGCCCAACAATACATCGCAAGAATGCTGGGTAATGTGGAAGGACAGGATGCGCTGAAAGTGCAGCGCGTGACGGCAGCGAAGCTGAAAAAACTCATCCGCGGATTAAAGCCCAAACAGCTGAGGTGGCAGCCGCTGCCGGGAAAATGGTCGATTGCGCAGATTCTCGCGCATCTTTCCGATGTCGAGATCGTCGTTAGTTGGCGGATGCGCTCCGTCATTGCTTCTGACGGAATCACGATTCAGCCATTCGACCAGGATGCATGGGCGTCGGTGTTCGAGTATGGAGACCGCGATCCGAGGCAGTCGCTTGAGGTGTTCCGCGTGCTGCGCAAAAACAACTTGGCAATGCTGAAGGCGTTGCCGAGAGAAGCTTGGGACCGTCACGGCATGCACCTGGAGCGCGGCAAGGAAACGGTCGCGCACCTGGCGCGCATGATCGCTGGCCACGACGTAAACCACACGACGCAGATCGAAGCAATCGTTGCCCAGCTGAAAAAGAGGAAGAGATAAGTTTCGGAGTTTCAAAGTAAGTTCGAAATTGAAGCTTTCCTTCACGCAAGATCGTGTCCTTTGTCGTTGTCGCTTTTGATCTTTACCCTTTGAGCTTTGAATCCAGACCCCCACCCCCAACGTCCCGTGATCGGCGCAGCGCCGGAAGGCGCAACCGACCAGCAATCTGCTGCACGCGTTGTGCGCGAGATGTTTACCTCCATTGCTCCGCGCTACGACTTGCTCAATCACGTTTTATCTTTCAATGTGGATCGGCTTTGGTGGCGGCGCACCGCACGGACATTTCGCCACGTTCTGAATCGTCCGGATGCGCGTGTGCTCGATCTCTGTTGCGGCACCGGCGACATGACCTTTGCCCTGCGCCGGGTGGCCAGCGACGGCTCAGCACAAATTATGGGAGCTGATTTCTCCCATGCCATGCTGCAGCGAGCATTGTCCAAATCAGACGAATCGCGGCTTGCCTGGATCGAAGCCGATGCCCTGAATCTGCCATTCCCCGATGCGCATTTTGATCTGGTGACGTCGGCTTTCGGTTTTCGCAACCTGGCTGACTATGATGCCGGCCTGCGCGAGATCGCGCGTGTCCTCCGCCCCGGAAGCGAATGCGGTATTCTCGATTTCGGTGAGCCTCAGGGAATGATGGGCGCGATCTATCGCCTTTACTTCAAGAACATCCTGCCGCGTGTCGGAACCCTGATCTCTGGAGTGCGCGGACCGTATGCTTATCTGCCCGCCTCAGTGCAGCGCTTTCCGGCGCCAGAGGAAATGTTGGAGCGCATGAAGCAGGCAGGATTCTCCGAAGCCACATGGACCCCTTACACGTTCGGAATTGCCGGGCTCTATCGCGGCCGCAAGTGAATCGTCTAGCCCGCCCCGCGCAGCAGCTTGCTTAAAGCCTCGATGTCTGCCCCGCCCACGTCCCCGATCACGAAGTAATGCAGGCCATTTTCAATCCAGTTTTCTTCGGTGAAGGAAAGGGCACGCGTAGTTCCCGAAGGCAAAGCGGCAGCCTCGCCGCCGCGATCCTGGAAGATGAACACAGAAATTTCATGTTTGCGCAGCTGGTAAATTAATTGCGCGCCCGGAGTCTGCCCCAGATAAGCAAGGCGCCCGCCAACTAGCGTGAAATCCGTCCCCTGTAGCTCAGGCAAATTAAAGCTGAAGGGAATTTTGCCCTGAAACCACGGCTTGACCGTATGCCGGTCGCTAGAGATCACATCCACAGGATTCGCGCTGGCCAGCGCCGCCACGTGCAGGTCGGCGAGTTCGCTGTAAACCAGCATCCGGCGGGCATTTTCGCGGCGCACAAAGAATTGCACTCCCAAAGACAAGATCACGACCAGCACGGCGGGAACGACCAGAAGCTTCCACAACCAGCCTGCCTGCGGCGATCTCGATTCTTTGCCGATGCTGTTTGTGATTTTCTTCCGGAACTCCGGGCTGGCCTCGTATTGCTTGCCGGCGGTGGCGATCGAGCGCTTGAGTTGAAGTTTCTCAAGCACGCGGCTGGCGCAATCGCCGCACGTCCGCAAATGCGCGCTGAGAGCGGGCGCATCCGACTGCGACAATTCACCGTCAAGATACAGGTCGAGTTTCTCGCTCCAGGTCTCACACGCCATGGCGCGCTCCTATGGACTTTTCTGTAAGCTGGCCGCGCAGCGCTTGCCGGGCGCGAAACAGGCGAGACATCACCGTGCCTATGGGAATCGAGAGAGCCTGGGCAATTTCCTGGTACGACATCTCCTCGACTTCGCAGAGCAACAGAATCTCGCGCAAGTGCACAGGCAATTGGGCCAGCGCAGCGCGTACGGTTTCGCGATTGGCCTGCTCCAGAAGCAGGCTCTCTGGAGTGGAATTCTCGCGAGCGGCATCAGGCGCGAGTTCCTCTTCTTCGATGGAAACGGTCACTTTCAGTCCCGACTTCGAACTTAAGAAGGAATTCCGCAGAATGCGAAACATCCACGCGCGGAAATTCGTTCCCAACTGGAATGAAGAGAAACCCCGCAGCGCCTTCGCGTAGGTTTCCTGCACCAGATCTTCCGCCTCCGCGCGATCCTGCGTGAGCCAGTGCGCGAAATTGTAGAGCTGATCGAGAAGCGGAAGAGACAGCGCTTCAAACGTAGTGTCAGGCAAGCGGGGCTGTGGCACCTCCATAGCATAAACTCCGAATGGCCCGCTTTATTCCCGCCGTTCACGAAATATTTGATGGGGAGGCACAGGAGTGCCGTTCGCTGAAAAAATGTCTCCACCGGTCCCGCCGGTGAGTGACGCTTCCGTGCAGGCCTACAGCGACGGGCAGTTGCACTGGATTATCCAGCACGGAATCTCGCCCGCGGGGATGCCGGCATCCGGAGAAGCCTTCCGCGACGAGGAGATCTGGCAGATGGTGCTCTACATTCGCCACCTGCCCCCAAAAGGTAGCTTAGGAGAGCCACAAGTTTACGGGGAGCGGCCCAAGCTCAAAGTCGAACTGAGAACTGAGAACAGAGAACAGAGAACAGAGAACAGAGAACAGAGAACAGAGAACAGAGAACAGAGAACTGTCTAGCTCGCCGCCGGGCGGAAGCTGTCAGCAAACGCGTCCACGACGGTATAGCGGATGACATGCTCATACTCTGGCCCGAGGAAGCGTCGCAGCTTTTCAGTATTCATGATGTACTGCCCGGTCATGTAGGGCATAGCCTGCGGGGGAATCGCGGAAATTTTCTGCTGCCAGAGAAAGTTCAACACCTGCCGCATCACCCACTTGCCCGGGACGCGAATGAGCTTGGCCTGTGCGATCTCGATGCAGCGCGCGAAACTAAGCGGATCGCCGCGGCCAGCTACGTTCAAAATGGTTAAGCGTTGAGTTTCCGGTTCGCGCTGCAGAATGTGGTTCATCAGCCGCGCCATATCGTCCACGTGAATGAACTGAATCTTGTTATCGAGGTAGCGCTGGCCCCGCGGCAACATGCAGGGAAGCCGCCGCCCGGAAGCCCGCATTCTCTCGGCGCGCGGACTCTTGCCGTTCGGGCTGCCCCGAAACGCTCCCATCAGATAATTCTCGATGCTGGCGCCGGCAAAAATATGCGGCCGCAGAATGTAGACGCTGCATCCACGCAAGGCCGTGCACCGCTGCTGCACAACCAGGTCGGATTCTTTCTTGTGGACAGCATATGGCAGCGTATGGGCCTCCAGCGGTGATTCTTCCGTCGCAGCCTGCGGGAAATCCGGGCCATAGGCCGAAACGCTGCTGGGAAAGATGAATTGCTTCACGCCGTCATCGCCGGTGCGATTGACCTCCGTGATCGCCTCCATGACCCGCGCGGTGCCGGCCACGTTGATCTGCCACATGCGCTCGACATCCAGCACGCCCGTGCGCACCGGATCAATCACAAACGCGAGGTGAACGACCGCGTGCGCATGGGTATCGCGCAGCAGTTCGTAGAGCGAGCGGGTGGAAGATTCCTCCCCCAGATCGAGGCGCTCAAACCGCATCTCGGCTTCGAAGCGTGGCGGGGCAACATCCACGCCAATCACCGAAAATCTTCCCAGCAGGGGTAAGAATCTGGCGCCCAAATTTCCGGCGACGCCGGTTACGACCACTACGGGCTTTGCCATCAGTTCGGTCTAGCAGCCGGAGCGGGCGCGGGAGCTTGCGCGGCGGGAGTCTGCGGCTGAGCAGCGGGCGCCATGGGACTCGGCGCCATGCGCGGACCTGCCACCCTCGGCGGCGCAGGCATTCCTGGTCCGCCCGGACCAAAATAAGCTTCGTTGGTTTCGACCTTATAAGAGCTGTTCAGCTTGTCCATCATTTCGCGGGAGCGATCGTTCTGCAGCTTGTTGTGGATCTCGTCCTTCGCCTGGTCCAGTGTCAACTTGTCTTTTTCGGTCACCTTGTAGATGTAATGTCCGCCAGAGTCATTGATGACTTGCGAAATTTCTCCGACGTTCAAATCGAAAACCGCGGCGTGCGCCGCCGGCAGCCCGGTTCGACGTATCTTCGGCAGCGCCACCGTGGGAGACTCGATCTTCATGCCAGCGGCTTCAAACGCTTCCTTCTGCAGTTTTAAGAAGTCTTCGCCAGCCGCGGCCCGAACGCGGAGTTCTTCGGCCAGCTTCGTCATGGCTTGCTCGTTCTGCTCCGTTCTTTCCTTATCGCCCTCTTCTTTCTCTTTGCGCTGCTCGTCCGTGAGCTTTTCGGGTCTCTCTTCCTCATCTTTCAAGTCGGCATCCGCCTGCCTGGTGCGGGGGATGAACAAGCGCTCCAAAGTCGCCTCTTCGTACATCTCAGGATGGTTGTTGTAATACTGCTCGATATCCTCGGCAGGCACCTTCGCGGCTTCTTCCTGCACGTGCCGTTGCAGGGAATTGGCGAGGAGTTGCATCCTGGCGAATTTCACCATCTCCTCGTATTGCGGAGTCTTGTCGAGACCTTCCTTCTGCGCGGCCTCCGACATGGCGATGAGCCGTGGCAAAACGCCCGCCAGTTGCTTCTTCAGCTGCGGAGTCATGTTGGGCGCGACGCCGCTGGCCAGTTTTTCGAATTCTGCCTTGGTGATAACAGTCTTGCAGTCGGCAGCGGAACTTTTCGGTGCAGTGGATTTTTCGGCCGTGGTGCTCTTGGCGGCCGCTCTGGACTGTGGCTGACAGATGCCCTCGACCGTGATAACAGCGGCATTGGCAGGAATCGAAGCTGACGTGTCTGCCGGCGCAGGCGGCCCCTGCGGTTTGGCAGACTCGGGCCGCGGCGGAGCGGCAGGAGCCGCCTGTCCCCAGGCTAATGTCCCCATCAGCACACACATCACCCAACTCATACGCATAAAACCCAACGCCTCCAAAGACTGGTCACTCGCAAAATTGGAAATACCGAGCAGGAAATCCTAGCACAATGCGGAGAGAAAGAACTCGCAATCCGAGAGCAACGCACTCGATCGATTTTGTACTATGGCTCGCTCGTACGTTCTTGGCGGTCGTTCTCTGCGAATTTTGCGTTCTTGGCTTTTAACGGTGTCGAGAGCGGGCATGCCCCTCCGAAGGAACTGCTTGGCGCATGCCGCGATTAGCGGCGATAATTCCCTCATGTCGGGAATCCCGGCCATTTCTTCGCCCGAACGCATGCGCGCCGAGAAGCGCACAGCCGCGGGCAATTCCGTGTTTGCCGCGCTGGTGATCACCGGATTGAAGATTGCCGTCGGCATTAGCACGGGAAGCTTGGGCATTCTTTCGGAAGCGGCGCACTCCGGGCTAGACCTGATTGCCGCCCTGGTGACTTTTTTTTCGGTAGGAGTCTCCGACAAACCGGCCGATGCCGACCATCAATACGGCCATGGCAAGGTCGAGAACTTTTCTGCGTTTGTGGAGACCGGTCTTTTGCTTCTCACTTGTGGCTGGATCATCTACGAAGCCGTCCTGCGTCTTTTCTTCCGGCATATCGAGATCGAACCTTCGGCTGCCGCGTTCGCCGTTATGCTGATCTCCATGGGAGTGGATTGGTGGCGCTCCCGCGTCCTTGGCCGGATTGCCAGTAAGTACGACAGTCAAGCTCTGGAAGCCGACGCGCTGCACTTCTCAACCGATATCTGGTCTGCGGGAGTGGTCGTACTCGGCTTGCTCCTGGTGTTGGTGGGGCGGACCTACAGGATCGACTGGCTGCGCGATGCCGATCCGATCGCCGGGTTGTTTGTTGCCGGCGTGGTGATTTCGGTCAGCTGGCGGCTGGCTCGCCGGACCGTGGACGCCCTGCTGGACGCCGCTCCCCCAGGCGTGCGCTCCCAGATCCAGGACGCCGTCTCCCACGTGGATGGCGTGCTGGAAGTCGACCGCGTCCGCATTCGCCGAGCTGGAAACCGCTATTTCGCCGACCTGAACGTAGGACTGGCGCGCACGGTAACGTTCCAGCGATCCGGCCAGCTCGCCGCCTCCGTATCCGCCGCGGTTCACCGCATCCTGCCCGATGCCGATGTGACCGTGCAGTCCTTGCCTCGGGCGCAACACACGGAAAACATTTTCGATCGCATTCGCGCGGTAGCGGCGCATCGAAATCTTAATGTTCACGATATCAGCGTGCAGGATTTCGCTGGACGCCGGCATGTCGAGCAGCACATCGAACTGGACGAGCGCATGAGCCTCAAGCAGGCGCATGACCAGGTGACCGAACTGGAAGCGGACATGCGCCGGGAGATCCCGGAAATTTTCGACATCCTGACTCACATCGAAAGCGAGCCCGCCACCATCGAACCTTCAGAAGAATTGTTGAACGATCAGAGGCTCGAGCGTCGGCTGAAGAAAGTCGCAGAGGAATTTCCCGAAATCCTCGACGTGCATGACTTCGTATTCAAGCGGGTGCGCGGGCGCCTGTTCGTCTCCTGCCACTGCACTTTGTCGGACGATCTCTCGCTCTCCCGTGTACACGACATCCAGACGGAACTGGAAATTCGATTTAAGCAGGCTGCGCCAGAGTTGTTCCGCGTACTCATTCATCCCGAGCCCAGTACAGATAATCGGAGATAACATTCGTGATTTCAGCACGTGCAATTTGGACTGACAAAGAACGATATATTGCCGAAGCCACCTCCCGTCACGCGATCGTGATGGACACAGCGGCAGAAAAGACCGCCAATACTCCCATGGAGCTGGTTCTCATCGCGTTGTGCGGATGCACGGCTTCGGACGTGGTCGGGATCTTGCGGAAAAAGCGTGAACCGTTTACCGGGCTCGAAGTTCGCGCCGAAGGCGAGCGCGCCTCGGGCTATCCTGCCGTCTATACGATGATCCGGCTGATCTATCGCGTGAGCGGGAGGGTCTCGCACAAAGCCATGGAAGACGCGGTGCGGCTCTCGAAAGAGAAATACTGCTCCGTGTCCGCCATGCTGCAAAATACGGCAGAGATTTCCGTCGAAATCGAATATGATGGCGCCGAGTTAGCAAAGTGAAAAGCCAAATGCGGGTCCTCTTTTTCAGTCAACCCGGCTGCCTCTCCTGTGAACTGATGAAGATCTTTCTCGAGGCGAAAGGCGTCGCTTTCGAGGAGCGCGACATCAGCGTCGACGCGGAAGCGCGGCGAACGATGATGGAAAAATTCGAAAGCTCCGAGACGCCCACGCTGGTGATCGAGACAGGCGAAACCCAGGAAGTCATTTTAGGATTTGATCCGACGGAACTTGATCGTCTCCTCGAGGGAATGCAATCATCCGGTCCGGTGACCGAAGCCTGAACTCGTCTTCATCCAACAGCGACGCGCATCCTCTTCGCGGGTATTTGTTCATCGCGTCCGCGGCATTTCTCTGGGGAGTCTCCGCTGCGCTCGGCCGCGCCGTATTTATCGGCAAAATGCAGCTGGCAGGTGAAGCCGCTCATCCCATTGATCCGTTGATCCTCTCGCAGACGCGGACTTCTTTCTCGCTGCTCGTGCTCCTTCCGCTGCTTGCGTTTCGTGGAGGATGGCAGCGAATCAAACTTCCCTCGGCGGATCTCAGGCGCTGTCTGGTCCTGGGCGTGTTTGGAGTGGCTGTATCGAATTACTTCTACTACGTCGCCATTCAGAAGACCAGCGTGGCCATTGCCATCGTCGTGCAATATACCGCACCAGTGTGGGTGCTGCTGTACGTCGTTGCGCGCGGGCAGCAGAAGTTAACGGTTCAGAAGGTCATGGCTGTTGTCGTGGCAATCACCGGCATCGCCCTGACGATCGGACTGATCGGGAACCCTTCACGATCGGCGCTTCATCTGGAGTCCTACGGTTTTATCGCGGCCGTGCTGGCATCTTTTTCATTCGCCTTCTACAACGTTGGCGGCCATCGCATTCTCGTGAATCATGACCGGTGGCGCGTGCTGATATGGACGCTGATCTCGGCATCGGTGTTCTGGATCTTTTTTAGTCCGCCGTGGAGGCTGGTTGCGGTGGGTTACTCCGCGACGCAATGGATGTTCTTGTTTATATTCTCGATGATCTCGGTGCTGGGATCGTTCTCGCTTTACTTTCTTGGTCTGCAGTATCTCGAGCCCTCGCGGGCGATCATCGCCAGTTGTCTCGAGCCTGTTTTTTCCATCGTCCTTGCGGCTGTTTTGCTGGGGGAAGGAGTACGCGCCATTCAAACACTGGGAATTGCGCTGGTCCTGTCGGCCATCGTTATCGTGCAATTGCCCGGGCGTGGTTCGGTTCCCGACGCCGTGGTGGTCGATCCGATCGAATAGGGCGCCGTTACCTGTTGCTGGATAAACGTGTTATCGGCTGAGGAGATGAAAATACCGACGCGCCTTTTTCACATCGCGCGCAATTTGCTCGCGCAGCGCTTCCACGGAAGGGAATTTGATTTCATTCCGAAGCCGGTCGAGGAAGCAGATCTCGACTTCGGTATCCGGCGTGAGTTCCAGGGGATGAAAGTTGAGCAAATGCGTTTCGATGGCGAATAGCTCCGCGCCAAAGGTTGGCCGATTGCCAACGTTTGTGACCGATTCGAATCGTTCCGCGCCAACCCGCGTGCAGGTGATATAAACGCCATCATTCGGCACCAATTCTTCATAGCGCGCGAGATTAATGGTGGGGACGGTGTACTTCGACCCGAAACCTCGTCCGCGCCCGGGTGCACTCAAGATGCAGAACGGGCGGCACAGCAGATGCCGAGCTCGGCTGACGCGCCCCTCGCGCACAAGTTTTCGGATCTGGCTGCTTGAGACCTGTTCTCCACGCAGCGTCATCTCCGGATAAACCTTCAGCTCAAATCCCATCTCGCGTCCGAATTCAGCCAGCATTGCGGTGTCACCCGCCGCCTTGTGGCCAAATCGAAAGTTGAAGCCCTCGTGCACCTCGCGGGCGTGCAGTCTCTTCTTGAGAATGCGTTCCGCAAATTGTCGGGGCGTCATCAGAGAGAGATCGCGTCCAAATGGGAGAAGCAGCACAGCGTCGATTCCAGTTTGCGCCAGCAGGCGGAGTTTCTCCGGCGTGGGAGTGAGGAGCTTTAAGCTAGACTCCGGCCGCAAAATCCGCGCCGGGTGGGGCTCGAACGTCACCGCAACCGCTTTCGCTCCGCTCTGCCGGGCGCGCGCAACAATCTCGCCAAGCACATGCGCGTGCGCGCGATGCACGCCGTCGAAATTTCCCACGCTCACCAGCGAAGGACCGAAGTCCGCAGGGACGTCCTCGAGTTTGTGAAATACCTGCATAAAATTGCGATTATCAATTTCCGAGTGCAAACCACTGTCGCCCGAGGATCAGTCGGAGCAATCGCCAATCGGCAATCAGAAATTAGAAATCAAATCTCAAACTCCAGCTTCATCCCATCATGCGCGAGTCGCACATGCCGGGGCAGGGAAGCGTTGGTCGCCTCGTGCGCCAGATCATGGCAGATATGCGTGAAGAAGGCTCGCTTCGGCTTGAGCTGATCCACGATGGCCAGCGAATTCTTCACCGTCGAGTGCGTTGGATGGGGCTTGTGCCGCAGCGCATCCAGAAAAAGGACGTCAAGGTCCTCAAGTTGCCTCATCGACGGTTCCGGAATCTCGCTGTGATCCGTGAGGTATGCCGCCGATCCGAAGCGGTAGCCGTAAATCTGCGTTTCCCCATGGATCAGCGTCACCGGCTCAAACTCTGCTCCAAACACATTCACCGGACCATCAATCGGCCTAAGTTCAAGCAACGGCAGTCCGCCGAATTTGTAATCCGCTTCAAAGATGTACGCGAACATCTTCCGCAGAAAAGCCGCCGCATCGGGACGCGCATACAGAGGCAGTTTGTTCGGCTTGTGTCGATAGCTGAGCGGCCGCAGATCGTCAATCCCGAGGATATGATCGGCATGCGTGTGCGTATAGAGCACGGCATCCACCCGCGTGATGTTTTCGCGAATCGCCTGCGTATAGAAATCAGGAGTCGTATCGATGAGCACGACTTTGCCTGCGTACTCGAGCATGATGGAGGGCCGCGTGCGCCGGTCGTGCGGATCGTTGGAGTGGCACACGGCACAGTCGCATCCGAGCGTGGGCACGCCCATCGAGGTCCCACTGCCCAGCACGGTCAAGATTGCTTTCATCTTCCCGCTATTCTCTCTCTTTGCTATGAACTTCGCTGCGAACCAAGGTTAACGTCCGCCCGTTCCCGTGGCGGGGCCTTTTTGCGGCGGGCGCGCCAGCGCGTTGGTCACTTCGACATACGCCATGCGCAGCTCATACAAGCTGTTTTGCAGGAAATTCTGTTCCGCCGGCGTCAGGTTTCCCTTTGTTTTCTCCGCGATGAGACTGATCGTATCGATGGTTTGCCGTGCGCCTAGTATGTCCACGCGCGGCTGCGCTCCCTGCTCGCGCATCAGGCCGAGCTGCATCATAGCCGTCATGTAGAGCGAAGCCAGGAAGCGCTCGAAGGTCATCTCGAAATCCTTGGCGGAGTGACCGCTCAACTCGACCTCCGAATCCAAATCCTTCGACGATGCGCGATACGCGGCCGCGCCTTCTTCCTGTTCGGCAGCGGTGGGAGGCTCCGGCATATTGCGCTCTGGAGCGGTACCAGTCTGGGCTGCCGGCGGAGGCATTTTTGGCGCTTCCTGCGGAGCTGGTGGCACGGCTTTTGGCGCCTCCTGTTCTTCGGAGGCATCCTTGCGCAATTCGCCCTCCGAAGTGAACAATCGACGATCGGTTACGGTGAATCCGGATTCAGTTTTTTTCTCAGCCATAATTCTTCCCCAAGAAATGATTCGAAATTAAATTTCAGGCGCGGCGCTGTCCGAGTGCTGGTTCGCTAGTCTGGGAATGCTCGTCGAAAGGAAACGAGATTACGGTGCCCTTCGCGTCCCCGATTTGCACCTGACGCCCCGGAACGATGAATTCAGGCCGAATGTACCCAAGCGCTACACTCTTTTCTCCGCCAGAAGTTCCGACCGCAGTCGTGCTGGTAATCTCACCAACATCTTTGTCTCCGGACCGGATTTTCGTGCCGCCCGCAATCGAAGCCGTCCCCTCAAGCAGGAATCCTGCAAACCCGCGATGCACTGCCCCCCGGGACCGTATGCGCTCGACGATTTCCTGGCCGATATAGCACCCTTTGTTGAAATTTAAAGCCCGATCCTGTCCGGTTTCTTGCGGCAAATCTCGTTCGCGAATGTCGACTCCATATTGCGGGATCCCAGCGAGAACCCGCCGCATCTCCAGCGCTTCAAAACCGACCGGAGTCGCGTCAGCTTTTACTGCCGCATCCCACAGTGCTCGAACCTGTGCAGGAGCAAGCCAGATCTCGAAAGACTCTTCCGGCGTGTCCTCGCCACGCACAATCGTGCACTGGACGCATCCGCAGTCGCACTCGCACTGCACGTCGTGAAGTTGCAGAGGCGGCACTTCGGCGATTTCCAGCCCTATCGAGCGCAGCACTGTGCGGGCCGACGGTCCCGCCAATCCGATTGCCGTCAGGTGCTCAGCGAGATTCGTCACCTCAACGTCATCCATGATGATGTAGTGATCGAAGGTGGCCAGGATCTTCTCGACCTGGCTGACGTCGGTATCGACGGTGATTGACTCGCCGCGATTGTAGGCATACAGATCACCGAGAATGTGTCCCTGCGGATTCAGCAGGAAGGCGTAAACGCCGCTTCCCGCGGCCAGATCGCGGATGTTGTTCGTCACCATGCCATTGAGCCAGCGTATGCGATCGTCGCCGGTCAGCGAGATTTTCGCCCGATACCCTAGATCGTAGACGCCGCAGGCGGCGCGCATTGCCCGCAGTTCCTGCTGCGGATCAGAGAAGCAGGCGGCCGCAGTCGCGCCGCGATACTCGCCCAGTCGCTTGGCGCCCAATCCTTCCCCGTGAGCTTGTAATGCCGTTACCCGAGCCATACCAATGATTCGATTATAGCGATTGTGTTAACGTTCCTGCCGTGCACTCGAAAAACGACCAGCAAAGGCCAGCAACCAGAAAGATTGCTGTGATCCCCGGAGACGGGATTGGCAAGGAAGTCATTCCCCAAGCCGTTCGTGTGATCCAGGCGACGGGCGCTCCTGTGGATTTGACCGAGTTCGATTGGGGCGCGGATCGTTATCTGCGCGACGGAACCACGGTGCCGCCGGATGGATTCGCCATGCTCGCGCGCGACTTCGACGCGATCCTTCTCGGGGCATTTGGCGACCCGAGGGTGAAGACGAACATCCACGCCAAAGAGATTCTGCTCGGCATGCGCTTCAAAATGGATCTCTACGCGAATGTGCGTCCGGTACGGCTGCTCGACTCCGCCTTGTGTCCTCTGAAAGGAGTCGAACCAAAAGATGTGGATTTTGTCGTACTTCGCGAAAACACCGAAGGTGTGTACACCGATGCCGGGGGAGTTTTCAAGCAGGGCACTCCCGATGAAATCGCCACGCAGGAAGACATCAATACGCGCAAAGGCGTGGAGCGGATCATCCGCTACGCTTTCGAATATTGCCGCGAGCACCGCAAACTCGACGGCTCGCCGCGCGTCAAGGTCTTAATGTGCGACAAATCGAATGCGATGACTCACGCCGGCAGTCTCTGGCAACGTGTTTTCAAAGAGGTCAGCAGCGAGTATCCGCAGATCACCGCGCAGCACATGTATGTGGACGCGCTCTGTATGCAGATGGTCCGCGATCCGCGCCAGTTCGACGTGGTCGTCACCAATAACATGTTCGGCGACATCATCACCGACCTCGCTGCAGGATTGCAGGGCGGCCTCGGCATGGCGGCCAGCGGGAACATCCATCCCGGCCGCACGTCTATGTTCGAACCCGTGCACGGGTCCGCCCCACCTCTCGCAGGAAAAAATCAGGCGAATCCCTTCGGCGCGATCCTGACCGCCGCGATGATGCTGCGGCATTTGGGAATCGCCAAAGAAGCCGACAAGATCGAAGCCGCGGTGCTCGAAGCCGTGCGTCAGAAGAAGACTACGCACGATATCGGCGGAAAGTCTGGTACGAGGGAAGCGGGTGAGTGGGTGGCTCAACAGGTCGGCGTATAGGGCTACGTCGTCATGGGCCAACTCGAACGATCCCTACTACCTGAGACTACGCTCGCACCCCCGCCAGCAGCGCCAATTCCCGCCATTTCCAATGGCAATCCACATCCACAAAACCGATCTCGCGCAACCAACCCAGCTGAGTCTCCAGATCCAGCAACTTGTTCGACGGATCCTCCGTCTCCACAGTGAAACCGATGCGCAACAAAAATCCCTCGTGCAGTCGCGGGCTGGGCGATGCCACGTGCTCCAGATTGCAGAATACCCCGCCCGGATTCAGCAGATCGTAAATCTCCCGGTAAAGCGACCGCTTCCGCTCGTGCACGAGATGATGAATTGCGAAGCCGGAAATGACTGCATCAAACCTGCCCAGGTCAGGCAAAATCTCATCCAGATTCTGCGTCTGCACGGAGACTCTCCGATCATTCGCAAAGCGCTTCCGCGCTGCCTCCAGCATCGTGGGAGAAAAGTCGAGCGCCACACAATCGCTGTCCGGACGTTCCACCTGGACCAGCGCCAACAGGCGCCCATCACCCGTGCCCAGATCGAGGATCCGCTGCGCCTGCGGCGGCACCAATTCCAGCAGCGCGGCTTCGCCTTCTCCGCGATGGCTAATCGAGTCGGCGCGCCCCAAATAGTTACGGACGTGCTCGCGCGACGTCCAAAGATTGACCGGCCCTTCGGTGTTCACGACAGAAACCATACCGAAACGTATACACTCAATGGAAATGAGTCGAATCCAACGGCACTCCCGATCGGCCGGGTGGCTGATTCTCTGGGTCATACTGGCGCTCGCGACCAGTGGGATTTCTGCGCTCGCCCAAAGCCCGCAGCCGACCGACAAGGACCCCGCCCAAGCTGCGCCGCAGCAAACTAAGCCAGCCCCGCCTCCCACTCAAACTCCAGAGCAAAAAGAACAGCAGAAGGACCAGGAGTCCCCGAAAGATCAGGAAAAGGATCAGGAAAAAGAGGAGCCCAAGATCACCCCTCGCCAGGCTGAGGAGCTATTCCACTCGGTTGACGAGATCCTCGATTTCGACAGCAAGCAGACCGGCTTGCCCATCAGGAAGGAAGTGAAGCGCCGCCTGACCAGCCGCGACGAAGTGGTCGCCTATCTGACCAAGCATCTGAACGATGAAGACGTAAAGCGCTTGCGCCGCTCCGAGCTCGTGCTGAAAAAATTTGGTCTACTGCCGCATGATTTCGATCTGCAGACATTCCTGGTTGCACTGCTGAAAGAAGAAGTCGCGGGCTACTACGATCCGAAGACGAAGACGGTCAACCTGCTCGACTGGGTGCCGATTGAAGAGCAGGAACCCGTGATGGCTCACGAGCTCACGCACGCCTTGCAGGATCAATCCATCGGGCTCGAGAAATGGATGAAGAAAGGCGACAAGGATCTCGGCGAGATCCGCAAAAATCCCACGCCCCGCGACATCGAAAACGATGAGATCGACGATGTCCGCGAAGCCGTGGTCGAAGGCCAAGCCCAGGCAATGATGTTCCAGTATGCGCTCGCGCCCACGGGCCACACCATCACCAA
>Ga0209060_10002662_pt1 | contig 16237 bp, 16 predicted proteins | sample Coa_R1_8_FD_187155 | JGI IMG/M metagenome (GOLD analysis project Ga0209060, IMG submission 187155) | Surface soil microbial communities from Centralia Pennsylvania, which are recovering from an underground coalmine fire - Coalmine... | ecosystem: Environmental > Terrestrial > Soil >...
CTATTATGACAGCACTTTGAAAGAAGAAGGTTTTATGTTGGAGTTGCTGGATGAAAATAATAAAGCAACCGCTGTTAATAATCCTTATGACAGCAAATATTATGCTGTTGACAGCGGCGATGCAGTCATTAATATCAAAGGAAGGCTGAGAGTGAATTATAAAAATCACGCTCCCGACCAAAAATACCTGAGTGAAAATAATTTTCCTACAACAACACCCTTGCAGATTTCCGCTCTTGATATCAATGATGGTTTTGTGATTGAAGAGAATGGATATTTCTATGAACAGTCTGAAGTAACCAATATGGGTTATTGGGCTTGGAAAAAATTAGCCGAGCTTTTGCCTTATGATTACAATCCGGAATGAAGGAGTTTGTTGTTTGTAGTTCTGCGAAATCAACTTTCAATATAAAATGTAAATTGGTTTTAAAGCATCTGCCAATTTCAAATTGCTACTCGCAATACATGAAGTTGAATTTGTTAATAAATTTCGAACTGAAGAACTACAAACAACAAACCATAAACTACAAATTACCCCATTATTTTTTTCCACAACTCCGGAATTCTTTTTATCCAAACAATCTCTTGCATTTTTTGCTTGGCTTCTGCTGCCGGATAACCGAAATAAGTTTTATTGCCTTCCAATGAAGATGGAACTCCACTCTGCGCAAGCACTACTGCATTATCACCAATCGTCAATGTTTTGCTGATGCCAACTTGTCCCCAAAGAATAACACCATTACCGATTTCAACTGCTCCGGCAATACCAACCTGTGCAGCAAGCAAACAATTTTTTCCAAGCACAGTATCATGACCTATATGAACCATGTTGTCAATTTTTGTTCCGCGACCGATTAAAGTATCGTGACTCACTCCGCGGTCGATTGTGCAACCCGCACCAATCTCCACATCATCTTCAATAACAACGCGACCACAGCTCGTCATTTTTTTATACCAGACTTCTCTGTCTTTTTTTGTGTTGTAATAAAATGCATCTGAGCCAATCACTGTTCCTGCCTGAATAATAACATTATCTCCAATTACGCAATGTTCGAGAATCGTAACATTCGGATGAATAACACAATTTTTGCCGATGCTTACACGATGACCGATGAAAGCATTTGGATAAACATAAGTTCCTTCTCCAATAATAGTTGAATCGCTAATGAGTTTTGTTGCCGGTTCAAACGGGCGAAAATGATTTACAATTTTAAGATAAGCTTCAAAAGGATTATCAACAATAAGCAGTGCTTTTCCCTCTGGAAACTCGGTTTTTTTGTTAATAATGATGAATGTTGCTAATGATTGAATACACTTGCCATAATATTTCGGATGGTCAACAAAAACCAAATCACCATTTTCTACTTTATGTATTTCATTGATGCCTGTAGCAATTCCATTTTTATGGCCAACGAGCTCAGCGCCGATGAAATCTGCAACCCACTGAACAGACACGGGTGAAGGAAACTTCATAAAAAATATTTTTGCAAACCTACTGATAAACCTCAAAGTTCATCACGCGTCATTTCCCATTCTTCATGTGAAACTTCCATCATTCTTGTGGTTATTACTAAGAAAATGCTCTTTCCGGTCATTATTTAACTTTTTGAGAAAAAATATTTTCACCGATTTTTTTGATGGAAACAGAGATGAAAAATGAAAATCATTAGTGCACTAAAAATTATTCATGCAATGAACCCAAAAAAATAAATCTCTTGAAACGCAGTGCTCATCAATGTTTCAGAAGAAATGAAATTGAAATGAAGAAATGAAATTGAAAAATGATTTTCAATTTGGTTAATGAACTTTCAAAATGTGGTCGATTGCAGTTAGCGATTTCCACACGCAAAAAAAAAATGTGAATAAAATTTATTGAAATATTTTTTTAGTTAGGGAAATTTATTTTTAATATTGTGTAGGGAAATTTATTTCCTGGTACTTACTAACCCATCCATATATTAAAAAGTCCCGCAATTGCGGGATTTTTTATTTTCTTCCGGTGAATAAAAACAAAATCATTACAGGCAAAAACACAATTCTTCATAGGTGAAAACAAATGCCCCTCAATATTTCATCATTCACAAACCGTTCAACGTGCTTTCTCAATTCACTTCTCAGGAAGGAAAGAAAACGCTGAAAGATTATTTTGATGTGCCTATCGATGTGTACTCTGTCGGCCGGCTTGATTACGATAGCGAAGGATTATTGATTCTTACTAATGATAAAGAACTGAACCATCATTTGCTCAATCCGAAATTTGAACACGAGCGAGAATATTGGGCGCAGGTGGAAGGAAGGATTGATGAGTCTGCAGTTCTGAGTTTAGAGTCTGGAGTTCAGATTTCCATCGACGGAAAAATCTACAGGACTAAAAAATGCTTTGCAGAAATATTTTCTGTCGAGCCAAAAGTTGCTGACAGAAATCCTCCGATAAGATTCAGAAAAAATATTCCAACAAGCTGGGTTCGATTAATATTAACCGAAGGGAAAAATCGTCAGGCAAGAAAAATGTGTGCTGCTGTTGGCTTCCCGGTTTTACGATTGATAAGATTCAGGATTGAGAAGATTACTATCGATGGATTAGAGCCCGGGGAAATGCGAAGTATGAGCAAAGGGGAAATCTATGCACTACTAAAAGTTCAGAGTTGAGAGTTAGGAGTTCAGAGTCTCGAGCTCCCGACTTTGAATATAAAGCTGCAGCTTTTTACATGGACTAATAACTCTGAACTCTCAACTCTGAACTATTCCTTATCTTTCCAAACTAAATTTTCATTCATGCTGAAATCAATGACAGGCTTTGGTCGCGCTGAGCAAACAGTTGGGGGAAAAACTTTTTTGGTAGATATAAAATCTCTCAACGGCAAACAATTCGATTTGCAATTGAAGCTGCCGGGATTTTTGAAGCCATATGAATTTCAAATCCGAAAGCTGATTTCAGAAAAACTCGGACGCGGAACATTAGACTGCACCATTAGCCTGAAGCAAACCGGCAATGCAAAACCTGTGAGCATTAATACTGACCTTGCAAGAGCATATCATAAAGCATTGGCTGAATTATCTGCCGAATTAAATCTTGACCCATCAAATATTTTGAGCACGCTGGTGAAATTGCCTGAAGTAATCACCCCAACGAGCGATACATTATCGGACGACGAATGGAAGGAATTTGAGAAAGTGATTTTGTCTGCCATTGATGATTTGAATGTTCATCGTCTTGATGAAGGCAAATCGCTCGAGCAAGATTTACTGCTCCGCATCGATAATATCAGCAAGCAACAGGAAGAAGTGATTAAAATGGAACCGATGCGTCAGGTGAAAATCAAAGAAGGCTTGAAGAAAATGCTGGAAGAAAATGTGGGCAAAGAAAATTATGACGCAAACCGCCTTGAGCAAGAGATAATATATTATATCGAAAAGATTGACATCAGCGAAGAGCAGGTACGCCTTAAAAATCACTGCGATTATTTCAAAGCCATTTTGCAGGAGCCTGATGACAGCAAAGGAAAAAAGCTTTCTTTCATACTGCAGGAAATCGGAAGGGAAATCAATACTACAGGCTCCAAAGCTTACGATTCAACTATCCAAAAATTTGTGGTGCTGATGAAAGATGAGTTGGAGAAAGCAAAGGAGCAAATTCTAAATGTGCTGTAATTAATAGCAAGTAGTAAGTAAAAAGTGGTAGGTAATCTTATTTTTGCAAAAATTTTCGAATTGAAAAAAACTTTCTTATTTCTCATTTCTTATTCCTTATTTATCACCTCCTGCATTCCCTCCATCGATGTCTTCGAAAAAGATGCCGCCATTCCGCAACATCAATGGCAAAGCAGCTTTCAGCCTCAGATCACTTTCACCATCAAGGATACTGTTTCCAGTTACGATATTTATTTAGTCGTGCGTCACACCGATGCATACAATTTTAATAATATCTGGATAAAAGCAACTGTTCAGCAACCCGGCGATTCCGCCATCCGAAGCCAGCGATATAATCTTGCTCTCGCAACAAATGAAAAAGGCTGGCTCGGAAGCGCTATGGATGATATCTACGAACATCGTGTGTTGATTCAATCCCAAACAAAATTCAAAAAGCCCGGCGATTATCATTTCACGCTTGAGCAAGTGATGCGCGAAGACCCGTTGCAGCATGTGCTGAACGTGGGCGTGAGAGTGGAGAAGTCAAAACAGTAATGTGCGGATTTGGGAATTTGCAAATGAGCAAATGAGTGCCTGTTAATATTTAGTCTCTTCAATTTAAATTCTTATTTTTTGACCTAAGCTATAGGATTGCTATTAAACATCATTGCTTCCGCCGCGGCGGATCATCTGTAGACATCCTATTGAGCACCTTATAAACTCCAACTATCTATTATTTAAGTTTTCAAAATCACTGATTCATTATTTTTATCTTCACGTCACATTTGAGTTTGAATGAAAAACAGAAGGCTCATTATTGCAACATTCGTTTATTGGTTCCTGCTGGTTTACATTATTCTTGCCTCAGGCTGGTGGTTCATTGCTTTGCAGCAGCAGAATATGCAAATGATGGATTATAAATTGCAACAACTAAAGCAGGATGATATTCATTATATTGAAAAAACTGAACGCATACAATCTGAAGCAGCAAGAAAAACAGCCCGCAATATTGGCGAGGGCAGCACATTTCTCATTGTCATTATTGTTGGTGCTGCATTTATTTACCGCGCAGTGCGAAGGCAATTCCGCCTGCAGCAACAACAGCAGAATTTCATGATGGCTGTCACACATGAACTGAAAACGCCAATCGCTGTCGCCAAGCTTAATCTGGAAACTTTACAGCGATATAATCTGGATGAAGAGAAACGAAAAAAAATGATTAGCGCTGCGTTGCAGGAAACAAACAGGCTGAACACGCTCGCAAGTAACATTCTTGTTTCATCACAGCTTGAAGGCGGCAATTACAATATTTCGAGAGAAGAGATTGATTTTTCTTCGTTCATAAAAAATATAGCAAACGATTATCAAACTCGTTTTATAGAAAGAAAATGGCAATCGGATATTGAGCCTGATATTGCTATCAAAAGCGATACATTATTATTACAAATGCTCGTCAATAATCTCATCGAAAATGCCATTAAATATTCACCTAAAAATTCATTGGTTCATATTGAGCTGAAAAAAGAGAATAGTCATGCATTGTTGAAAGTGAAAGATGAAGGCATTGGAATTCCTGATAATGAAAAGAAAAAAATATTTGAAAAGTTCTATCGCGTGGGTAATGAATCCACAAGAACTTCGCAGGGAACCGGACTTGGTTTGTATCTATGCAAAAAAATTGCTAAAGACCATTCAGCGCAAATTACTATCACTGACAATTCACCGGCAGGAAGTATTTTTACAGTGAAATTTTAATTCCAGATTTTCAAGAGAGTTAAAACGACCTTCAATACATAGAATGAATGAGCACAGAAAAAAAGATATCTATTCTTTTGGTGGAAGATGAAGAGAATCTTCACGAAGCACTGAAGCTAAACCTTGAGCTCGAAGGCTATGAAGTGACTTCTGCTTTTGATGGAGCGCAGGCTCTAAAATCAATAGAGCAGGAATATTTCAACCTTATTATTCTGGATGTAATGTTGCCCGGGATCGATGGAATCAGCATCACTGAAACCGTTCGTGTGAAAAACAATGACGTGCCGATATTAATCCTCAGCGCAAAAAACACCAGCGCAGACCGTGTGCTTGGATTGAAAAAAGGCGCGGATGATTATCTCACTAAACCATTTAATCTTGAAGAATTGTTATTGCGAATCCAAAAACTGGTTGAAAAAAACAAACGGATCGAATCTAAAACTTTAGTTGGCGACAAATATTCATTCGGCAAAAACACGATTGATTTCAAAGCGCAGGAAGCGATGAATAAAAAAGGGAAGTGCATTGAGCTCAGCAAAAAAGAAACAATGCTGCTCAAGCTGCTGATTGAAAATAAAAACGAAGTAGTGACAAGAGAAAAAATTCTTCAGGCAGTCTGGGGGTATAATGTTTATCCAACCACAAGAACCATCGATAATTTCATTCTCAGCTTCCGCAAATATTTTGAAGACGACAGCCGAAACCCGAAATATTTTCATTCTGTGAGAGGAGTGGGATATAAATACAGTGAATAGGCAATGGTGAATGGTCAATTGTAAATAGTGAATAATAAGGTGAGTGGTCAACAAATATTTTCAGTGAATTCCAATTCTGGAAATTCACCATTGACTATTCACCATTCACCGCTACACTTCATTAATATACTTGATAATATGCTCTGCATTTTGAAGCATATTCTCCATGTCAGTGGGATTATAATCCGGAGTATATAAATTCATTTCGCAACTGCTTAAGATATTTTGCAATTGATAGATTGCATCATCATCCCAGCCTTTTGCTTTCAATTGTATGGCAATATTGTATTTGTTCAATTCGCTCGCAGGCAAATTTAATTTATCAGAAAGCGCTTCCCATATTGCTCGGTTTAATTCTGCATAAAATCCTTTGTGGTCTCCATTTCCAAGCAATCGCTTCGTTCTTGCCAAAGGGTCAACAATTTCCACAGTATGAATAAAAGATATTTCAACTTCTTTCTTTGCTTGTTCCAAAGCTGCTGCTTGTTTAAGTACTTCTTCTTTTTTCAGCGATGTTGTATTATGTATCCACAAAAAAAGACCAACACAAATAAGGATGATAGCTGCGAAAATCCATTCCAGATGGTCAACTACAAAAGTCTTTATTGTGTTCAGCACATTTTCACTTGATTGTGTTGACATGTTTTTGCTCAAAGAAGATGACGATTGTTTTTTCGCTGCTGAAGCATCAAAATGCAAAGCCTGGCTTTGCAATGTTTTATAGGAATTAGTGGAAGGGTCGAAATAAGAAAAGCTAATTGCAGGAATATCATAGCTCCCTGCTGTTTTGGGAGTGAACACATATTCAAAAGTCTTCGAGCCTTTCATCGGCGCGATTGTTTTGTCGATATTTTCTTTTGAGCTTGTCCCATACGTATCAATATTTGAGGGCCATTGAACCTGTGGCGCATCAACAACAGGAATATTACCGCTTCCGTTCACAGTCACTTTTAATGTCGCCGCATCTTGCGCTGCAACATTTTTTTTATCAATAGAAGCATCGATATTAAAATGTCCGACTGCGCCATTGAAATCTGCAGGCTTGCTGATTTCCGGTAAAGGTTTCACAGTAATCGTGAGCGGTTTGCTCGTGAGTGTAATGTGTTCTTGAACATCTTCGCCGGATTCGTCGTCGTTAATCTGGTCAAAAAGATTTTGCCAAATGCTATTTGAGCGATGCGCTTTTCCAGATGATTTTATATAATGAACAGTATTCTCCACTTCCACCTGGCTTAATTCAACAGGGCCAGCTTGCAATGGAATCAATTGCGCTTTGCGAATGACATGAACAGTGAAAGGTTTGCCATTTACATTTTCAACAGTAGCAGCATCATTATTCGGATCAATCATATCATACACACTAAATCCGTTCAGAGAAGGGTGTTTAGTAACCCTCGATTCAGATTGAAGTCTTGTATATAATTTATAAGTTGCAACTATCGGTTCGCCAACATAGCAAGTGTTTTTATCCACCTGCACTTTCACAAATAAATTTTTCTTTGTTTTTTCAGCCATATTTTCTCCGGGCCTAAGCACATAATCTTTATCATCAGCTACAGGCTCACGTGGCATAGAAGGCACCAGCATCGGATTGATATTACCTGAATTTCCTGTGCTGCTTGTTGTCACTTCAACTGTTACCGGATTTGAGCGCATGGGTTTCCCATCTACTTCTGCAGTTGCTCCCTGAATCGTGAAGTTGCCTGTCTTGTTGGGTTGAAGAATAAAAGAAACTCCTTTGTATTGCGACATGTTTCCATTCACAATCGTCATGCCGCTGGATTGCATCGGTCCTTCTACAACATGAAAATCTGGAAATGCAGGTGGTGTAAGCCGTTCAATTTGTTTTGCATTTTCTACCACAAATTCAACCTGCACATAATCTCCCCTGCCGATTTCTTTGCTGCTGATAACGGTTGTAAATTTCACTTGCTGGGCTAATGATGTAGCAGAAAAAAGCAAGATGAAAAAAGCAGTAAAATGAAATCGTACAAATGGAACGATAACCTTAAAATTTATTTGTGCAAAATTCATAACAAACCCATCATATCCGTTATTGCAAATATAAAAATTGATGGCTAATGAAGTTCATTCAATATTTCTTTGAGCACAGATTTTGGGAGATTATTAAGATTTTAAGAACTTCTAACTGGAAACTATAGTCTGGAAACTTCTTTACAAATCTCCCAGTTGCGGTCTGATGATAATCTCTTCCACAGTTGCCTGCGGCGATAACTGCGATGAGGCATAAATCATGTGAGCAATATCATTTGCTTCCATAATGCGTTTTTCATCAACGCCGCTGCCAATCCATGAATCAGTATAAACAGCTCCGGGATAAACTGCTGTTACTTTTATGCCGAAAGGCTTCATTTCTTCCCGCAGGTTTTTTGAAAATCCTGCCAGCGCAAATTTGCTGATGCTGTAAGAACCTCCATTGTTATAAGCTTTCAATGATGCGATGGAGCACATGTTGAAAATATGAGCTCTCGAACCATTTGAATTTTCCTGTTTCATCATTCGTGGCAACAACTTTCTTGTCAAATGATAGGCGCTGTATAAATTAATGTTCATCATTTCTTCGAGCGTCCCTTCTTTTTCATCATGCACATTTCCGGGAAGAAAATTGCCTGCATTGTTAATAAGGATATCAATTGAAATGCCAAGGCTCAGAATCCACTCCCCTAATGCTTTTGCTTCTTCGCTTTTGCTGATATCAAAAGCTTTTGCTTTGATGTTGACAGAAGGAAATTTTGTTTGAAACTCTTCCATCGTTTTGTATAGCGCGATGTCATTTCTGGAGCTCAGGTATAAATTATAATTATTAGCTGCAAACTTTTCCGCAATCGCTTTTCCCAATCCGCGCGAAGCTCCGGTGATGATAATATTCATATTTACGATTTAAGATTTGTGACATTCTAAATCATCTGTCAAATTTAACTGCAAACAAATTATGATAATATTCTTCTAACATCACAAATCGTACATTGCAACATGAAATATAGGCATCTTTTCTTTGATCTTGACCACACGCTCTGGGATTTTGAGGCAAACAGCAAGCTGACGTTAAGCGAAATTTATCATACTCTCAAACTTGAAGAAAGAGGTGTTCATGATTTTAATTTGTTCCATAAAAATTACCTTATTCACAACGATAAATTGTGGGAGCGTTATCGAAATGGTTTTATTAAAGTGGATGAACTGCGATGGAAAAGAATGTGGCTGAGTTTGCTTGATTTTAAAATCGGTGATGAAGCATTGGCAAGAGAAATGGGAAATCTGTTTCTTGATTTACTGCCTTCGAGAAAATTATTATTCCCTTATGCCGTTGAAATTTTAGATTACTTAACAGAAAAAAAATATCAGCTTCATTTAATCACGAACGGATTTGAAAAAACACAGCATAGCAAATTGATAAATTCAGGTATTGATAAATATTTTAAAGAGGTAATTACTTCCGAAAGCTCGAACAGTTTAAAGCCTCACAAAGAAATTTTTGATTATGCTTTCGCAAAGACCGGAGCGAAAAGAGAAGAAAGCATCATGATTGGAGACAGTCTTGACGTAGATATTCAAGGCGGCATTAATGCCGGCATCGACCAGATTTATGTGAACCACATTAATGTGAAACCGGATATAAATCCAACTTATGTAGTCTATTCATTAAAAGAACTGGAAAATATTTTTTGAAAAAACATTCAATATTCAACACTCAATAATCAATGCTCAAAGGGAATATTGTTTTAAAACCCAGCAGCTTAATTTCAATAAATTTTCTTCACTTGAAAATTGTCTGTTGAATATTGAGGGTTGATTGTTCACGAACCTCTATTCATCATTGACCATTAACCACCTCACCACTCTGCCAGCACTGTCACCCCACCTTGCACAACTTCATTCAATTTCACATTCACTTTTGTTCCGAGTGGCAATAGCAAATCAACCCGTGAACCGAATTTGATGAATCCCATTTCTGCACTTTGCTCTACTTTCTGTCCGACACTTAGATAATTTACAATTCGTTTTGCCAATGCACCTGCAATTTGCTTTACTAAGATTTCTCCTTTATCTCCTTTTATTACTACGCTGTGCCTTTCATTTTGTGTAGATGATTTCGGGTCCCATGCAACAAGATATTTTCCTTTATGATATTTATTATAGACAACTTCGCCACTAATTGGAAGTCTGTTCTGGTGCACATTTGCAGGGCTCATAAAAACAGAAAGCTGCAATCTTTTGTCTTTGAAATATTCTTCATCCACCGTTTCTTCAATCACTACCACTTTTCCATCAGCAGGGCAGACAATAAAATTATTTCCAGTAGAAAGCTTCCTGTTGGGCACACGAAAAAATGAAATCAAAAAAAGCACAAGCCCAAGCGTGACGATAAAAATCAGCCAGCTAAGCCATGGCAAATGAAAGCTGATAAAATAAAATGAAAGAAGATTAATGAATGCAAAAACGATGAAGCTGATTGCAATGGTTTTATATCCTTCTTTATGAATTGTCATTGATTGAAATTGATGTTGCAAATGTAAAGTGTTTTTGTTTCACGCAACGAACACACAAAGAATACCAAGTGAACAAAGCTTTTTGTACAATGCATTATTACAGAGAACTAGAAATCGGTTTTTAAGAATTAGCTGTGTCCGTTGCCTTCTTTACGCCTGTTGCGTTAAACTCTTTCTATTTAAAAAATAAAACGATGCACAGCCACACAAACGGAGTTGCTAATAATAGTGAATCAAATCTATCCAAAAAACCGCCATGCCCCGGCATAATATAACCGCTGTCTTTCACATCTGCCATGCGTTTTAATTTGCTTTCGAGCAAATCACCAAATGTGCCAACGATGGATGCTATAGCTGAAATAAGAATTAATTGTAAAATTATATCCCAATCAGTTTCTCTTCTATTGAAGTATCCAATCAAACCCATCACGATTAATGATAAAATAATTCCTCCGACGGTTCCTTCCCATGTTTTTTTAGGTGAGATTTTTGTGAGTGGAGTTTTGCCAATGAAAGAGCCAACGATATAAGCCATCGTATCATTGATCCAAATGCTGGCAATAATAATGATAACATAAATTTTCCCTACAACATCGCCAATAGTATAAAAAGCTCCCGTTGTTTCGTCAGTGAACCGTGTTCTTAAATTTGTCAGCAAGGCCCAGCTTAATGAAATATAAATGATTCCAAAAAGCGAGTGCGCCATATTTTTGAAATGCAATTTTCGTGTCAGGGCAATATCAATAATCGGCAATGCGAACCAAAAAAATAATCCTGCCCAATAGCCAATCACACTCAAAGAAATTCCTGCAACTTGATAAGTTTTTCCTGTAAAAAAAAGCATGATGCACCAACCTGCAATCATCACTCCATATTTATGCAGCTTGCTTATCTGCAAATAGCCATTATCAATTTTGCCAACTAATTTTTGATATTCAACCCAGCAACCAAAATGAATGATAGAAAACAAAACGAAAAAGCTCCAGAAATTCCAGAGCAAGCCTGTGAGCATCACTGCTGCAAAAATGAGAGCGGTGAGCGCTCGTGTGCGAAAAACTGCTGCATTGAATGCCATGAAAAAAATTACTTTGATTATTTATTTTAGAACTAAATCCATTGTTGACACCTCATCAACTTCAAACCACAAACCCGTTGTGCTCATTCAGTTTCCCCGATTCATACACTTTCGCATAAGTAACCGTTGATTGCTTTTTCAAAAGGTATAAAATACCAAATACAATGCAACCACTTATTAATGCAACGTATATCGGAAAAGAAGGGTTTTTATTTGCGATTTCCGGGTAATATTTTACAGCAACAATCTGTGCTGCATTAAAAAAAAAGTGCCCTACAATACTTGGCAGCAAGCTGTTGCCATACCAAAATAGTGCTCCAAGAATAATTCCAAGAAACATGCGTGGCAAAAAACCTGCGAACTGAAAATGGAAGGCAGAAAACAATGCAGCTGTAACAATAATGCCTGTCCATGGTTTTTTAAAAATATTAATTAGGATTCTCTGCAGGCAACCTCTGAAAAAAACTTCTTCGCATATTGCAGGCAATAGAGCTATTAGCAAAATATTTATAATAAAATCAAAAGAATTATTTTCCTTAAGAAAAGCCTTCATCATTTTAGCAGTATCGTTTTCTGTGTCCGTCAGGGATTTGCTGAGAGGTATATGCTCATTTAATTTCGCGAGCAATTCAGCAAATGGAAATGAGCATAAAACAACGATTACCGCAAGAAAATAAAAATTTACCTTTTCGCTGCTTTTGAACCCTAAAAAATAAAATTGCTTGAACCGAAAAGTCAAAAAAGCAAATACTATCGAGGTTAGCAAGAATAAGAGGATTGAAGAAATGGCTTGTATCAGTTTTTCGGCATTTACAATTTTAACGTCATTGTAATTTATATCACTTAGACTCTTTATTACAATTCCTTTGCTTGACAAAATGACCTGCATCGTTAATCCTGCAAAAATAAAACCTGCCCCCAGCAACATTATAAGAACAGCAAGCTGTGACCAGGGGGAATGAATGCGCAAATAACTTCTCATTATAATTGTAGGCGATTAGTATGTAAATTTGCACCTCGCTGCGAAGCAGCATGGATACGGGTTGCAAGATACGTGATAGAATGAGATTTATCTGTTATCCCGTATCTCGCACCATGAATCAAAAATTAATAATGTCTGTAAGAATTGGAAATATTGAATTGCCGGAATTCCCATTGTTGCTTGCGCCAATGGAGGATGTGAGCGATCCTCCGTTTCGGGCAGTGTGCAAAGACAATGGCGCTGATTTGATGTACACAGAATTCATCAGCAGCGAAGGATTAATTCGCGATGCCATCAAGAGCAAAAGAAAATTGGACATCTTCGATTATGAACGACCTGTCGGCATTCAGATTTTTGGCGGCGATGAAGAAAGCCTTGCGCTTGCTGCAAAAATTGTGGACGTAACGAATCCTGACTTGCTCGATATTAATTTTGGATGCCCTGTAAAAAAAGTAGCCCTGAAAGGCGCAGGCGCAGGTGTATTAAAAGATTTGGATTTAATGGTTCGGTTAACCAGTGCCGTTATTAAATCGACATCACTTCCTGTGACTGTGAAAACACGCTTAGGCTGGGATGACAATACAAAAAACATTGAAGAAGTTGCAGAGCGATTGCAAGACATCGGAATTAAAGCATTGGCAATTCACGGGCGAACTCGCATGCAGATGTACAAGGGCGAAGCAGATTGGACATTGATTGGTAAAGTGAAAAATAACCCGCGCATTACCATCCCGATTTTTGGAAATGGCGATATCGACAGCCCGGAAAAAGCGCTTGAATATAAAAACCGTTATGGTATTGATGGCATTATGATTGGCCGTGCTGCGATTGGTTATCCATGGATATTTGATGAGATAAAATATTTTTTCAAAACCGGAGAACATTTGCCGCCTCCGACTATTGACCAGCGCATTGAAGTTTGCAGAAAGCATTTGCATAGATCCATTGAATGGAAAGGGCCTGTTGTTGGCGTGAACGAAATGCGCAGGCATTATGCAAACTATCTGAAAGGATTGCCAAACATTAAAGAATACAGAAACAAACTGGTTACATTAAAAACCGGTGATGAAATTGATGAGGTTTTAGGTGAAGTAGCTGAAACATACGCCGGCTTTGAATTTCAGCAGAATGTGGTGGAGCTGATTAATTATCATGAGAAATGCCCGATTGAGTGATGAGTTTGCAGTTGACAGTTTTCAGTTCACACAATCTTATTATTGTGTATAAGCCATGGAAGCCATTAATGTTTATCTCTTCTCAAAACTTTCCAATTGCTCCATATAAACCTTCGCTCGCTTTTCTGCAAAATAATCTGCACCTAACATTAAAGCAGCTTGTATTGCTAATGTGATTCCTAACCCTGCCCAAAATGATTTTTCCTGATTGTTTTTGAAATAAATGATCACTGCAATGCCGGTCACAATAAATACAATTTCTATCCAGCGATAAATGACAAAGTTTTTATTTACCGTCTGCATTCTTGGCAACTCTTCATTTTTTAGTTTTCCCGGGTTCATGTCATAAGCATACACATTATCGATTCGCTGTTTGTCGCTTCTTGCATAAACTGTGTAACCAACAACAGCTTGTATCAATCCGATAACAAGCAACGGAATCGCAGCGCCTTTATAAAAATTATTTTTAAGAAAAAAATAAAATGTGATGGCAAGCAGAATTGCAATTATCCCAATGATGAGGAACAGCAGGCTTTCCTGTTTTTCAGCGATGAAATATTTTTCAATATCGGTTTTGGTGAACATAGGTTTTTTTATTTTCAGTAAGATAATATGTTCATTCAGTTTTATTCTTTTACAGAGCTTTTCTGATTTCTTCCATGTCTGGCATAATAGATGGGTCGAAATAATTCATTAGAACTCCATTTTCATCAATCAGATATTTGCAAAAATTCCAAACAGGTGCCTGATCGTTCCATCCATTCAACGTTTTGTCTGAAAGCCATTTGAAAATGATATTCTGCTCTGGCGATTTTATTACAGTGCTTTTCTTAGCCAGTGGAAATGTTACCCCAAAATTCACTTTGCAAAATTCTGCTATCGCTTCGTCATTTCCTTTTTCCTGTTCGCCAAAATCATTCGCAGGAAAGCCAATCACTATTAGCTTGTCCTTATTTTCTTTGTATAAAATTTCAAGGTCATTATATTGAGGAGTGTAGCCACAATCAGACGCAGTGTTCACCAGCAGAACTTTTTTCCCTTTAAGAGAAGACAAATGCAGAGTATCTCCATTGTTCAGCGAAACATTCAAATCATAAAAAGATTTCTGTGGCTGAATATTATTTTCATTCGCAAGCATCTTAATATTTCTATTTTTTCTTTTTGATATAAGCAGAAAAATCGGATAAATGATTTTGATAACTTTTTGCCTCAGGGTCATAGTTTCAATTTAAATGTTTTCAAAGAAGCACAACGATATTCACCATTCACAATTGACCATTCACTTCTCACCTGATAATCCATTTAAAAATTTTCAGTTTGCCTTTGAATGGTGGATATTTCATGCTCGGATCAAACCATGTTGGCGTTTTCATCACAGCTTTTGCATGCGTGAATGTATCGAAAGTATTTTTGCCATGATATGCGCCAATCCCGCTGTTGCCAATACCGCCGAATGGGATGTGATGATTTGTAAAATGCCATGCCGTATTATTAACGCAACCGCCGCCGAAAGGAACTGATTCCATCCATTCTTTTTCTTTTGCAGCGCTTGATGTAAATAAATAAAGCGCCAATGGGTTTGCATTTTGCCGAACAATTTGCACTGCTTCTTCATGTGAACTAAAATAAAGCACCGGCAATATTGGCCCGAAAATTTCATCCTTCATCACAGATGAATCCATCGAAATATTATCAAGTACGGTTGGGGCAATGAAAAGATTTGATTTATCATTTTCACCGCCCGCAATTATTTTCCCTTCTGATAAATAGCTTATGAGCTTATCAAATCTTTTTTCATTAATAATCTTCCCATATTCTTCGCTTGCCATTTTATCCTCCCCGTAAAAAGAATTAATGGTGGTTCTTATTTTTTCCAGAAATTTTTCTTTGATGCTTTCATGAACTAACAGATAATCCGGAGCAATACAAGTTTGACCCGCATTTATAAATTTACCCAATACAATTCTTCTTGCAGCAACATTTATATCTGCATCACTTTCAACAATCGCAGGACTTTTTCCGCCAAGCTCCAGCGTAACGGGCACTAAATCTTTTGCTGCAAGCTGATAAATAATTTTTCCTACAGGAATGCTTCCGGTATAAAATACATGGTCGAACCGAAAATCATTCATCATCGAAGGGATAATGGCTGCACCATCACCTTGCACAATATTGATGTATTCCGGTTTATAAATTTTCCTGATGATTTTTTCCATCACATCTGCCGTTGCAGAAGCAAATTCAGAAGGTTTCAGCATCGCACAATTTCCGCCCGCAATAGCGCCGACTAATGGGATTAACAATAATTGAAAAGGATAATTCCATGGAGAAATAATCAACACAACTCCTAACGG